>TARA_R110002110_G_scaffold48137_1_pt1 | contig 27967 bp, 20 predicted proteins | sample TARA_R110002110 | Tara Oceans TARA_R110002110 (sample SAMEA4397330) | marine metagenome | biome: Polar Biome; feature: [SRF] surface water layer (ENVO:00010504); material: water (ENVO:00002006), including particulate matter (ENVO:01000060) such as... | depth 5 m
AGTACAATTACTTGCCGCACTTGTTACTCTTGCTAAAGTATTATAACCAATACCTGTATTTGATGTACCTGTACCTGCAGACGCTTGAGGTCCGCTTTCTGTTCCTACATAAGTATTTTTATCACCTGTTGTTAAACCTAAACCTGCATACGCACCCATTAAAGTTGTATGTGTGCAACCATTTACGTCTCTTCCTGCTAGATATCCAACTGCGGTTGCTCCGTCATCACTAGTGGCGGCTTGGAGTGCCCCTTTTCCAACAGCAGTACATTCTGTACCATCTGTGTTTGCTATCATAGCGCCTGAACCAACTGCTGTATTATTCGCAACAGTATTTACTTTTAAAGCATTAGCACCTACAGCCGTGTTGGAACTATTTGTGTTTGCGTTTAAAGCGAGATAACCGATTGCAGTGTTCTCTGTTCCTGTTTCATTTGTCGCTGCAGCATCATGACCAACAGTAACATTAAAAGTACCAGATGTATTAGCACCCGATGCGCCTGTTCCTATAGCGACATTTGAACTTCCTGTAGCAGCTGCTCCTAATGCATTATTTCCAATAGCGATATTATAAGAGGGATTTCCTCCGTCCAATGCTCCATAACCAATTGCTATATTTTCATCACCAGATGTTAAAGATGCAAAAACATTTACACCTAACCCCGTATTATAGTTGGCTGCATTTATTGTTCCTGTAGTACTGTCTCCAATCATTATTGAAGAAGTACCGAATGTTTTACTTGTAATTCCATTAAAGGATGTTGCTGTTAAAGCACCTGCAGTAGTAAGCGCCATTTTTGAAGCACCATCATAGAAAAAAGACATACCCCCGTTGTTTTGTATTTCCCATTGACCAGAGTTATCTTCTATGACCAGTCCTGAATGTGCATCAGAAGATGATCCTATTTGTAGGAATCTTGCCACTCCTGTATCTGCACTTGGAGTTGAAGTTCCTATACCAACATTCCCGCCAGATAAAATAGTCATTCTGCTTGACGGACCATTTGCACCATCTGCTGTTGTGAGAAATACCATTCTACCTGGAGTATCATTTGCACCTGGTGTTCCATCTACTAATACATGAATACCAGCTGCAAGAGAATTTCTATCTGTTCCATCTGCAGCACTAAAAGCAATGACTCCTAAATAGTCATTATCTTGAATAATAGTATCGGAATTAACTGCTGTTCCTCTTGTTTTACCTAATACTAAATGTGGACCATAGACATCATTAGAGTTTCTGGTTAGAGACATTGTTCCTGTTGCTTTAGAAGTACCTTCTATTTGAAATCTTGGAGTTATCCCTACTGTCCCATCAGAAACTGCTGTTCCGATTAGTATAGTGTCATCTCCACCATTTACTACAAAAGCATTTGGTTCATCATCTGATTCAATTCTAAAATCTACATCTGCACCACTTTCATTAAAAACAGCTGCTCCGTCTCTATCATTAGAAGAATCAGTCCCCCAAGATATATCAGTACCATCAGCTTTAAGTACCTGACCATTTGAGCCTACGGCTAAAGCAGCAGGGTTACCACTACTATCACCATAGATAATCTTACCTCTAGCCAGGCCTGCAAGTTTTGCAAGTGTTATTTGATCGTCTGCTATTTTAGCTGTAGTAACGTTAGCATCAGTAATGTTAGCTGTTACAACAGCGTTGTCTGCTAGTTTTGCTGCAGTTACTGCATCATTTGCGAGTTTAGCTGTAGTAATATTAGCATCAGTAATATGGGCTGTGTCTATAGAAGCATCTACGTATTGATCAGAGTCTACTGAGTTAGCTGACATATGAGCTAGGTCAATACTGCCATCTGTATAATGTTCGCTGTCAATAGCATTGTCAGCAATCTTAGCTCCTGTAACTGCATCTGCAGCTATTTTAGCTGTGGTAATATTTGCATCTACAATAGCTGCTGTAACCACTGTACCCGCAGCCAGGGCCTGTGTAGAGTAAACAATAATCTCTCTACCATTTGCTGGAGCCGCTGAGAAAGTTAGGGTAGTACCGCTTAAACTGTAAGCGGATTGAGTTTGGAACACACCTTCAATGAAAACAATGAGGTTATTTTCACTGGCGGCGGTTTGGGATAAGGTAAAGGCTGTAGCACTTCCATTTCCTGCAAAGGCATCACGAGCAAATGTAGCAGCATCACCAAGAGCGTCATTTAAGAGAGCAACATTAAGTCGTAGTTCGGCTTGATCACCTGAGCTAAAAGCTCTGGCTGTTGTATTATCCTGTGCTCGTACTATAGTCCAAGTATTACTTGATATGCCTGTAACTTTAACAACTTCGTTATTAGTGCCATCATCAAAGGTGGCATAAAAATAATTACTTCCGCTTATAGACGGAAACGTAGCTGTACTCGTTACCGCTATAGTAGTAGCGCTGTTATTTAAATTAGCCGCAAGAGTAGTTGTAGCGTTATTGGTAAACAGGACGCCCATTAATTACTCTCCTTTTAGCTAACCGTTACAGTCCAAGTTATTGTCATGGAGTCCGAAGATCCTTTATTTACAACTGAAAATTCAGTTCTACATAACATAGTACCACCAGAACTAGCATTAAAAATACCAGCCTCAGTTAGTGCTCCAGTACCTGTACCAGCAGCAAAAGTAGTAATATAAGTAACTACAGCGCCTGAAACAGCAGCTGAACTACTAAATGCTGTTCTACTACTGCTTACAGCAGATTGGAGAGCTGTATCACCAGCTGCAGGGTTAGTGGTTCCTGTTCCTACTTCCATATGTGACATAACACCAGCACTGGTGCCAATCATTCTGGAGGCAACGAAACCTTTACCTGCGGTAACTACTAAGTTAGGTATATCATGTACAAGTTCATCGTTAAGACGAATTTGTAAATGTCCTGTCATAGATAGTTGTTCGTTTACATTTGACATTCTATTTTATCCTCATTATATTTAACATTAAGAATTTAAAGTAAAGACGTTAAAAGCTGACTGGTTAAAGCGAGCTCCTGCGCCTAAGACTAATTCTACCAAGATTGACTCAGAAATCGTAGCACTATCTGAAAATGGAGTGCTAAACCCTATAGCGGGAGCATCAGCAATAGAAAGAGCTTCCGCTAACGCGGGGCTAAACAACATTGATGAAGACTCTGCCATAGAGAAAGAATCTGCGTACACATTACCCATATTATAGGCTAGTGTCTCTGATATAGATACTACATTAGCCTTATTAAGGATAGTGTCCGTACGCAAATCGTCTGATGCACTAGCTGAATCGTCAAGTGCATAAGAATCTGAAATTGTTCTAACAAAAGTAACTACTCTTGTTAAGGATTCTGACATAGAAGTAGTGTCAGAAGGCCCTAAATTAGGGTGTACTGAGGGGGAATCAGCTACTGAAGCTGTTTCTGAAAGGACTTTACCTACACCTATAGTACTAATACTCTCTGCCATAGAGAAAGAATCGCTTTGCCCACTACCAAAACCTAAAACTGAAGCATCAGCTACACTAGGAGTATCGGCAAAGGCTCTTGCAAAAGCAACACTTTTTGTAAAAGACTCTGACAGGGTTACTGTTTCTGCTTTTGTAGTACTAAAGCCTAGCCCTGTAACATCAGTAAGTTCATAGGCTTCAGCGAATGCTCTATTGTATTGTACTGCCAACGAAGGAGAATCACTCATAGTAACTGTGAAACCAGCAGCATTTTCAGTTGAGCGATCATAGTCGTAAATAGCTGAAAAGTATAGGTTTTTACTATCAGCATCTACAGTAATATCTGCCGCAGCTAAGTTTGTATAGGTTAATACATTTTTGAGAACAGTATAATCAACAGTAGATTTAGCAAACACAAAAGTAGAAACTGACTCTGCAGAATCAGTGTCAATCGTTAATTTTAAATCAACGTAATCAACTGTTATTTTAAAGGCCATTAATCAAAATCATCTCTAACTACAAACTTAATAAAATCTTGTACTGTTTGTACAGCACTACCCGAGGTTGTGTATTCTATTTCACCTTCATAGGTTCCTGAAGCTGTCCACGTTCCACTCGGAAAAGTACACGTACACGTGCCATTAGCGGGAGATACAAGGGCGCAAGTTATTGTAGAAGAAATGGTAGTTGATCCTACTTTACGGATACGTAATCTAACTGTGCCACCTGTTAAGTTTATAGCGGCCCAGGTTGTTGAGTCCTCTGCATCTAAGGTAGATCCAGAAGCAGCAGTATTACTATCCTTTAAAGTAAAGTTCAATACGGGGAGTGTGTCCCCTACTACTAATTTGATTGTTGATGAATATGCCATATTAATTCTCCATTATATACTAATCGTACTGCGCCAGCTGGCCTAAAGGTAAGTTCTTTTTCCATTGCCAGTCGGCATCTGTGAACAAAGCTTTTAGAAAATCTTCTCCTTTTTCGGCTGTTGGGCCAAGTAGAGGTGTAAGCCACATTTCCTGCCATTGTGCTTTGGTATACATTTGACGTACCATGGTCCACGGTCCAAAGGCTCCCGACCTATCTGAAAGTTCTATAAGGTAGGGGGTCCAAAGCATCTGATCTGTTTTACCTATTTTATCCCAATCAGCCGTCTGCCAAGGTATAGCATACCTAATAGCATACTTAGTTCTTTCACGCAGATCCCAACCAAGCATAGTTAAAGGTAATATTGCTGCGGCCATCAATAATAAAGGAGGGATAACTGCTAAATTAGACCCTGTTTCTTGCTGTCTAGAAATTGATTCACGCGCTACTCCACCTACTATATTTTTACCATAAGCATAGAAGAAGGATTTAAGTTGCCAAATAAGAGCAAATCTTGGGTCCGAAGCCCATACAGGACGTTCAGCAGCACTAGGGCGAACAATAGATTCATCTACAAATCTAGCCAAAGCTAGTTTAATATTACCTGCAGTTTTTGTGTCTAAAGCTTCAAATGAAAATCCTGCTGCCTCCCATTGTTTTATTTCAGAACTTTTTATGTTGTTTAGTTCTTTTAGATACCTTATAGAACGAGCTTTCTCTATCCCTTTTCCATTAACTGCTCTTTCTGCATGGTTGGCAAGAAACCGTTGCCCCATACCCGCGGCAAAATATCTAGTAAACTTAGTAAAGGATTCGAGCCCTGTATATTTAAAGAAAAAGCTTGATGCTTTTTGTGCCCTATGTGTTTGCCAATCCATTTGAGGAGAGTGAATCCACATTAACTCCATAGATTCTGAAGCAACAACCCCAATGTCTTTAGCTAGTCGTCTAGCTTCTGCAGGGTTTCCTGCCATTTCCATCAATAACGGAATTACTTCTTTAAAGGCTCTAAATTCTTTTGACCTTAGAATAGGACCTGCAAAATCAGGGAAAGAAGCAAAGGTAGCAAAAGCCAACAAACTAGAAATATTCATAAACAACGCCCAACTATTAAGCTGTCTAAATTGAGGGCTCATGGTTGTGTCATATTTTCCTAATAAATGTTTAACCGCTTTTAATGCTCTTCCATACTCCACAGGGTCTTCAATTTCTTCTAATAACTTAGCGACTGTCTGCCACCCTCCTCTCTCGTCATACTCAAGTTTTTTTACAATTTGCGAAATAGAACGATCCATCGCAATAGCGGGGTCAACAATTAATTTTTCTTTACGTAGGGCCGCCGTGTTTAAAGCTGCGAACGCTTTTGCTCTATGGGGTAAAACTCCTAGTCCTAGTTCATACCCAATCCATTGTGCTTTTTGCTCTTCGTCAAACCCATCATTTTCCATCTCTGCAAAAGATTGTTCATTTCCGTCTGCTAACGTATTAACAATCTTTGTAGCATACTCTTCGTTCATGTCAAAAAATTCAAAATACTGTACTATCTGTTCCTTCTCTGAAGTTAGTAGAGGAGTTCCATACGAGTCTACAAGTACTTCTTTCCCATAGGTTTGGTTTGCTCCCTCAGGTGCAAATGTAACCCCCCTAATGTTGATTTGCTCTCCTTTAGAGTCTCTAAGTTTTTCCCACACCGCCCAACTAGGAATTGGTGAATTAGGGGGTGTAAGAATTTCACGTCTAAATCTTGTGTTAGCTGCTGTGTTTGCTTCTACTAACATTTTTATTAGTTTCTTCCTAAGTTCAGGCTGTGCCCCTATCTCTATAAAATCAAACATACGAGGCCAATAGTTTTCCCTAAAACCTATTCCTTTCCTGCCTAGATTATTATCCCAAAAAAACTGTTCCATTTTAACTCTTAGATCATATTGTCTTTGTGTAATCTGCCCTTTTTCAATTCCTACATTAGGCACGTATCGACCCTCCCAGAAAGCCCACGTTAATGTGCTTTTTCCTAGAGTTTTTTTACCGCTTAGTTTAGGTATTGTTCGCCTTGGTCTTAAAGAAGCTATTTTTTTATTTAAGAAGGCTTTGGGTTTTCCTACAATAATAAACCCTCTTTTATTTTCTCGTTTTTTTCTCTCAACCTGGTGGTTAAAAAACCCATTAAGTATATTTGTATCATTGCTAGCAGGCATTTGATGCATGTTTTTTCCAACTTCATACCCTGGAGGTATTTCTTGCGAGTGTAAGTAAATATATTCAGGGTGTAATTCTGCATGTTTTACAGCCTGGTCAAAGGTTAAGGTAGGTACTGCCTCCATTTCATGTGTGTTATAGTTAGAATTTTCAACCACCAAAAGGTCAGGGTTTTCAGACTGTAGCATTCCCCAATCAGCATCAGTTTGCCCCCCTAAAACGGTCCTAGCTAGTTCCGTTAAAAAACTATTCTTTCGGGAAGAGACAGCCTGAAGAAGACCTTGTAAATCTTGAGATTGAGACCTACCATAAAAAACTTGCCGCATAATCTTTTTTCCTATTCCTACATCACGTGTCCTACCCTTACTGTCCTTTAGTCCAATATGATGCGCCATAAAATTATCCGCAGGTTTAATAATCATTGCCAGTCCAGCAGACATCTTTCCATTTATAGATTTTTGTAAATTTCTAAGAACACTGTTCTGTAGTTCTATCCCTCGTTTTCCTCCTATATCCTCCCAGGTCACTATGCTTTCTTTTAAGTTATCTACTGTCCAAGCTTCTGTCGTAGTTAAGTTCCACCTGTTATTGTCCGCTGCTTCATCCGCATCTTGTCTTTTCTTCTCTGCTATTATTTTATTTATTTCGTTTTCAAAGCTTTTGTATCCTTCTTTTTCAACATTAAACCGTTCTCGTATGTGGGCAGCTATTTTTTGCCAAGCTTTTTCCATCATATCGGCTAATCGCTTAAACATAGATTCAACAATATTTTTAGGTTTTTTTACTTTTTCATTAGCCCACAAAGAAATATTATCAGCGAACCACTCCGCTGCCCCATTTCTTTCATTCTTCCATTCTGCTGGAGCGTTAGGGTCAGCAGTTGCTATGGCATATGCTTTCTTAAGAGCAGGGTAGTTTTTAAAAATAACCCCCATGTCATTACTCCAATTGCTCTCTGAGTCAAGGGCAATATGGGCAATCTCATGTCCATAAGCTTTAGATATACTAAAAAGAAAACCGCTTGCTGTTAGTCCATTTGGCCCTGGTTTGGCTTTGTTTGCTACTCTTAATATAATTATATTTTCTCTTCCTCCATTAAGGCGGATTCTTGAGGCAAAAACTCCATTACCATGTGCTCTAACTCCTTGGGCTAACTTGTTTGCACTAGAGCTATTTACTAGGCTCTGTTGGTTCTGTATTACCATCTTTAATTCGGGAGTCGTGTTTTCAAAACCTCTGGTTGTATTTATATCCTCCGTAGAAGAAACAACTAGAGTATTTATATTAGGGTCTATTCTAAAAGAACTAGAAATAGTGCTAAACAAACTGTCCATATAACCTTTAAGAATGTTAGCTTTAGAAACTTCACCTGTCTCTTGGTTAATAAACTCCTTGTTCATTAGTTTGTCTAACCCTAGTTTTTTGTTCGCTTGCTCTAGCTGAGATACAAAGGCATCAGTATAATTAGGGAGCATTGTTTTTGTATTATCAACGGCTCTTCCTATTGATCTTCTCTTTAGTTCTGAAGTACCTTTCTTCCTCTTAGCGTTCGATTCAAACCCATCAAAACTTTGTGCGCTCTCCCAATTAAGTAGACGGTCAGCTTTTTTGTCTCGGTCCTTCTTTTGTATAGAGCTGATGGCACTAGACCAAGTATCGCCAGACTTAGGGCGATCGCTTAGGCTTCGTGCATCTACTTTTAGATCCTTCCTATTGCGGTTTAGCTCCTTCTTCTGCAATATATCTGCCTCTGCCCTGCTCACGTACCCCCTATCCAGACCTGTTAGAGTGGCAAACTCTACACTTCCATACGCTACTTTTGTCTCCCTAACCTGGACTTCCTCCGTTTCAATTTTTACCTCTGTAAGAAATTTTCTTAATATAATTTTTCCCTTTGCTTGTCTTTCTTCAACTTTAGTAAACAATTTGCCATCTAAAGAGAAAGTGTAGCGAGAGAGTTTGTTAATTAATTGTGTCGCTTTTTTACCTTTTAAAACCACTGGTAGAGTCTGCTCAAGAACAATTTTGCCGTCCTCCTTAAACTGCTTCTCTAGTTTGGTTATTTCTTTTTCTGCAAGGGTTTTTGTCTTTGCATACCGCGGCAAAGGTTTTATTTCTCCTACAGGTTCCCAATATTTTTTCCCTACCTTGGTTTCAAAAGACCACGGCATACTAGTTTTTTCAAGGGTTCTTGGGCCAAAAGGTAAAGATCCTAAAGCGCTACTAGTTTTAGTCTTTTTTGTTGTTCCTTTTTTACCAAACTTATAAAGACGAAGACGTTTTTGAGTAGCTATATACTCTTCTGCTTTTTTACCCTCTAATACTGATTCACGTAAGGGGGATACAATAATGTTTCCTGTGTCGCGGTACTGGTTCCGTATGTCTTTTAGTTTTTTTATTATGCCTTTGATCCCTCCCTCTTCTTTAGCACTCAATCCAGGCAAGGAGCCCACATTAAACTGCAGTTCTTCTTTAAGCGTGTATACAGGATAGCTCCAACCAGCTGAGGGTACGGTCTTGAGGAAGGCAGGATCATTCGTATCAAATAACTTTTCAATCGTGTAGATTTGCTTTTTAATAGTTCCAAGTACTTTTTTCTGAAAACTTTCGGTTTCTTTCAGTTGATCTCGTTCATACCCTTTTGGGGTCTTTGATATTTCTGTTTGAAGTTTTTCTAAACGATTTTTTTCATTCTGTTCCTTCTCTTGTAGTTCAACGAGCTCTTTTCCATACATCTCATCAGCATTTAGAAACTGTGCCTTCCAGTCTACCGTTACTTTGCCGCTAACTGAGGTTCTATTCTCATCAATCGTTTCGGCGAGTAGCTCTTGGCCTCTTCTTCTTAGAAAAGCATCATTGGGTATCCACACATTTTTTTTAACTTGTTCATATCCCAAGGTCTCTATCTGACCTTCCAGCTTTCTTAGTAGCTCGAGGTCAGTAAAGAATTCATTTTGCGTATAAGGTACTTTTTTTCGATATTGGGGAACGTATTGTTGTACTGTTTTTCGCTGTCTCTCAGCGTTGTTGTAAATTTCAAGCCTTTTACTAGTTTGGTATGCCTTACGAAGAAGACTACTAACGGGGGATTTATCAAAACTATTAAGAATATCTGCTAAGGTATATTTTACAGCTGTATCTGTATCAAACTCTTTTATCTTCACCTGTTTGTCAGGCTTGGCTTCTGGGTTGGTTACTATATAATCTACCTTCCCGCTGGTCACATTGCGAGCTAGATCTTTTTCAAAGTTCGCCCCTGCTCCTCTCCTTTTTTCATCCAAAGCTACCATCGTTTCTCGCTTAGGGGTGAAAAAAACTATATTTTGAAACAACCTTAAAAGGTTTCTGTCTAATATTGCCCCCTTGGGGAGCACCTCAGCAGGTGAAACATCTGGGTCTAAGGTAGCCTCCTCTATTTTTTCTTGAGGTGTTTTAATATTGGCTAGCTCTTCTTTTATTTTGGCACTTTTTTCTAATAAAGCGTTTAAGTCTTTTATATCTTCTGCCAACGTTTTTATTACTATACTTTTTTTCGCTCCTGCTTGTACTGCAAGTTCAGCTACTTCTGCTTGTTTTTTAAGCACCTCTTTTGCTATTGTTTTATTTTCTATTAAATCATTAACGGTTTTCTCATCTACTTTTAATAGGTTTTTTGCTTGTTCTATAATGCCTTGATTTAACTCTATTAATTCTTCTTGTTTAGCTTCTGCATCAATATCAAAAACATCTAATTGTTTAGGGTTTTGGGTGTCTGCTGCCCCTATAACCTCAGGAAAAGTCTTATTTAAACCTTCAATAAGGTCATAGTTTATTTCAGGGTTTCTGTATTCCCCTGGTTTATGGAGAGTAATTGTATAACCTAAGTTACCTAACTCATGAAGTATAGTAACAAAAGCACTCATCTGAAATCTCAGTCTTTCATCTTTAGTGTTCAATCCTTCCTGTAGCGGGCCTAGATTATTCGCTTGCATTATTTGCCCCCCTTGGGCTGTTAATGCAGTGAGGTTTAAAAAGGCCAGGCTCTCCTCTGATACGTATTTATTTAATTGCGTCTCAAGTACAGATTCTTTTACCCCTGGTGGTATGCTAGTAAGCTCAAGGTATGCCCCTGGTAAATTTAAGTCGCCTGCCTCTCTTCGTCCTCTTTGTAGGGCATCCGCTAGGGCATACTCTACTCTTTTTTTAGTGTGAATAATATTAAGGGCTTTAGAAGGGTCTTCTGATACTACCCTAACAACAAAACTACCTGCAGGGTTTGAAGGAGCTATGTATCTGCTACCTTCTTGTGCATCCTCTTCTTCTGCAATCGCGATTTCAAATTTTTGGTTATCAAATTCAGAGTTTTTAGAGAGTTTTATAATTGTATTTAATATAGACTCAGGCGCCAGAACAAGAATGGGTTGTCCTATTAAAGTGTCAGGAAATTTAGCCTTCGTCTCTTTAGCCGCATTTGCTGGGGTGTATGGACCTTTCTTAGCTTCTACAAGCGTTTTGATATTATTCGCCCTTATATCATTTAGGTTCTGTTCTGATATATAAACAGAACGAGGGTCATAGCCTGTCATTTCTTCTAGTTCTATTTCTGAGTCGGTTCTAGGGTTAAGGTCGCTAAGAACGTCTTTCATGCTTCGCCCTACCATCTCGTATTCTTCAAGTTCTTGTGGGTTTTTAAATTTACTGTTAACCCTATCCTGCGCTTCTACTAATGAAATCCCTTCTTTAGTAGCTAACGCTTCTGCCGCTTCAACCATTTTTTCTGCAGCGGCATCTACAAAACTATCATAGTTTTGTTTCGTAAAAATAGGGTCTCTTCCTCTAAATATTTCAAGTACTTCTTCTAGTTTTTTTTGATATTGTTTTGTCCGTTCACGCCCTACATTACTGTATGGCACAAAAGCCACCACTTTTTCTTGCTTCCCCCTAGTTACTTCCGTAAGCAGTTCTTTTTTAATGCTCTCTTCGTTGCTCTCATATATAAAACTATGATCAGCTTTTGCATCTGTTATAGCATCTGCCGTACCTTCATTATTATCAGCCTCTTGTTGGCGGGTTGCTTGCGCTTCTTGGTTTATGGCATCTGGGTCCATCACCGAAGCCATGTTGTCAATTAATATGTCTTGCTGTTTATTGTGTCTATCTATTAAATGGCTCTCAACTGATCTCATCATGAACTTGCCGTCTTTGTTTTTTTGATTATGGAAGTCCTGATAGAACATATAGTCTTGGTCTTTGCCAAGCTTATTATTAAACATTACTCGTGCTGCCTGTACGGCGGCAGCGTGTCCTTTTTTTGAAGTACTTTGATAATGAACAGGTACTCCTTTTCTATTTACAACCTCCAGTGAGATATCATCCTCTGCCTGTCTCACATTAGAATACCCAAGAGCATCAGCTAAGAATATATCTAAGTTAGTGCTTCCCATTGGCATTTCTGTTTGCCCCCCTGTTTCAGGGTCTTCGGGCCAGACAGAAGCATTAGCCGTCCCGCTAAGTATCAGTTCATTTAACCGATCGGCCTTTTCTCTATCTGTAGTAAGCATAGCCCCTTTAAGAGTTGGAGAATACACTTCATATAGTTCTTTCTTCTTTAGTAGTTCTTTAATCTCAGCGTTATAGTTTGGGCGTTGCTCCCCCAGGGGGGCAGCTATCCACATAGCATTTTTGTTATTTTTTGGGTCCATCATGGTATCAAACTGAGCGTTTATCCACTCTGGATCTTCTGGAGCCGAATTAATATCATTTATATCTTGTCTATTAAATCCAAATTCTTCTGTATCAAGAGCATCATTAATTGCTTCTTCTTCTCTAGCTTGTTGGAATTTGTCTACATATTCTCCTGACTTTCTCGCAATTCTTGGACCTGCCGCAGATAATGCTCCGCCAGCCCCACCACCTACACCACCAATTATTCCACCTCCAAGCGCCCCCGCCACAAGGGCATTTATTGCATCTTTTCGTGCCATGATATTTGTATACTCATCATCTATATTTAGCTTTTGTGTAATACTAATACCCTCTTGGCCAAACTCAGCTGCTCCTTCTCCTATTGCTCCTCGTTTACCTGCATCTAAAACTGAAGCTCCTATCTGTTTAAAATAGCTCCTACTTCCTGATCGTTTAAGGGCTTTCATAAAAGAATCTTTAAGTCCTTTAACAACGTACGCTTCTCCTCCCGTTCCAATAAGACCATATGCTGTACCACCAAGAAGACTTAACCCAGCCTCACGTCCGCCTCGCATGTCTTGCTCCGCAAAATCACCATATGTAATACCTGAGCCTTGGGTAAATTCTTGGGTAAAGGCTCCTGCGAGCCCCCCTACTGCTTTACGGTTTTGGCTTACGAATTTTTTAGGCCCGTACTCTTTTAGGTATTTATAAGAAAAATCAAGGAAATCGTTTTCATCTCGGGATAACTTCTCTCCTTTTACTTTTTTGTTAATAGCTCTCTTCATTAGTCTTTTTATAGCGGCTTTACTCGCTCCTCGTGAAGCAGCCCCTGCGCCTAGTGCCGCTACTCCCCCTACTGCTATTGCGCCAGGTGCAATAATGGCTGCTGTCGCGGCTCCAATCATTGCCGCCGTGATACTAGCTAAAGCAGAAGGGGCAAACTGTCCTACAGTAGATAAGGCATAAGTTAAAGCGCCCCCAAAAGAAGGTTCGTCTGTAAGTTCAGTAAAAGTCTGAGGGCCGTCTATTCCAGCGAGTGCTTCAGCTGCAAGTCCTTGGAATCTTTGAGCTTCCGCCAGGTTCTCATCTGCTGCTTCTGTATCGCCCTTCGCATCATTGACAAGCATTTTGAAATAACTACGATTAGCGGACATAGTATCAATACCTGCTTGAAAAGCATTACCAAAAATACTATCAGCTACAGGCTCTGGTGTTTCTAGCCCCAGCTCCCCAGGGTCATACATAGCTAGTTTTAAAGCGGTTTTATCTTTTACAGCTGCAGGAGCTATACGATAGCTTGGACTTGCGAGAAAATTGCTTATCGGATCAGATGTTTCGGGTAGGGGCGCTGGTGCGGGTGTAGGCATACCAGACTGTTTAACAAGCTGTTCAAAAATATTATTTGGTTTTCTAATAGCCACATTTCTATCTCTATTCGTTTATACCCTTAACGCCATTCTTAATTAACAATTCATCAAGTTCAGCCATAGCTCCCTTATCTGAAGCACCAAAAAGGGCATTAGCCACAACAATTTTACTTACGCTGTTTCTAGTCTCTCTAGTTCCTTCACCTGCTTTAGTAACAAATACAATTTTATCACTCTTTTCAATTGTAATACCATTCCCACGCATCTGATTAAAAGGCTGGCCCATGGTAGCCCTCGTGGGGCTCTTTCCGCCCAAACCAAAAACAGGGCCTCCAAAGTCTGACCAAGCTTCTCTACTTGCTGAAGTAATACCTAAGCCCATCCGAGTACCACGATCAGAGCCTTGGGCAGCGAGCATTTCAATCATAGTACCAGACATTTCATTAAGCCTATCATTAGCCGCCTTCATTGATGCAGAGGTTGTAAACTGGTCGCCAGCTATAGCCGCCCTTAAGTTTGCGATTACGGTTCCGCCTTTGTCAATAATTGTATCAATTTGAAGAGGGGGTTTATCACTACCATCTAGAGGCCGCCATTGGCCTGTTTCTCTATCTAAAGCATAGTTATCTAGAACGTTATCATAATTTTCCGTTATTCCAGTAAGTAGTTGTCCGTCAGCCGTTGCTAATTTTGTATATCTTGCATTTATGTTCCCCCTCTCTTTTATTTTATTCAACTCTAAAGTCTCAACTGCTGTATCCGCATTTTGTTGGGATATATCTATTTGCTGTTGTGTTTGACCTGAAAGCTGTGCATATGTGGCAAGCGTCTCTTGTCTAGTTTTTGAACCCATAGAGGCAACAACCCAGTTTGCATAATCTCTAGTAGCAGGAGGTAAAAACTCATCTGCCCATTTTAAGTAGTCTTCCATAGTGCCTATTTCGGCAGAGATTAACCTATCTTGAAGTTCTGTTGCAGCGTCAGCATCAGGCATTTCATTGTTTTCAATTAACGTTTTTTTGCTCTCGGATGTTTTGTTGTTTGCTTGGTTTAAAGTAGTTACAGTTTTTGCTGTAGGGTCTCCTTTCAAAGCCAGCATGTACGTTTGTGCTTCTCTCCAATGGTCTTTAGTAACCACACCGCTTTTTGTTGGTAAACCCAAGTGATCAAAAACTTTTTTGACTTGTTTGGTTGAAGGGCTGCCTGCTTCACCAAACATGTCTTGACCAATAGCTGTTTGATTTTCTGATCTACCTAGCTCGTGTTCTATTTCCTTCATTGCTTTATTCATATTACTTTGTCTGAACGCAGGCATATCTTCCCATAACTTATCTGGATCACTCCATTCAACTTTATCTGTTTCCGCCTTCGCTTCTACTTCTGCCCCTTCTGCAACTAAAGTACCACCTGGTCCATATTTTTTATCCCATGCTTTTTGGTCTGCGGCACCCCACGTTACGCCCTTGTCATCTTTTCTTAGTTCTGGTCTCGGCGGAATAGGTTTACCCTTTATATCTCTTTCTTCATTGTCCCCTGTAATATTTGGCCCTTGCCCTGTTTTGGTTCCTGCATTAATAGTTTCAAGTGCTGTCGTTTGATCTAGGGAAGCACCTGGGCGCGTGTCACCTTCTCCTTCCGTCAAAATTTGCCCTTCCGCCTCCACGTTTTTTCTAAAAGGGTTATCGTGGTCAAAAGAGTCGCTCATAGAACCGTCTGGATTAAGACCAATACTAGCATAACCTTGTTTTTGACCCTCTTTAGCTAACGCGGATACCGCATCGTCTCTTTCGTTTTTCTTTTTTAATGCCTCTAAGTCGTCTTTGTCTATAGCTGCTCCATATTCCGTAGCGAATGAAGTTCTACTTACAATATTTCTAGCTCCAATGTCTGCGTATTTTTGTATGTCTTCTGCGTCAAGTAAAAGAGGATTGCCCCCTAAATCATTAGCTGCTCTTCCTTCCTTTACCCCTACTTCTCTACGATCTCGAGATAAAAACGACATAACACCTTTATCATTTTTTATAGCAATTGCATACATGCCCGCATTGTCTGGATCTTCCTCCGCTGTGATTTTATGCACCCCCACAACTTTACCCTGTTTAAGTCGACCATCTGCCCCTTCATATTTTGTAAGGTTGGTGTCTTTAAGTGCTGCATCTATGTAGTTAGCTAAACCCCCTCTAGGTAATGTTTCCATTGCTCTTTCCATATCAAATGAAACATAACCTCGCTGGTCCCCTTCCATATTTGTTTTAATAAGTCCATTTGCTTTTAGCTGGTTATATAAATCATCATATTCCGCTGTCGCATTTTCTCGGCCCAGTTTTCTAGCAGCTTGCGTATTGTAGTTGGTAGCCGCCGCACTGTTATAAGCGCCTAAAATTGTTTGTCCGTAATTTGCCATAACTAAAACCCAAACCCAAAAGCTGCAAGAATTGCTGCAGAACCAAGCGTAGCTCCAGTAGATATCATACTTGCTTTATGTGATCCTTTCGCCGCCTTATAGGCATTCATTCTTTCTGTTTGGCCTGCTGAAGCTTTAGACAACGAGTTAATGTTTTGAGAATAAGAATCAGCGCCAATGTTTATTAGCCCTGCCATTGTTTGATAGTTTTGTTCTTTTTGTGCGACCCTAGCATTTGTTAACCCACCTGCTAAGTTTAAAGCTTCTCCCCGTTGTTCAGATCTACCCGTTTCATCTCTTTCTATAGCTGTTTGCTGGTAGCCATAGCGTTGTCTGTTTCTTTCCGCAATTTCTTTTGCCTTCTGAGATTCCCTTGCTACATCTTCAGGCACTGCGTCAATTAGTGAGGTGTCCTTTCTAGAAGCAATAAGAGCTTCTTCAAAGTCTCCATAATCTTTCATATAGTCTTGAGTCTCTCCCCTTATGATATCAGCATAAGTTTGCCCTATGTCCGCTACTTCAGGTAAGGTTTCTTCTTTATTCCAGTCCTCATAAAAAGAAGACCTACTTTGATAATTTAAAGTTGTATTTCCAATTGGCATTTTCTAGTCCTTCCCAAAACCAGTACCAAAAGGAGTCACACCACCGCCTTCGTAGATATCAGGTGGTTTATCCTTCTTCATTGCTTTGTTTTCACCATAAGCATAGGCAAATGTCGTACCTAGTTGTAGGGCGCCTGATATTGCCGCCTCTTGTTCCACCAATTTTCTTTTAGCTGTAGCTAAACCCGCAGACCGTTCTTGAGATGCTATGTCTGATAGTCCTAATTTAGTAACCGCTTTTCTATTTTTTCCAATTTCTAATGCCCCTAACTTCATATTTTGTTTTGACAGTAGTGCTTGTTGGCTTGCTTGTAACTGTTGAGATACTGCTCCAGAAGCTAGATTTGCGGAAGCATCAACGCTTTGTGTAGCTGCCAAAGAAGGACGCATAGTTAACGCTTGCATTGTGTCCGCGTTTGCGACACGGCTGCCTATTGCGCCAGGGTCTTTTGTGGTTTCTACTTCTTTTGTAAATTCACGCGTTATAGGTCCATAGAGACTTTTATCTCTATCATACTCAAACTTAGCTGCTGAGGCTGCTGCTTTCTCTTCAGGTCCAGCTTCATAGTCTTTTTGTTTTGGTCCACCCATTATAATTCTTTCCTATATATCTGTGTCACAGGCTCATAGCCATGTTTTTTTGCAGCTCTGGCCCACCCTCTTCGGGTACTAGAAAATTCAATTGCCGAAACCTTGAATTCTTCTGCCAATTTGTCCATAAAAAGAAGTCCATTATCTTTGTTTTTAAATTTTGAATCTTGATACGCTGCCCATAAGAATAAAACAGGTTGCCCGCTTGAGTCTTTAAGAAATGACGTAATAATAAATCCAACATAATAATCTTTTTCATACCCTATAAATAAATCTGTACTTCCGTTTTTTAACGCTGCATATATATCTGCAGGTATCCAATCCGCGTATGTTTTTTTCCTTACTTTATGGAGGTCCTGTTCAATACGCTCATACGCGAAACGTATATCTTCTACAGGTATGTGTTCAAACACAACTCCATTAATAGTCGATCTCCGTACCATACCTCTTATACCTCTTCCTTGGGGTCATTCCAACTCCTTTATATTTAACCAGTCTTCTTACTCCAAGGTCGCCTCCGCGTCCTCGAAGTTCTGCTTGTTTCACTTCTTCTAAAAATAAACTGTAGTAATCATTGGCGGCTGCTGCATCACTCCAATCTTTAGAAGGAATTCTTAATAATCTATAAAGAGCTCCATATATAATAGCATCTCTATAGTCTGTAGAAAAGTCTGTACTAATACTAGAAGACGTTCTTGTTGGCTTTAATGCCACACTTAGTCTAATCGCTTCAGTCTTTGAGGCTGAAGGGACAGGTATAATCCAAAAAGTATCAGGGCTTTTTTGTAAATACACCCTAGAAACACTTGAACGGTTTCTCCAATCAGGAAAATTAAGTTCTAAACTTCTAGGACTTACAGGGTCTAAATCATCTCCATCATGGATCATCCATAATATCTGATGAACATCTGTTCCTGTAGGTTGATCAAAGTCGTACTCAAAAACTCCCGAGACTGTACTTATTGGGTCTAAGTCATAGACGTACGCTTTACTTTTCTCGCATGTCTCAATTGTAGCTGCGCGTAAATGAGTGGTTACTAATGTATCAGGACATCCTGGGACATATGGTAAAACTTCTTTAATGAGGGAATCATATGTGGCCATGGTTTACTTCTTTGTCTTTACTTCTGGTTGTAGCTGTCCTAAATTTGAAACAGGGGGCCTATATAAAGGATGTGTCGTTGACATATTAGGTACATTAGGAACTCTTTTAATTTCCTTTACCCCATTTACTATTGTCTCTTCTGTTCTTCTAACGCCCACTTGTAGTCCTCTTTTTCTTTTTTGCTTTTGGTTTTGGAGGTCCATATATTGTCTTAGGTTTATAGGCAGTTACTGTTATCACCCCATTATCATATGTTACTGTTTGTTTTTTCTTTATCTTACCTAATGTACTCATTTTTATACTACTCCTGGTTGTGGGGCCATCATTGTTTGAGCTGCTTGGGGAGCATCCAGATTAGGACTTAAGGCCATCTGTACTTGCCCTCCCCCTGAAATACTTGCTGTAAATAAACCATAATGTGTAGAAGCTCTTTGTTGGTTACCTGCAAACTCTGCGTCTTTTAAATAACATCGGTAAAGAACATGATCAATTATGGCGTTCGCATACGTATCATCTAAATAACTTACGGCACTACTACCATTTGCGAAATCTGTTGGGCTTCTGGAATAGACAATTTCTACAAAGGCATTGCCTGCAACTCCAGGGTATACATAAAATTTTCTAGGGTCATCTTCATCGAATATATAATGTTTAACTACCGTTGTATGTGCTGCTGCTCCAGAAACAGTTGGATCATGCCAATCTGGTTCTTGTGTATCTAAAATCTCACGGTCAACTATTCTAATTACTCGTTTTCCTGTAGCACTGCCTCCTGCTGCATTCATGTTGCGTACTACTTTTATTAGTCTTAAACCTACATCTGGTATAACTTGTTCGGTGCCTGTGGCCAACTGTACGTTACTATGATCTGCTGAAGAATCAGGTCTTAGGTTAACAATCTCCCTTTGTGCGTCATTCAAATAACGCAATAGTTCTGCATCAAGCCATCTGACCCCTGTCGTGTCTTGAAGTGTATCTCTTATCCTTAAAATAAGATTAGTGGCTGAAATTGTGCCTGCCATTTATTTATACCTCTATTGTAATATCTTTCTTCGCTTTTTTAGCTGAAGTTTTTTTCGGGGTAGTTTTAGGCTTAGGTTTAGGTTCAGGTTTAGGTTCGTCCCTAACTTCTGTACAACCCGCTTGTATGCATTCATACCCTAAGTCGTCTCCTACTTCTCTTACTTCCCCTGGTAATACTGTTATAGCAGTACCCCACTTTGTAGAAACATATGTCTCTATTTTCGCGGTTATTTTCATTTTTTATCCTTAAAAAAAGTTTAATAAAAGTGGGCAGCTCCTAAGAGCCACCCACAAGCTCAGTTTAGTAAGCTACATCCAAACGGATGACACCAAAGTCTTCTGTCGTAGAGGTCACGTCAGTATTGAACTTAGGTTTCTTGAAGCCAAGAATCTTACCAATAGAGATACCATTTTGGTTCCCGTAATCGAAGGAATCTTCGACAATTTCAGGAAGACCGATATCAGCCATTGCAAGCGATTGCGCTCCACAGAATAATAGAGCAGAGCCGTTAATATCGGCATCAGCACCCCATTTATATCCAGCAGATCCAGCATTACCCGATACTCCACTAGTTGCGCCTGATGTGTTAAACACATGTCGGAACTCATGGATCATAACGCCGTCAACCATTAGACTTGAAGTACCTGAGAATAAGTCATTACCTGGTCCTCTTACTCCAGCATTTCTAACGTTAGCTAGAAAGTCTGAATCAAGTTTAAGATCAGCCATAACTTGAGGGGTCACAAATAAGTGATACACCTCTTCTCCAGCAGCACCTCTAATACCACGGACATATTGGTCCTTAGCATAAGCTTTAAGGGCAACAATAGTTTTGTACTGAATAGTGTCAGCAGCTACAACAGCTGTAACATCACCAGCAACAAGACCATTAGTTGCATCCCATCTTCTATGCCTGTTGGTTGTTGGTGCGGTAACATCACTACCATAAGCAAGATCCCCTAGGTTTTGTCCAGTACTAAGTACAGGTCTTAGGGCACCATTGTTCTTTTGGGTGTAGTTAACGCCAGTAAGCGTAAGAAACGCCGTTTGGTCAATACGATCAGCCATTGCATAAGCAAGGGCATCTCTTGAATGCTCACGAAAGTTGACAACTGATTTTTGATCAGCAAGACGTCCCGCAAGACGGTTTGCAAATCTCATTTGATCAAGTTGAACAACTATGTCGTATGCTCTTAATGTTTCTTCATTACCTTCAAGAGTGTTATCGCCTATGATACCGTCACCTGTCATATCGGCAAGAAGGGTAATAACCGCTCTTGCTCCTTTTTCAGATTGGGTGAGTTCAGAAATAGACTGAACCATAGCGTTAGGACCACTACCCGAAAACTGGTTAATGAAGGACATATTCCGAGCTACGCGCCAGAAATCACGTGACCAGATCGTAAGCTGTTCGCTAGTCAGTGAAGCAAAATTAGTATTTGCCATGTTGTATTCTCCAAAAAAAAGATTAAGTTTATATTTTTTTTAACCGACTTTTGGGGCGATAATACCCGTATACCCTATATCGTTGGGATACGTTCTCGTAGTTTAATGAATACGACCTCACGCAGTTTTACGTCAATGCGAGACGTTAACGATTTTTATACTGAACGACCAGTGTTAGATATCGTTCTAACAGACGAAGTATTCTTTTATATTACAGCAACCGTTAGCCAAAGTCACCACGCATTCTTCTTAACGTGTCTTCAGGCAGTGCTCCAAACTCTGAATCAGACAGAACATCTATGTCAACGGGCTTATCTCCACGTTCGCCTGCCCCTTGTCCTTTCATAGAAGGAGGCTGTGCTTTAGCGGCACCAATTTTCTTTTTGACATTTGTTTTTTGTTTCTTTTGTTTAATCTGAGTAACATTATCCCCAGATGAACTATCATCAGTTGTTCTTAATAGATCAGGTCTTTTTGCCGCTAAAGTATATTCCGTAGCTTTAGCTAAAGAATCAGCTGCCTCATAACCTTGAACAATAAAAGCATCTCTAAGGTCCATAACCTCTTGGGTTAAAGCTTCATCGAAATTAGCACTATTTTGGTCCAATATAGGAAAAGTAGATTCAATTTCTGTTGCTTTTTTCTGTAGCTCTTGAGCCGCTCTATCTTTTTGTACCGTTTGGCCCATTTGTTGTTGAACGTCAAACATTACCTGTTCTCTCTCAGCTTTTCGAATTTCATTACGTACAACAGCCGCTTGATTCATCTCGCCATCTAATAACAATTGTTGGTACTCTGTTTCTCTACTGTCAAAATCGTATTGTGGAGCATCCGCATTGTTTTTTGTTTCTGCTTCTTCTATATCGTTAATCTTTTTCTGCATAGCTTTATTCTTAGCGAGAACTTCGTCTAACCTAGACTTAGGTACCATAGGCGCTTTAGATTTTACAGTTTCTTGAAGAACCTCTTCTTCATCTCCTCCATCGTCTGATCGTGCAGTTCCCTCATCTTCTGTTGCCAAAGCTTCTTCGACCACATCTTCTGAGCTATCCTCTGTCTGTTCTTCTGCTTGAGTTTCGATTTCTGTTGTATCTTCCTCTTGGACTTCTTCATTATCAGTTTCGTCTCTAGCTGAGACCTCTTCTTCGGCTTCTTCAATTTGAGCTCCTTCTTCATTAGGGAAGACTTCTTCGTCTTCTGTTGGTGTGTCAAAGTTTAAATCCACTTCGAATCCTTTGCCGTCTTCTGCCCTAGGCTTATCAGCCCCTGGCATAGTGTCAAACATTAAATCTCCTTGTGGGTCGTCTTTAGGTCCTGCCTTTCCTTTCTTTTTAGCCATTAGTGTTACCTCCTGTGGTATTTGATTTAAAAGATGCAATAGCTACTTTAGCTGCTGCACTTGTTTCAGAGTCGGCCCGTCTTTGTTCATTAGTTAGTCCAGCTAACCTTTCACGTAGTTCGAGCTCCTCTCGCTTCATTTGAAGTTGGTTTTCCATTTCTGCTATTTTAAGTTGTGGGTCCACGTCTGTAATCTCCTGTACTTTAGCTGTGTTAAGCGCTGATTCTGATTGTAGCTTACTTGCTTCTGCTTCTAGTTTAGCCACTTCTAGTTGAATACTCCTAATCTGTGATTCCATTTGGAATTGCTGCATTTGTGCTTGTTCTTCTGATGGTGGTTCTGTCCCTTGCATTTGTCTAATTCTTTGTGCGATTTCGCCTTTACGCGCTAGATGTGAGAAATCTATAATAACATCATCTGGCACAGGGACACCTACTTCTTTTAACTGTAAAGCTTCAGCAAACTGCATCTCATCAAAATTGTCTCTAGCTGGGCTAGTAGAAACTACTACATCATATTCCCCCATGGTAAGATCATTAATGATCTCGCCTTCAGGCGTCATTTGATTAACCACCATAGGTTCGCTTTGTTTCATTGGATCTGATTCATTCACAATTTGTACAATGCGTTCTTCAGTATAATAGGCTTGTACAAGGTTTAAAATCTTTTCTGCTAGATATTGTCTTGTTTTAGCTAAGTTATCTAAAGGCACTTGAATCATCATCGCGCCTCTATTTTGTTTAGCCCGAATCGCTACACCTGAAACTTCTGCACTATCCGTACCTAACATAGAATCACTAATACCACTAATAGTCTTAATATTAGCTGCTGCTTTCATCGCTATACGATCTAAACCTGTGGGTATTTGATTAGGTGGAATTTTAGCTGGTGGGTTAGAACCTCTATTAAATTCAAGTACTAGTCCTGTTTCTGCACCGTGTTCTTCTAAGTCATCCGCATCCATACCGCTTAAAGAACCTGATTCAACAATCCAACCACTATTTGCTGTTGTATTAACAATGTGTAGTTCTTGTGATGAAATTTTATTAAGCTGTTCTTGTGGTGAAATTAAATTACGTACCATTCCAAAAGGTCGTCCTCTTCTCCAGAATGGGAAATAAGGAACTAAAGTAAAATGGTCATAAGGAGACCAATCATCGTGTAAGACTACTAAATCAGCTGAAACAGTCCAACGTACTTTTTTTACTACCTTAGTAATAATATCTAGATCATATTGGTCTGCAAAATTTTCCCTTTTCTTTTTAGCCCAATTATAAGGTACTTCTCGCATATCACCTGTAAAACGATCCACATAGAACATACATTCTTTGAGTCTATAATATTGTCTTTCTATCACTCGAATAGAACGTAATGCTCTATTTTCTTCTGGGTTAGTTGTATTACCTTGTTGGTAATTAACTCCACTATATGTGTCCCCATATCTTGTTTCTTCATACTCAACGGAATCTGTACCTAACGCTGAACCTTCTTCTACTGTAATACGTAATTGATCTGCTTTTTTCTGCCCATATGTCTCTTCTATCTCATCAAGACTCATCCATCTAGTCTCAAAGATCTCGTTCCACGTTTTAGGGTCATAATCTTTAGCGTCTGGGTCAATAAGAATATCTAAGGGGTCTTTTGCTGTAATCCTAACTTCGCCTTGTATGTGATCATCAAAATCTACACGTACATCAAACCAACCACGGTCTTGTATTAGACCATCAGAAAATACTTGGGCTTCTACCCAATCCATTTTATTATTATCAGAAATTTGTAAAAAGAGTTTAGTTAGTGTATCTGCTATTTCCTGTTGCCCCGAGCCTCGAGGTTTGAACGTTACATCCATCCTACGCGTACTTTGTTCGCCCAGGACTGTATTGATTGTAGGTAATATAGTATTAATAGTAAGAGCAGGTCTTCCTTGGTCATCTAGTGTAGATAAGTCAGCAGCATCCCATTGTTCGCCTCTATAAAAGGCATCACATCTTTTTGCAACTGCTATGTAATCTTGATGGCCATTATCACGTGCGCGTGTGTACGCTTCCCATTGCTTACGGGCAAGTTCGTGTTGTTCTGCTTTATTTAACTTCTTCTTAGGTTTGTCTGATCTATATGCCATTAAGCGCTCATTGATGTTTTCTTGTTATCACCTTTCGCAAGATATTTTAACTTGTCTCTCCATGACGGTTCAGGTTCTATACGCTCAAAATACGTAGAAAACTCAGCCATCATAAGACCAATCCATGCCAATGCATCTACTTGGTCGTCATGTGTACCATTAGGAAAACGTAAAAGTTCAGCTACAAACACGCCTGACCATATAGCTTCCTTTGGGAAGTATACCATGCCTTGTTGCATTCGTCCTTGAATTGCGCGTGCTCTTGCTTCTTTATCTCGTCTTCCTACTTTTAAATCTTTAATGTATGCTTCATACAGTCTACGCTCTCTTATCCGTTTTTCCAAGAAAGGACCAATTGCCATTTCTATATGGCCTCTTTCAATGCCTACAATACCAGGCCTCCAAATTTCGTACAGGTCTAATATACGTTCAACTATCTCAAAACCATCAAACTTACCCCGAACAGCATCAACAATAAACATATTATCATCTTCATCGACCCCGACCACAATGCCAACAGTATAGTCATTTCTATCCCTTTGGCCAATTGCCAGATCCCACGCGCAATAGTATTTAAGCTTGTCCAAATCCAAGTCTTCATCATCGTAGTAGCGTATCATATCCCTAGTGAAATAATCACCTTCATTGGAAACAGGGTTTTGTTGATATAGAGCTGACCAGTCTCTTGGACCAACTGCTTTTTGAATTTGCGCAAGTGCATCTACATTATAACGTTCAGGATGTAGTGCATCGCCTGTTTTTCTAAACTCCTCGTCTTTTTCTGCAACCGCAGGGTATTTAACCACTTCCCATTGATCCGCACCTTTTTCCGCCATGGTTAGCAAACGTCCTGCTAAATCATCATCATGCCACCGCGTTAAAATAATCAACACACCGCCCCCTGGGGCCAGACGTGTGTACGCGGTAGAGGTATACCAATTCCAAACTGATTCTCTATTAAATTCAGATTCAGCGTCTTCTCTGTTTTTTACAGGGTCATCAATTACTAGAATGTTTGCACCTTTACCTGTAATACCACCACCTACACCAGCTGCTACGTAACCGCCTCCTTTACTGGTTAACCAAGCTTCTACGGATTGGCTTGTTCTATCTAATAGTGTCCCTGCAAATATATTCCTATAATTAGGTTCTCTTAACATTTGTCGTACTTTTCTAGAAAAGGACATAGCTAATGAACCTGAATAAGAACAACTTATAAACTCGTGTCTTGGGTTTTTACCCAAATGCCATGCAGGAAAGGCAATACTGGCTAGCGTTGATTTACCATGCCGAGGTGGCATAAACAACATTAACCTTGGTGACTTTTTATCTTCTACGTCTTGACTGAACTTTTCCAACCGTTGGCATATGTCCTTGTGCACCCATCCTGCCATATAGTCATTATTGAACCGTTCTACAAAAGGTAGCATATGTTTACGGGCCAAGGCCCGAAGTGCGAGTTCCCGTTGAGCTGCCTCCTCCTGCGATAAAGGAGGCGGAGAAGTGGGAGTTTCTTCTTTCTCAGCGGGAACCATTTCTTGTTCGGCTTCGTCTGCTTGGCAGTACACACATACCTGGTCCGATGTAGGTATGAGCGTTTCAGGATAAGAGGATAAACACCTCTTACATTCAATCTTTTTTATTTCCATTATTAGGTATTAAGTATTGATTATCGACTCCTGCTATTTTTAATAGCTCGGAATCAGGGAGTCTTTCTAATTGTTCTACATTTTTCTCTATATTGATGTTTATTTGTGTTGCATTCTCAGGAGCATGTAAACCATGCAACTTACAAAGGGAATCGGTGATTTTACACTCTTCAGTAGCCGTTACTGATTTACGATGCGCCTCTAAATACATATTTGTAGCAACCCCACGGTCAAATTTGACTTCTTCTCGCAATTCATCACGGAAATAGGCGACTGCTTGTTGTATTTTGTTCTTTTTAAAGATTTTATACACATATTCTGGGTCAGCGTACCCCGCTGCACGGCCAGCGGCCGCTTTAGACATGCCTCGAAGGAAGAAATGGATCAATCTTTCTTCTTGTACAGACAATTCATTAAGTTTTATGTCCATGTACGGATAATGTGACTGCATTTCAGCTCTGTCTTCGTCTGTTAAAACAGGTTGTTCGATTTTTTCACCCATAGGTACGCTTATTATAGTTAAAATTGCTCTTTTTTAGCAACTACGTTCTTACACCACCAGTAGAAATCACTTTCTCCTAGCGTATGCTTCATTACATTTACACGAAAGGCCACTAATTGTACGTTTCCAACAACATACCCTTTATTAGGGTCTTTTCTATCAATACTAATATTGTGTTCTTGTCTTCCTTCGCCTGCTTGCCAAGTTAAATAAACACCCGATAACGCACATTCGCCCTGTTGTAGGTCCCAAAGCTCCTTGACGTGGTCTATTTCAATCTCCCAAGCAAAAGGTTTCTCTTCTTTTTGCCGCGCGGACTTTAATTTAGAAAAAATACGATTAATGTACGCATACGGACTACTGCTTACATGCTCGTTTCTTTGTGCATTTTCACACTTTTTACAAGCTCCCCGAGGCGCCCCCGTCTTTGTAGGATTATACTCCTTAACAGACAAGTCCCGTTTACATTTTGCGCAAATTTTTTTAGGCAAATTTTTTCCTAAAATATTTATTATAGAAAAGTATAACACAACTGCTCACTCATTCCCTCCCCTCTTGCTCCAGAAGCTACCCGCAACCCCGAAACGGGATCACGGAACCTTGTTACAGAACTTCCGACTGGAACCTTGTTGAAGTACCCCTCTTAACACTACTATCACCTACTCTATGTATCTAAGAGACCAGAAGGACCGATCCAGTAGGTCGCTCCTAGCAGTCTATTGATTGTATGGTAGGAACAGGAAGTAGTTAGCTTGTTTCGTTCATAAGAAATCCATAACAACTAATGGGAGAAGTGGTTAACATGTCAATCGTGAAAACTATTATCGCATTTGCTGATGCCAACGGTAACCCGAAAGCTATTCGCAAAACTACAGGTGGTATGATTCCATTTGATGTTTGTGAAGGCTATCGTAAAGCTGATGGTACAACAGGTTATAAGACAGCAATTAGTTCTAGCATACTTAGCATTATGCAATGGTCTAATGGCAATCTTAAGATTAAACTCTTAGGTGTCGAGTTAACATGTTTCCCAGCAACATTGCGACCTCAGGCTCAACCGCCTCAACAACCAGTTACATATGTAGCTCCAGTTGAAGCAGTTGCACCAGTTCAAGATCCTTTAATCTAGGACTGTAGCCTCCAGATATACTCTGGCGAACCCAAGGAAACAATAGGGGTTTGTTACTCAACCTATTCCCCTACATATAACAAGTGACGATGTCTTGAATGTACTATCATCACTCTAATATGTAGGTTCTTTTAACGCTTAACGGGAGAAATACAATGGATTCCATTGAAAAAATCTTTAGTAAGGCTGGCAAACTAGCAGGCAAAGCTGAGAAGAATGTCAAATACGCTGAAACCAAACAGATCGTTGCGGGTCTATTCGGTGTAGCTGTATCTTCATTCGAAAAAGGCAGAGCTGAGGCTAGGAAGCCAGAGCAAAAGGAGTTCGACTTTGAAAGTCCTCCTTATCCTTACGATGACGCATGAGTGTGTTAGAAATACTAGGGCTAGCCTCTGGTCTACTAATACTATCATTGATCTTCATCTTCGCGGTAGCAGTCGCAATCGTAACAGTTTACGGTTGTTGCTGTGACATAGTTGAAGGTAAGTTCTTAGTTGTTCCAACAGAGGACGACTCATGATCATCTTTACTATCATCGGTATTCTG
>TARA_R110002110_G_scaffold414968_1_pt1 | contig 27918 bp, 29 predicted proteins | sample TARA_R110002110 | Tara Oceans TARA_R110002110 (sample SAMEA4397330) | marine metagenome | biome: Polar Biome; feature: [SRF] surface water layer (ENVO:00010504); material: water (ENVO:00002006), including particulate matter (ENVO:01000060) such as... | depth 5 m
GGCGCAGACTCTACACTACGGTGAGGGATTTTGCGGGGGGCAGGTCAAAAGGCCTGAGCGACAAAACTCAAGCCTTTGGTAAGCGGTGCGCCGATCACACAGGCCTGACGTAATTCCAGGGCAGCAGCTGTTTGATATCGGTCTGTTTGTGCCCGCCAGCAATAGCTGTCAGGACACCTGACAGATAGCCGTGGGGCTCGATCCCGTTGAGTTTGCAGGTCTCGATCAGGGAGGCGATGACAGCCCAGTTTTGGGCGCCCATATCGTGACCCGCGAAGAGCGCGTTTTTGCGGTTGAGTGCAATGGGACTGATGGCACGCTCGACCGGATTGTTATCGAGCTCGACGCGGCCATCGCTGAGGAACCTGCATAGCCCTTCCCAGTATTTGTCGATGTATTTCAGGGCTTCCCCGGTTGGCGACTTCGCCGAGACTCGGGCACGGCTTTGGGCAAGCCAAAGCGCGAAGGCGTCGATGATGGGTTTTGAGTGCTTTTGTCGTGCAGCGCGGCGTTGGTCGGCACTTTGACCGCGCAAATCCTTTTCGACGCGATAGAGCGCTTGGATTTGTGCCAAACCTTCCTGCGCGATCGGTGCCGCGCCAGATTGGGTGACGTCGTGCAGCTTGCGACGAGCATGGGCCCAGCAGTAGGCCAATGTCACATCCTGGGCAGGCCGTTTGAGCAGGCGGTTGTAGCCAGCATATCCATCGACCTGAAGGATGCCGCCGAAGCCCTTCAAGATAGTGTCGGCATGCTGGCCGGATCGTCCCGGCGCATAGGTGAAGGCAACTCCCGGTGGGTCATCACCGTCCCAAGGCCTGTCATCGCGGGTCAGGGCCCAGAAGTATCCGGTTTTGGTGCGTTTGCTCCCGGGTGCCAGGACCGGCGCGGGCGTTTCATCCATAAAGAGCTTTGTGGAGCGCTTCAGATCGGCCATCAGGGCATCATAGACGGGGGTCAATTCGAACGCAGATTTGCCCACCCATGCGGCCAGGGTCGAACGATCCAGATCGATCTCTTGACGGCTGTAGATTTGCGCCTGCCGATAGAGCGGCAAGTGATCCGCGTATTTTGACACAAGCACTTGAGCCAGCGTGGCCTCAGTGGGCATGCCGCCTGCAATGATGTGGGCGGGTGCCGGGGCTTGGGTGATCCCGCCTTCACAGGACCGGCAGGCGTACCTAGGGCGACGCGTGACAATCACGCGGAACTGGGCTGGGATAATGTCCAGCCTTTCGCTGACATCTTCGCCGATGATATGGTGTTCGGCTCCACAGGTGCAGGATCGCTCGGGTTCAATGACCACCTCAACCCGTTCCAGATGTTTGGGTAACGATCCTCGGTTGGTTTGGCGCTGCTTGGGTGGCCTAACGGGCGCGGTGCGCGCGTCGGCGTCAATCTCGGCTTCCACCTGCGCGATAGCTGTCTCGATGTCTTCGAGTTCCAGCTCGTATTGGGCTGGGTCGATCTTCTCGGATTTGGCCCCGAAGAGCGCCTTCTTGAAGGAGGCAACCAGGGCCTCAAGCCGCGCATTCTGATCCTGCTGCGCACGGATGATCGCCTTCAGCGCGGCAATATCATTGGGCAATTCATCAGGGGCAGTCACGCTAGTTTCTGTAGCAAAGCAAGGGCATAATGACCCGCGCAAACGGCCCCGTGAGTCACTCCGCCGCAGAAGGTGCTGCCACCTCCAAGGGTTGCACGCGCCGCCAATCCAAACCTGCGAACAGGGCCTCAAACTGGGCTGGTTCAAGCCGCATCACCCCATTCTTGATCGCGGGCCATTTGAAGCTGTTATCCTCAAGCCGCTTATACGCCATCACCAGCCCGCTGCAGTCCCAGAAGATCAGCTTCAGGCGATCTGCGCGCTTGGCGCGGAAGACATAGACCGACCCATCAAAGGGCTTCTGTCGCAAATGACCCTGCACCAAAGCAGCCAGACCGTCATGGCCCTTGCGGAAGTCTACCGGATCGCTGGCCGCAAAAATCCGCACCATATGAGAGAGCGCGATCAACTTGTCTGAGCCCGTGCGATCTCGGCAATCCGCGCCGTTGGCGTCCCAGCATCAAGACGAACGGTGACGTCGTGCTTAATCACATCAATCGTGCCAGAGGGCGCAGACAGTGTGGGATTTGATGCTGGCGCAGGGGGCTCGATCTCAACAGGCACAAAATCCATGCCCTCGAAATTTGGCAAAACCAGCTTGCCCTGCCGCGCCATCCGCCGCCAATCAGACACCGTACTGGGGATCAACTCGTACCGTTTAGCAACCGCATTGACCGTCTCGCCTTCGATCAACGTCTCAGCAACAATCCGAGCTTTCAACTCAGATGGCCAATTCCGCTTCCCGTCCGCACGACGCGGCACCATTGCCAGAAACTCGCTTGTAGCTCCCATCAAGAAACTCCCCACAAAACAAAGAAGCCTATGAATCGCAGATCAAGCGCTATGCTGTAAGTGTGGGAGCGGCGCACCGTTTACAGCCTTTGAATATAATGAAGAATTAGTGTTGGTTGCGGGAGGGTGCCACCGCCGTCGCCTACCTCTCCTTCAGTGCATGATTTGAATATTCATTTTCGTGTCGGATTGACCCATTTGTTCATTTGGAGCTTATCTATCTGAAACAGAAAAATCCTATGAAAAGTAGGCAGAATTATTGACAACGTCGGATCACGGCGTTTCGAAAAGCTGGGTCGATTTTTTGCAGAATTCACCAGCCCATGCACCTCCCAAACTTTCGCAGTGTCACGATCCGCTCGTGCGGATTGAGCCAACCACCGCGATCAGCCAATACGCGGTCGGCGATGTGCAGCTTGCGCTCCAACACGGCAGCATCGTCGGTTTTGATCTCTACTATCTGGGGACGATCAAAGGCCCGCACGACGAAAACAACTCCGATCTTCGCGCATCTCAGGGGTCTTCATTCTGCACCGACGGGCCCCTTATCATGAACATTCCACATCCGGCGTGCGGTTGCGCAACTCGTCAACCAGAACCCGGGTGTTCTCTGAATAGTCGATCGGGACATCGACAAGATGGACGCCGCCGCCCGCGAAGGCGGCTTCGAGCACCGGAACAAGGTCTTCGACCGCGCTTATGCGCGATCCTTTTGCGCCGTAGGACTCTGCGTAGCGCACAAAATCAGGGTTACCGAAGCTCATGCCGAAATCCGGAAAGCCGTCGACCGACTGCTTCCAGCGTATCATTCCGTAGGCGCTGTCGTTCAGAATGACCACGACAAGGTTGAGCCCAAGCCGCACCGCCGTTTCCATCTCCTGCGAGTTCATCATAAACCCGCCATCGCCACAAACAGCCATCACGCGACGGTCGGGATAGATCATGGAAGCCATGATGGCCGAGGGAAGTCCCGCGCCCATTGTGGCGAGCGCGTTATCAAGCAGCAGCGTGTTGGCGACATGGGTGCGGTAGTTGCGTGCGAACCAGATTTTGTACATGCCGTTGTCGAGGCAGACGATCCCGTCCTCCGGCATGACTTGGCGCACGTCGTGGACAATGCGCTGCGGTGTGATCGGGAAGCGGTCTTCCTCGGCACGGTCGTTAAGCTTGGCCAGAATCCTCTGGCGCAGTTCGGGCATCCCCGCGTCAGGCGAAATACTGCCTTCAAGTCGCTCAGCTAAACCCGTAACGGACGCGCCAATGTCGCCGATCACCTCAAAATCCGGATGGTATACCTGTTCGACCGTCGCAGACTCATAACCGACATGGACGACCTTGGGGCCGCCCTCGCTTTTCATCAGGAACGGCGGTTTTTCGATCGTGTCATGGCCGATGGCGATGATCAGATCGGCCCATTCTATGGCTTCATGAACATAGTCCCCCTCGGAAAGCGCGGCGGTCCCCACGTAGAGGTTGGAGCCTCCATCGACGGCCCCCTTGCCCATCTGCGTATTGAAGAACGGCAGCCGGGTTCGCAACATGAAGCCCGAGACAGGCTCGACCAGCGCGGGCCGGTTGCCTGCCGCGCCGATCATCACCAGGGGCCGTTGCGCGGAAAGGATCATCTCGGCCGCATGGTCAAGTGCTGCGGCCCCGGCGACAGGACGGTCGTAGGGATGACGCGGAATGACGACGGCGTTCCCGGCGTCCGCTGCCGCGACATCCTCGGGCAGTTCGAGGTGTACCGGCCCCGGCCGTTCCTCCTCGGCGACGCGAAACGCATCGCGCACGGTCGCGGGAATGGCGGTCGGGCTTAGAATCCGGTGTGTCATCTTGGTGAGCGGCTTCATAGAGGCGACGATGTCGACGATCTGGAACCGGGCCTGCTTGGCGCTCATGACCGGCTTTTGTCCGGTGATGAGAATCATCGGCATCGCGCCGAGATGTGCATAGGCCGCACCGGTCGCAAGATTGAGCGCACCAGGCCCCAGCGTGGCAAGGCAAACGCCGGGCCTGCCGGTCAGCCGCCCGTACGTCGCCGCCATGAAGGCTGCTGCCTGCTCATGACGTGTCAGGACCAGTTCTATGCGAGAGGTGCGCAACGACTCCACAATGTCGAGGTTTTCCTCACCGGGCACACCAAAAATGCGGTCGACCCCCTCGTTTTCCAGTGCGGCGACAAACAGGTCCGACCCTTTGGGCATGATTTCAATCCATTCATTGAGAACTACGACAGAGATCACGTCGGATACCTGCCAGTCCGTGGAAGTACGAGAACTGCCAACTTATGAGGTTCCAGCACACATTCAAGCCACCGCAGCCAAGTGAATTTAAGGATGACGCGCCCATAAAGGCTTTAGCTGAAATTCGCTCTTAACAGATCGGCTAAAAACCAAATATAGGATGCGAAATGCAAGATTTCCCGTTGATTGAGTCGCGTATATCTTTTCCGAATGGGGGAGGGCTGCCTTGGCAGTCCAAAGGAATTTAGCCCGCTTTTCGGTCAAATCGTTTTTTGAATGAGGCGGATTATGCCGGGTATCATACGAACCCGTAGAGACTTCGGCGCTGCCTAGACCGGCACCCGATCATCGAGGATGATTTTGCCGTTGTTCTGAAATTTGCCCCCCTGCCTCAACCCGCTGCTAAAACATGGTTAATCGCCGCAAGATGAACCTATCGTCGTTTGATGTCGCTCTGTGGAAATCTGCGAGAAAATAACTCGGTTTATTCGCGCATGCAGGCTATCCATAGATAACCTGCGGCAACCAAAGAACTATTTGCGGAAACGCGTATATGATTGCCACGCCGAGGCACAACAACAAGAAAAATGGCAGGGTTGCACGCGCCACCTTGGGCAGGCTGTCGCCTGTCAGGCTTTGTAACAGGTACAGATTGAACCCCACCGGCGGCGTGATCTGACCCAGTTCAATCATGATCACCAAGAAAATGCCGAACCAGATCGGATCGACACCTGCGGCCATCACGATGGGCATGGTGATGGGCAGGCTCATGACTGTGATCGACGTGCCGTCCAGAAACAGGCCAAGAAAAATATAGAACACAGACAGCAGCAGGATCAGCTGAAATTCGGTCGGGGCAAGATCGACTATGATTTCCGCAATGGATTGTGGCAAACGCACATAGCTCATGGACGACGCAAGCACAGCGGCACAGACCACAAGGCTAGTGATCATCGCCGATACTTTCACCGCACTCTTGAGCGAGTCGTAGAACACAGACCAGCTCAGTTGTCGCAGGACCACCGTGATGAAGATTGTTGCCGCCAGACCGATGGCCGCCGCCTCGGATGGTGTTGCAATGCCTGAATAGATCGCGCCAAGGATCACAGACATCAGGATCAGTACAGGCACCAGCTTGCGCGCGGCGGCGAGCAAATCACGAGTGGAATAGGTCACGTCGCGCTTGGGCGCGATTTCGGGATTTAACGTAGCGCGGATGATGATGTACCCACTGTAGAGGGCCGCAATCAGCAGTCCAGGCAACACACCCGCAGCGAACAGGCGGATAATAGAAACTTCGGCAATGACGCCGTAGATGATCAGGATAATCGAGGGCGGGATCAACAGACCCAGCGTCCCCGCCCCCGCCAGTGATCCTGTCGTCAGCGCACGATCATACCCTCGGCCCAGTAGTTCACCCACGGTGATGCGACCGACTGTTGTAGTGGTCGCAGCACTTGACCCGGATACAGCAGCAAACATCGTTGACCCCAGAACGCTGGTGTGCAGCAAACGACCCGGGATGCGGTTTACAAACGGCGTGAGCCCTTCGAACATCGACTGCGACAGACGGGTACGGAACAAAAGCTCCCCCATCCAGATGAAAAGAGGGATCGCAGACAATTCCCATGACATCGAATTGCGCGAGATGATCGTGGCGGAGATCGTGCCCATCTTCACGAAGCTGAAGTCGGCGATGACGAACTGGCTGACCAGTCCGACAATGACCAGAGAGGCCATAATCCAGATGCCAGAGCCAAGTGTGATCACTATCAACACCAGAACGAAAAGGCTTATTTCATAGGGACCCATTACGACGCCTCCCTCACTCGATTTCTTCGGGCGCATGCAGCGCCATGGCGATCAGGCCGGTCAGTTGGATGCAAAAGACAAGCAGGCCAATCACCACCAGCCCCTGGGGTATCCATAAAGGCACTTCGAGGATCGAGATCGACGTTGTCCCGCGTTCGTAACTGCGGATCAGCTGGCGGATCAGATAGAAGGTGACAAAGCCGAACACGGCCAGCGCGACAGTTGCGTTCAGCACTTCCGCCATTGCACGCGCCCAGCCTTTCAACGGCAGCAACAGTATATTGACCCGCAACAGAACCTTGTCGTCCAGCGCGGCGCCCAAGCCCAGAAAGGTCATCGCAGCGACCTCGTAGCCCACAAATTCGTCCATCACGAAGGTCGAGGTAGACCAAAACGCCCGCAGTATGATCTCAAGCAGGATATGCCCAGCCATTAGAACAATGGCGAGCATCGCAAAGTGCGCCGCCACATCCGACAATCGGCTTGTTAAACGGGCGTAATGGCCAAGCATTCGGGACATGGTATAAAGATTCCTTATGGGGAAAGGGCGACCTGACAAATGTCAAAGCCGCCCCGACGCTGAGCTTACTTTGCCGCGGCTGCGTAAGTGTCGAGGATCTCCTGACCCTCGGGGCCCATCTTTTCCTTCCACTCCTCCAATGCATCAGCACTGGCCGCTTCCAATGTCGCCATCAACTCGGCGTTGGGCTCGCGTTGCACGTTGACCTTCAGCGCCGCCAGATCGTCGTAGGTGTTGCTCAAACGCTCCTCCAGCTTGCCCCAGATAAACTCCGAAGTGTCCGCCGCGGCTTGCTTGATCGCGCCCTGTTCTGCCTCGGTCAGACCATCGTAGGCATCACGGTTCATGTGGACGACGTTGACTGGGATGACATAGTCGACTGCGGTGTAATAGGGCAGAAATTCACCTAGCTTGATGTTTGTACCCCCCTCGGCCGAAGAGATGACGGCGTCGATGGCATTGGCAGACAATTGCGGAACCACGTCAGCCCAGCTGATCTGCAAAGGGTTGGCGCCCGCTTCCTTGAAAGTCTGCATCGAGGTCACGTCAGCGACGCGCACCTTCATGCCTGCCAGCGCTTCGGGGGATTCCAGCGCTTCGCCCGTCCAGATGCCCGACGGCGGCCAGGGTGTGCTGAACAGATACATCTGGTTCGCATCACCGAACACAGAATCATAGTGGGGGCGCAACGTCGCCTCAAGCGCCAGCGCCTTGTCCTTGGATGTGGCAAGGAACGGCATCGAAGGTAAACTGAACACGGGGTTGATGCCCGAAAGCTGACCGATAAACGTGTCCGCAATATCAATTGCGCCGTCGCCGACCGAGTCAAAATGATCCACGGATTTGAACCCAAGCGAACCGCCAGGAAAATAGTCGATTTTGACCGACCCGTTTGTCAGCTCGGCCACGCGGTCGATGAAGAAATGGTCGGCAACAGCAGCAAAGGTCGTGTCCTGATATTCATTGGCCAGATTGAACGTGGTCTCCGCCGAGGCGGGCAAGGCGATGGCCGTGGCAAATACCACGGCGGCCATGCGTGCAGGTGTCGAATAAGTCATTTGTTTACTCCGTTGGTAGGGTTGGTGGGGCGAGCGTGCTGAATGCAAGATAGGCCATGCGTGCCAAGGGCAGCATGATGCGGTGCGCATCCGCCTGCTTCTCATTGTTGAAATGCCCTGCGCGGTTCAGCAGGTTGACGGTCGCGATAACCTCGCCGTTCTGAGTTACGGGCAGGTTGAGAATGGCGCCGCATCCGAGGCTTCCGATCAGGTCCGCGTCAGCAAAGTCTTGTTCGATCTGTTTGATATCGTTGGCGACATAGGTCTGGCGTTTCCGAATGACACGATCAAACCAGTGATTGTCGCGCAATGCGATCCAGCCGGAAGCGGGATAGCTTTCCGAATTATTTGTATAGCATCGGCGCCCCATGTTGCGGGTGGCGACGTAGTCCATGACGGTAAAGAGCTTTACGCCGATGTGCTGCTGGGCGGCGGCTTCTAACTGCTCGAATATCGCCTCCGGTGTAGTCGCACCAGCGATGGACGCCTCAAAGGCTCGCACTACGTCATCGACGGCGTTCATCTCTTGCAACGCCATCTGGCAGACCTCGATCCCCTGACGCGAGACGTCCTCAAGCCATTCTGGATCATCCGCGAACAGGGCGTCCTGCAAGTCCTTCTTGATCTTGCGGCCCTGGGGGGTATGTGCCGATCCATGGTGGCGCAGCCAATTGTCCGCGCGCAGGTTGGTCAGCACATGGTCGAACGGATAGGTGCCGTACTCCATGATGATTTTCAGCGGCGGGCGCTCGGAATCGACACGGTCCAGAACATCGCAGACCAGATTGCTGATCTTCTCCCATTCGGCGCCAGCCAATGGGGGGCGGTCCATGCGCATCACCTCGCCAAAACCGTAAGGCCCGACGCCCGTGTGCAGATCCACTATCCCAAGCTGTTGGGCCCCCTGCCCGTGGTCTTTCACTATCTCTGTCAGGTTTGCGACAGTCCAGCTTTCCAATGTTCCGCCATAGAACAGGCCGTCGGGATGGCTGTGCTGGCCCTTCAGGACGTTCTGGACCAGAGCGGCTTCACCGTTCTTGGCAATATAGTCGCGCACGCCACGGTCCCGCACTTCAGCATCCTGTAACCACTGAACCGGACACAACTCTGCGTGCAAATCGGAGTAGCTGTCGTTCCCTGGCAAATTGTCGAAAGAGGACAACATGTTACGGTTTGGATCGACATTGTTTTCATCAGTGCGAGATAGGCGTGCGCAACCCACCGGGTTTACTGCATGCACCAAAACCATCGCGCAATCCTCCGGCAAGGTGTCTGCAAATACGTCCAATAGCTGCAGCTGAATACCCGATCCGGCCGTCAATTCTGTCCCATGTACGCCGGAGGTCACAAACAGCACTTTGCGCGCATTTCGCGGACCGATCCGAACCACATCCACCACGGCAGAGGGCAACAGCGGGTCCTGAACCGGATGCATCAGCGTCGTATGGGCAAGCCCATGATGCTGCGCTGCATCCACAAACCGCTGGCGGGCGATGGCATAGGTGGCTGAAAAACTGTTCACGGCTGCGGGCACGTCCATCTCCTTGCGGGTCGTGACGTTGATGCCGAGATTTTGGTATCTTATCAAATTATTTTATCTGATAATACATGCGAAAATGTTATACAGTGACCTATGAAATTCAGACAACTTGAAGCCTTCAATCATGTGATGAACAGCGGCTCTATGGTGGCGGCGGCAGCGGTCATGCACATCAGCCAGCCCGCTGTCAGCCGTCTGATTTCCGACCTGGAAAAAGAACTGAAATTCAGCCTGTTCAATCGCAAACAGGGCATGCTTGTCCCCACGCCCAATGGGTTGACGTTTTTTGAAGCAGTTGAAGAAAGCTTCTTGGGCATTCAACGGCTTGAAAACGCGGCCAGACACATTCGCGGCGAGGGCGGTCAGGTCCTGCGCATCGCGGTGACCCATTCGCTTGCCGCGACGCTTCTGCCTCCCGTGCTAAAAGCCTTCAGTGCCCGCTTTCCAAAGGTCAAAGTCGTCGTCCATTCACATCGATTGTCACAAATTATCCTGCGCTTGCAGAATGCGTCGGTCGATATTGCAGTCGGCTCGCAGATCCCGAAAGTACCTGGCAGCAAGCGCGAACTTATCGGTAGTGTGCGTCAGGTTTGTGTTGCACCATCATCGCACGCTCTGGCGACCAAAGCTTTGGTGACCCCACAAGACCTCGCAGGAGAAACGGTGCTGCGCATCATGTCCGACGGCCCCGCAAGCTGGAGCGAAGTCTTCCAGATCCTTGAGGACAACAAAGTACCTTTCAAGGACTCCTACGAGGTAGATACATCCTTGACGGCCTATTCCTTAATCGCACAGGGTTTGGCGGTGGGTATCATCGAACCTTTCAGTGCGCGATTCTGGCCCGCGGGGAGCGTTGCGGTGCGCCCCTTCATTCCCGAAGTGTGCACATCCTATTATTTTGCGACCCACAACCGACGCGGGCTTGAGTTAGAGAGTGAAGCATTCGTCAGATTGCTGCGCAACAGTGCGGAAGAACTGCCTGAGTTTCAAAATGTCCAATCTTCTGCGTAGTTGGGACTTGGTCTATGCTTGCTGAAATGAGCAAGGCCCACATGCTGAAATCATAGCGCTCCAAGGCATCTGTGGCCAACTCAAGAGCGAGCCGCGCGAGGCTACCAAACGCCTGCGCACATCTGTTGGATTAAGTCTGCGGTAGACGCGGATAACCAGCGCCTAATTCGTAAACGCGTCAATGATATTCATCGTACGGAAGATCCGCCCGTCGTGGGTCCAATCCCACTCGAAATCGTAGGACCAGACAAGTTGCGCTTGGGTCAAACCCTTTGACCTGCTCCCCTTTGAGTCCGTTATTTTAGGTTAGCTCTGTTCAGGTTTTGGTCCTTCATTGACCGATTAACATATTCTGCTGGTGTCATACGAGCGAGGCTGGAATGTGGGCGGTGACCCTTGAACAAATCGGCGGCGACGCCCCCGCGCACCAGGCAGCGGCTGACGTCGTGTCTGACCTGACGGCCTGGAGGCGCGGCATTGCCCCCTGGACGGAACTGTCCCATTCGATCTTGTTCTCGGGCGAACCCGGCACCGGAAAGACCATGCTCGCACGCGCCATCGCAGTCTCGGCAGGCGTGCCCATCGTCGAGGGCTCGTTTGGCGTGTGGCAAAGCGGCGGACACCTGGGCGACATGCTGCGCGAGATGCGCGGCAGCTTTGCCGAGGCCATCCGCAAAAAGCCATCCGTCCTGTTCATCGACGAAGTCGACGCGGCCAGTTCTCGGCAACCCCTGCAATGATCGACGCGAACATTCGCGCAGCCAAGTCCAGCGCGCGGCGCATGGCGCAGCCGTTCACGCCTCGGATCTTGCTTTCTGCCTTGCCGCCTTCCAAACCCGACCACGACCGCCGGATCGCAATCCATGAAGCTGGACATGCGGTATTCGCCACTCTCCTGGGTGCTGTTCCCATCCGTCGGCTCCAGCTTTCGGCAGACGGCGGCTCCACATTCCGCGCGTCGACGATCCCAGAGAGGGGCAGTGGAAAAAGAACTGGCGCAGACCCGCAAGGATCACGCCAAACTGGTCGATGCGATCATCGCCGGCGTGCCTGCGGATCAGGTGAAGGATCGGATGCTGGCGCTTGATGCCCGCCAGATCGAATTGGAAGGCCAGCTGATCAGCGACCCGGCACCTTCGCCTCTTCGGATACATCCTAAAATGGCAGAGACTTACCGCGAAAAGGTCGGCGCCTTGATTGCCCGCCTGAAGGAACCTGACAGCATGCCGGAAGCAAAAGAAGCCCTGCGCGGGCTGATCGACCGCATCGTTCTTTCACGCACAGCACCTGACGGCAAACTGTCGATACATCTGGAGGGGGTTCTGGCCGCGCTCTTGCGTCTTGGCTCGGGGGGCAAAACACAGAAAGACCTGAGCGATAAAACTCAAGCCTTTGCATATAATGCAGAATTAGGATTGATTGCGGGAGGGTGCAACCGCGGTTGCCTACCTCTATTTCAGTGTATGATTTGAACAAGCACCGAACGGAAAAGACTGAGGGGCCCCTCGGACGGCTTAGGACGAAGCAAATTCGGTCTACACGATGTTGAGAAACGCGAAACCGAACCGTTCTTGCCCAACCATTGAGCACGTTGCGCACTACTTTTGTGGCAGCGTGCATCACGCACGCGATAAGGACGAAAATGCCGGCACAAGTTCCACGGACCACTTTCGGTAATAAACGGAGTCACGACAGGCGTCGGCACCTACTCGGCGTCCAGCGCCCGGCGCATCCCATGGTCCAACATTATGCCCAGACGCGCGCTGACCATTTTCAGAAACCTGCTGTCTTTAGCCAATACGCTTGGGAAAAATCCTGGCAAAGCAACAAGGTTTGCAACGATGTCGGCCGCCGTCCGGTCACGTGTGAGCTGGGCCAGTTCCTCTTCACGGGGATCGCGGATCGCATAGGGTTCGCCCGCGTCGGTCTTGCCCGAGACGTAGCGCAACCATGCTGCCACGGCCAAAGCGAAAGGGGCCAGAGGCTGCCCCGCCGCCTGCGCATCGACCGCAGGGGCCAGAATGCGCTGGGGCATTTTTTCGGTGCCGTCCATCGCAATCTGATAGGTCTGGTGACGCAGGTGCGGGTTGGAAAACCGCGCGACCAATGCGTCAGCGTACTGATCGAAATCGACGCCTGCCAACTGTGGCAGGGTTGCGGCGGCGGCTGACAGGTGGCGCCGCACCAATCGGCTTAGCACGGGGTCTGCCATCACGTCCGACACATGCGTGCATCCGGCAATGAACCCCGCATAGGCCAGCATCGAATGCGCACCGTTCAGCATCCGCAGCTTCATTTCCTCGTAGGGTTTGACGTCGCTGACGAACATCGCACCGGCGCTTTCCCAAGCGGGGCGGCCGGTGGGGAAATGATCCTCGATGACCCATTGCGAGAAGGCTTCGGTCTCGATCGCGGCGGCATCCTCGCGGCCTGTCATCTCGGCAGCGACCGCCAGCGTGGCCTCGGTCGCGGCGGGTGTGATCCGGTCGACCATCGTCGATGGAAAGGCGACGTCATTTGCGATGTGCCCGGCAATTTCAGGCATGGCCCGGCGGGCGAAGTCCACCAGAAGACCACGCAGCAATCTGCCGTTTTCAGACAGGTTGTCGCAGCACAGCACCGTAAAAGGCGGCACGCCCGCTGCGTGACGCGCGTTCAGCGCCCAGACCAGCAGCCCCGCAACGCCTACAGGTTCATCCAGGTCGTTCAGATCATGCGCGATGGCAGGGTGGCTGGTGTCGACACCGCCGGTGCTGCGGTCGATGCCATAGCCCTTTTCAGTGACGGTGATCGACACGATCCGCGTGGCCGGGGCAGTCAGCGCCTTCAGCACTGCGGCGCGGTCGGGGCCCAGAGCATATGCGTTGGCAATCGACCCGATAATCCGCGCGCTGCTGCCTTTGGCGCTGTGCTCTATCAGGGTGTAAAGACCGTTCTGCGGGGCCAGTTGCGCCGCAGGTTCAAGGCTGCGGAGACTGACGCCGGTGATGCGCCAGTCGCCACCGCTGTGAGCAAGGGCCGTGTCGGTATAAGCGGCCTGATGTGCCTTGTGAAAGGCGCCCATGCCCAGATGCACGATCCCTGCCCCGTGATCCGACGGTGTAAACGCAGGGCATTTGACGTGCCCCGGCATCCCTTCGGTTCCGGTCAGCCTCATGCCCCCACCCGGGGTGCGAGCGCCGCAACGATACCGCGCAGTTCGGCCAGTCCCTTGAGCCGTCCGATCAGCGGATACCCAGGCTGGGCCTTGCGACCGTGGTCGTCCAGAATGTCCTGACCGTGGTCCGGACGAAAAGGGATCGACCAGTCATCACGACCAGCGGCGCGGCGGCGCGCTTCCTCGCGCAGGGCCGCTTCGATCAGGGCGACCATGTCGGTGTCACCGCCCAGATGCTCGGCCTCGTGGAACGATCCGCGCAGGTCGTTGGTCTCGCGTTTGACGTTGCGCAGGTGCAGGAAATGCACGCGATCGCCCAGCCGCTCCATCATTCCAGGCAAATCATTGTCAGGCCGCGCGCCCAGCGATCCGGAACACAGCGTGATGCCGTTGGCGGGGCTGTCGACGCCATCAATCAGTGCCTGATAATGCGCCTCGGTCGACATGACACGCGGCAGGCCCAGCAGGGGCACGGGCGGATCGTCGGGGTGGCAGCACAGACGCAAGCCAAGCCGTTCGGCGGTGGGGATGATTTCGGTCAGGAAATCCAGCAGGTTCTGGCGCAGGCGGTCCTCGGAGATGCTGTCATATTCGGCCAGATGCCCGCGAACGTCCTCGAGCGAGAAGTTCTCGGCGGCACCCGGCAAGCCGAAAACCACATTCTCGGCCAGTTGCGTTTTGCGGGCTTCGCTCATCGCGGCAAAACGACGGGCGGCTTCGTCTTGCAGGGCGGCGTCAAAATCGTCTTTTGCCCCTGCGCGGGCCAGAATGTGCAGATCAAAGGCGGCAAAATCGGCAAGGTCAAAGCGCATGCAGGTCGCCCCGGTGGGCAAACGCCACGCCAGATCGGTGCGGGTCCAGTCCAAGACCGGCATAAAGTTATAGCAGATCACTTCGATACCGGCAGCAGCCAGATTTTCCATGCTGGTGATGTAATTGGCGATATGAGCGCGCCAGTTGCCCTGCTGTTTCTTGATGTCTTCGGACACCGGCAGGCTTTCCACCACATCCCACGCCAGACCGGACGCGCTGCCGTCTTTCATGGTTGCAATCTCTTGTTGGCGCTTGCTGATCTCCTCGGGCGTCCAGACGGCGCCGGTTGGAACGTGGTGCAAGGCAGAAACGATGCCCTCGACTCCTGCTTGCAGCGTGTCGTCAATCGAAACCATGTCGCGCGGACCGAACCATCGCCATGTCTGTTTCATCTGGAATCCCTCCGAGTCGTCGTTGCGGTCGATCCTATCAGCTTCAACAATTGCTGACTAGTATGGAAGTATGGTAGTTAGAGCGGGGGAGAGAAGCGAATCATGAAAGCAGACCGCACCACAGCCGTAACGCTGGACGCATCCGCGCCGATCGCACCGCAGATTTATGCGCAGCTGCGTGACGCCATCATTCGCAATCACTTTGCTCCCGGTGACCGCATTTCAGAAAGCGAGATCGCCAAGACCTGCGATGTCAGCCGCCAGCCCGTGCGCGAGGCATTCATCCGCCTGGCGGGCGAGGGCTTGTTGGCGATCCTGCCGCAACGCGGGACCATCATCACCAAGATCAATTATACCGATGTGCTGAACGCACGGTTCCTGCGCGAGGCGATCGAGGCCGACATCGTGGCCATTCTGGCGGCCAATCCCGACGCTGCCCTGATCCGCGAATTGCGCGCACAGCTGACGGCACAACAGGCCGTGGCCCGCGACAAGCCGTCCGAATTCATCGAACTGGACGAGCGGTTTCACCGCACGATGGCCGATGGTGCCGACAAACGTGGTGCGTGGCGGCGGATAGAAGGTCTGAAATCGCAGATGGACCGCGTGCGTTTCCTGTCTTTGGGACATTTCCCGGCAGAAAAGCTGGTGACCCAGCACAAGGCGGTCGTGGACAACATCGAAAACGGCCAGATGATCGCCGCCAATGCTGCTATTCGCGGCCACCTGCGCGAAGTGTTGGCCGATCTGCCGCGCATCCTGACTGCGAACCCAGAATTTTTCGAATTGCCGGAGGGAGGGACTCCCACCCCGGTCAATGCACCCATCCAAGGAGGAGATTTACAATGACATTTAACTGGAAAAAGCCTGCACTGGCCGTTGCCATCGCGGCACTGACAGCCATGCCCGCGTTCGCACAAGACCTGACGCTGAAGCTTGGTCACCTGGCCAACGAAGACAACCCGTGGCATCTGGCGTCGGTGAAATTCGGTGAAGAGCTTTCTGCGCTGACAGATGGCCGCATCGTGGTCGAAGTGTTCCCCAACGAGTCGCTGGGCAAGGAAATCGACCTGATCAACGGCATGCAGCTGGGCACCGTCGACATGACGATCACCGGCGAAAGTTTGCAGAACTGGGCGCCGATGGCTGCCCTGCTGGCCGTTCCCTATGCCTATAAATCCATTGAGCACATGGACGAAGTCGCGTCGGGCGAAATCGGTGACCAGATCGAGGCGCAAATCGTCGAAAAGGCGCAAATCCGTCCCATCGCGTATTTTGCACGCGGCCCGCGCAACCTGACATCGAACCGGCCCATCACCACGCCTGCTGATCTGAACGGTCTGAAAATGCGTGTGCCGAACGTGCCGCTGTTCATCGACGTGTGGTCGGCACTGGGTGCGGCCCCCGGCCCGATGGCGTTTTCCGAGGTGTTCACCTCGCTGCAGAACGGCACAATCGAAGCACAGGAAAACCCGCTGGCGCTGATCCGTTCGGCCAGCTTTAACGAAGTACAAAGCCACGTGAACCTGACAGAGCACGTGCGGTCATGGATCTATCTGACCATCGCCGAAAGCACATGGCAGAAGCTGAGCGCCGAGGACCAGGCCGCCGTCATGGAAGCCGCATCACGCGCCCAAGCCTATGAGCGTGAGCTGTTCGAAGCCAGCCTTGCCGACGACCGCGCCTATCTGGAAGCCAACGGCATGACCTTTGTCGAAGTGGACGGCCCGGCCTTTGCCGCAGCGGCCAAGGATGCGGTTCTGAGCAACGTCAGCGACGAAATCCGCCCGACAGTTGAAGGGCTGTTCGCCGAATAAGGCCCGTTTCACCTGATACGATCAACCGGCGCTGCCTGTCTGCTGCGCCGGTTCCCCCATTTTTCGTTTGGAGCGCTGCGAAATGCGACATGCCGAAACCCTCATTCGCATCCTGACCGTATTGGCCCGGTTGGGCGCTGGTATTGCTTTTGCCGTGCTGATGGTCGCGGTGCTGGTGCAGGTTGTGGGCCGTTTCACCAGCAGCTCGCCCGTGTGGACGGAAGAGCTGACGCGTTTTGCGCTGCTATACATGATCGCCTTTGGCGCGGGGCTGTCGTTTCGCACCGGTGATCTGGTCAACGTTGATGTGGTCAGTGAATCCCTGCCCGGTGGTGTGCCAAAATTCCTGCGCTTTTTCGCGGCAGCCGCGACCGCCGGACTGGCGCTGGTGCTGATTATGCCAGCGTGGAAATTCGTCACCATCGGCCGGATGCAGACTGCGCCCGCACTTGGCATCCGTATGGATTACGCGCATCTGACGATGTTCGTTCTGCTTGCGGGCCTTGCCCTGTTTGCCGTGTTGCGCTGCATCGCCATGCTGGCCGGCGCCGAAGACGGCACCCCCCAAAAAACCGACGAGGAATAGACCCGTGGCCGTTACCATTCTGCTTGTCGTTTTTGTCTTTGGTCTGACCGTGGGCATTCCCGTGGCGATCACTCTGGGCCTGTCGTCGCTGGCCTATCTGGCCTACGTTGGCATCCCCATCGTGGTGATGCCACAAAAGATGTACGCGGGCATGGACGTGTTTGTTCTGCTGTCTATTCCGGGCTTTATCCTTGCCGGGAACCTGATGAACCGCGGCGGGATCACCCAACGGATCATCAGGTTCGCCAATGCGCTGGTGGGTTGGATCAGGGGCGGTCTGGGCCTGACCAATATCGCGGCCTCGATGTTGTTTGGTGGCATCACCGGCACCGCCGTCGCCGATGCGGCATCAATTGGCGGCGTGATGATCCCCGGCATGAAAAAGGCCGGTTATCCGGCGGATTTTTCAGCGGCCGTCACCGCAGCCTCATCGACCGTGGGACCGATCATTCCTCCCTCGGTGCCGATGATCATCGTGGGCGCGCTGTCGGGCATTTCGGTGGGCAAGATGTTTCTGGCCGGTGCCATCCCCGGCATCTTGATGGGCCTGTCGATGATGGTCACCTGCTATATCATATCGGTGCGCAAGGGCTTTCCGCATCAGCCGTGGCAAGGCTTTGGCGAGGTGATCCGCTCGCTCGGCGGGGCCGCGTGGGCGCTCGCGATGACGTTCCTGATCATTTACGGGCTGTTGTCCGGGTTGGCGACGCCGACCGAAACCGCCGTTGTGGCCAGCGTGTACGCTTTTGTCGTGGGGGCCTTCATCTACCGCGAACTGCCCATCCCTGCGGTGCCGCGCATCGTGGTGGACAGCGCCGTATCGGCGGCGGGCATCCTGGCGCTGGTCGGCTTTGCCAATGTATTCGGCTGGATTCTGGTGTCGGAACGTATTCCGCAGGCCATCGCGGACGCGGTTCTGTCGATCACCGACAACAAGTTCCTGGTGCTGCTGCTGATCAACATCCTGCTGCTGTGTGTGGGCATGTTTCTGGAAACCATCGCCGCCCTGATCATTCTGTTCGTCCCCTTGCTGGCGCTGTCGAATGCCGTGGGGATTGACCCGCTGCACTTTGCCACCGTGGCCGTGCTGAACCTGATGATCGGGCTGACCACACCACCCGTGGGCGTCTGCCTGTTCGTCTGCGCTGGCATCGCTCGGTTGCCGCTGGCACCGGTAATCGTGGCGATCCTGCCGTTCTTGCTGACCAACATCCTTGTGCTGCTGGCCGTCACTTACATTCCAGCGCTGGCCACCTGGCTGCCGTCCGTTCTGATCCCGTAAGGAGCCTATCATGGAAGCCCGAGTTTGCCGCCTTTATGGCGAAAACGACATTCGCATCGAAACCGTAACCGTCGAAGCACCGGGACCGGGCCAAGTGCTGCTCGCGCTGGGGGCGGGCGGGATTTGCGGGTCTGACCTGCACTATTACCAGCACGGCGGCTTTGGCCCGATCCGGGTGCGTGAACCGATCATTTTGGGGCATGAGGCATCAGGCACAGTTGTTGCCCTGGGACCCGATGTCACAGAACTGGCCACCGGCGACGTGGTTGCGATCAACCCAAGCCGTCCGTGCGGCACGTGCGAATTTTGCGAGAAAGGCCTGCCTGTGCATTGCCTTGAAATGCGCTTTAACGGGTCGGCCATGCGGATGCCCCATGAACAAGGTCTTTTTCGTGATCACATCGTAGTCGAGGCGCGCCAGTGCGTGCCCGTCGGCACAGGCGTCAGCCTGGGTGAAGCCGCCTGCGCCGAGCCTCTGGCCGTCTGCCTGCATGCCCGCAATCGTGCGGGCGATCTGAACGGTGCGCGGGTTCTGGTCACTGGTGCGGGCCCCATCGGCGCGCTCTGCGCTGCCGTCGCGACCGAGGCCGGTGCCGCCGAAGTGGTGGTGACCGATTTGCAGGACTTCACGCTGGAGGTTGCAACCCGCATGGGCGCGACCCGCACAGTGAACGTCGCCACCGATCCTGCCGGTCTGGATGCCTACGCCGCAGGCAAAGGCCAGTTCGACGTCGCCTTCGAATGCTCCTCTGCCGCCCCCGCGATCAAGACCGCGATCACCTGCCTGCGCCCTCAAGGCCGGTTGGTACAAGTCGGCGTCGCGGGCGATGTGCCGGTGCCCCTGAACATGCTGGTGGGCAAGGAAATCACCTATTGCGGCACCCAGCGGTTCGACACTGAATTTGCACAGGCGGTTCAGATGATCTCTGAGCGGCGCATCGACGTCCGACCGATCATAACCGCCACCTACCCGCTCAGCCGCGCTATTGAAGCTTTTGATGCTGCGGGCAACAGGTCGAGCGCAGTGAAGGTGCAGCTCGGTTTTTCAGGCGTCGACGCGTCAAAACGTTGAGCGCTTCCGCCGAGGCGGTGGCGTCAGAAACTGTGCGGTTGCCGATCAAGACAGGCTGGCAACCGTCTTCGTTCGACTTGGACCCACGTGGCAGGGTTGCACGGGTTCCGGTAGGTTGGAATAGTATCTAGCCTTGCTGTTGCTCGAAGTTCATAAAACCTTTGACCCGCCACAGGCCCGGTCACAGGTGCGCATCTTAGCCTTCGCGCGCGCAATAGAGGGCGTGCAGGGTTTCCAGCACAGCGGCAACCTCATGCCCCTGAATGCTATAGTAAATCGTTTGCCGGACGCGTCGGCCCTCGACCAGCCCGGCTTCTTTCAGCTTTTTGAGTTGCTGCGACATGGTGGATTGCGAGACCCCGCAGACCTGAGCAAGATCACCCACTGATCGTTCGCCTTCCAGCAGACGGCAAAGGATCTGCAAACGCGCCTCGGACGCCAGCATTGTCATCAGCGCTGCTGCCCCCGCAATGTCGCCTTCGAGAAAGTCGTCCGCAGTCTTCATATTACGTCCGTTGAATATTACATATTCATAATATATATAAATCAGCAGATGGATTCAAGGCCCGCCTGACTGCAAGCGCGGGCACAGAACGGAGATGGAGTATGGAAACCGAATTTACCCCCTGGCTGTCGCTTGGCGGCGGCATGATGATCGGGGCCTCGGCGGTGCTGCTGATGGCAACGAATGGGCGTATCGCGGGCATCAGCGGCCTGACCTCGAAGGTTTTCGCGCGCAGCAGTGACGGCGAGGCGAGGAGCGTCTCCGCGCTCTTCGTGCTGGGCTTGCTTTTGGCCGCACCGCTGTGGCTGCTGGTCTCGGGCGAATGGCCGCAACAATGGGTGCCATCAAGCCCCGTTCTCATGGCCGTCGCCGGTCTGCTGGTCGGCTTTGGTGCGACCTACGGCAATGGCTGCACTTCGGGCCACGGGGTCTGCGGGATAAGCCGGGGGTCCGCGCGATCAATCATCGCGACAGTTACCTTTATGTTGGCCGCCTTTGTGACCGTTTTCGTTGTGCGTCACCTGATCGGAGCTTAGGATGAAACAAATTTTCGCGCTTCTATCCGGCCTTGTCTTTGGCCTGGGCCTGATCCTTTCCGGCATGGCAAACCCGGCCAAGGTGCTGAACTTTCTTGATGTCTTCGGCACCTGGGACCCAAGCCTGGCCTTTGTCATGGGCGGCGCCATCGCGGTGACCGCACCGGGATTCGCCGTGCTGTTCCGCAACTGGAATACCCCCTATTTCGGGCGCACCTTCCACGTGCCCACACGCAACGATCTGGACCCAAAATTGCTGACCGGAGCGGCAATCTTTGGCGTCGGTTGGGGGCTGGGTGGCTTTTGCCCCGGACCGGCGCTGACCGCCTTGCCCGTTGCGGCCACGGGAACGCTGATATTTGTCCCCTTCATGCTGGCCGGCATGTGGATTGCCCGACATACCCCTGACCTTGCATCAAAACGCACAGAAGGAGCCGCATAATGACTGCCCCACTGAACACCCCCGTCGTGCGCCATTCCCCCTCGACCGGCGCCGCAAGCCCCGATGTCTGGGGCATCTACGAGCCTGACACAGGGTCGATCCAGTACATCTGCGCCGATCCCGCGACCAAAAAGGCCGCGCTGATTGATGTGGTCTGGAACTTCGATCCCAAGAACTATCGTTTCTCAACCGAAAGCATGGATCAGGTTCTGGGCATCGTTCAGGAGGAAGGATTGAGCGTGGAATGGGTGCTCGACACGCACCCCCATGCCGATCACGTCATGGCCTCGGCGCATCTGAAGGAACGCACGGGCGCGCCCAACGCCATCGGGGCGCTGGTCCCCGAGATTGCCAGGATCTGGGCCGACCTTTACAACCTGCCCGACGCCTTTGACCCCAATCGTGATTTCGACCACCTGTTCAAAGAGGGCGAGACCTTCAAGATCGGCGAACTGGACGCAAAAGTGATGCTGTCGCCCGGTCACACGCTGGGGTCGGTAACCTATGTCTGCGGCGACGCGGCCTTTGTGCATGACACGCTGATGCAGCCGGATGCCGGCACTTCGCGCTCGGATTTTCCGGGTGGCAAGACGACGGAACTTTGGGACTCAATCCAGGACATTCTCGCTTTGCCCGGCGACACGCGGCTTTATATCGGCCATGACTATGGCACGAAAGAGCGTGACGCGCCGATGTGGGAAGCCACCGTCGATGACCACAAGGCCAATAACATCCACGTCAAGGACGGCACCAAGCGCGAGGACTATATCGAGCGCCGCCAGAGCCGCGATGCGACCTTGTCCTTGCCGGACCGCATCCTTGCCGCGTTGCAGATCAACTTGCGTGGCGGACGGCTTCCGACGTCCGAGGACGACGGCAACCAGTATCTGAAGCTGCCCGTGAACCGCTTTGACTGAGCCTGACCGGGCGGCCCTTTGGGGCTGTCCCTTTCTCTTGAGGGAAACCTCACACGAACCTGCACTCGCTTGCGCGATATTTGCCGACCCTCGACTGGGGACGGCGTTATGACCTCGACCAGTTCACGGATGACATGGTCACCGCCGTGATCTTGACGGTCATGCTTATGCCGCAGTCGCTGGCCTAGGCGCTTAAAAATGCAAGAAGGCGGCGCTCCGGCTCGGTCAGCCCCTCTTGCTTCTCGGCGGGAGGAACGGGTTTGGGTGTGGTACATAATTCCAGCACATCGGGATGGATATAGCTGTTGCGCGCAATCGTCGGGGTGTTGTGCAGACGTTCCGCGGCGGCCTCTGCCATTTCCTTGATGCGGGGGGTTTCGTTGTCCAACGCCACCTTGAACGCAGCCACTGTTCCAGACCATGTCCGGAACGTTTTGGCGGATACCCCCTCGACACCGCATTTTTCAGCAATGTAATCGTTCAACGCGGCAGAGCTTAGCGTATGCGGCATGCCGTCGTCATCAAGCCAGGCCAGCAACTCTGCGCCCGGCAGTTCGCGAATTTCACCCAATACCCGCAGCAAAGTCCGGTCGGCTATCTGGCGGCGCACGCGTTTGCCGCCCTTGGCCTTGAACGACACTTCCAGCTTGTCATCGCGCAAACGCACGTGCTGTCCCTTTAGGGTCAGGGTACCGAATGATCCGTTGGTTTTGGTATATTCCGGATTGCCGACACGCAGCGCCAGCCTGTCAATCATCGCGACTGCCGCGGCCAAGGCGAAGCGTTGCGCGCCCGCCTCGGCGTTCAGGTCGCGCCGGATCGCCCTGCGCAATCGTGGCAAGGTGGCGCCGAACGCAGCAAGGGATGCGAATTTGGTTTCGGCCTGTGCCGCGCTCCATTCGGGGTGATACCGGTACTGTTTGCGCCCGCGCGCATCATAGCCGGTGGCTTGCAAGTGGCCGTTGATATAGGGGCAAATCCATACTTTTTCGTAGGCTGGAGGCACCGCAAGTGCGCCCAGCCGTGTGCGTTCGTCCGCGTCGGTGATGCGCGCGCCATCCTTGTCGAAATAGGTGAACCCGCGCCCGCAACGCTGCCGGGCAATGCCAGGACGAGAGTCAGGATAGTACCGGAGCGATTGTGGCGCAGTCATCGGCGGTTCCGTTCGGTGAAAGTCTACGGCGCGCAGTCTCGCGGTGCCCGTTATGGCAAACCCCTAGCCACGCGTAAGGTTCCCGTACAGCAGGTGGTCCATCACCTGCCGCGCTATGCACCCGCTGAAATTCAGTTCGGCGACGGTACGTACTTTAATGAAGATGCACGCCACCGACATCGGTGCTCCAATACGGCACAGCGCAGCATAAGCCCTGAACAAAGCTTGAACCAAACACGATGCTGCGCGTTGGGTCCGGACACCACGGCAATCACGCGGAGCGAAAACGATGCAGTCCACGCTAAAGATCAACGATACCGAATATCAACTGGATCACGATCCGCGCACCTCGCTTCTGGATGCCTTGCGCAACCACCTTGGCTTGACCGGCACGAAAAAGGGCTGCGATCACGGCCAGTGCGGGGCCTGCACCATTCTGGTGAACGGGCGACGCATCAACTCTTGCCTGACGCTCGCTTGTATGCACGACGGCGACGACATCACGACGATCGAAGGCATCGGCACCCCAGATGAAATGTCGGACCTGCAAACCGCGTTCGTCGAAAAGGATGCCTTTCAATGCGGCTATTGCACACCCGGTCAGATATGTTCAGCCACCGCCATGCTGGAAGAAGCGCGCCAAGGCTGGCCCAGCCATGTCACTGACGATCTGACCCAGCCCGGCCCGCTGACCGATGCCGAGATCTCTGAACGGATGAGCGGCAACCTCTGCCGGTGCTCTGCCTATCCCAATATTGTGGATGCCATCCGCGAAACGGCAGGTGAGAAACAATGAAACCATTTGATTACAGCCGCGCCCAATCTCCCACTGACGCCGCCACCACGGCAAGTCACGGGGCCACTGTCATCGCAGGCGGCACCAACCTGTTGGACCTGATGAAGCTTGAGGTGATGGCCCCGGACCATCTGGTCGATATCAACCATTTAGAGTTGCACCAGATCGAGGACACCGACGACGGCGGCCTGCGCATCGGGGCGCTTGTGTCGAACAGTGATCTGGCCAACGACATGCGGGTCAGGACTGACTGGCCTGTTCTGTCACAGGCGCTGTTGTCCGGTGCGACGGGCCAATTGCGTAACAAGGCGACGACCGGCGGCAACCTGCTGCAACGCACACGCTGCTATTATTTCTACGACACCGACATGCCCTGCAACAAGCGCGCGCCCGGCAGCGGGTGTTCTGCGATGGAGGGGTTCAACCGCATTCACGCCATTTTCGGCAGCAGCGACGCCTGTATCGCAACCCACCCCAGCGATATGGCCGTGGCCATGCGGGTGTTGTCTGCCAAGGTCGAAATTCTGAGCAGTGATGGCGATGTCCGCACCATCCCGCTTGAGGATTTGTACCGCCTTCCGAACGACACGCCACATATCGAAACCACCCTGAAACGGGGCGATCTGATCACCCATGTCGTCCTGCCCGCCCCGTTGAACGGCACACAGACCTATCGCAAGGTCCGCGACCGCGCGTCATACGCCTTTGCACTCGTGTCCGTCGCGGCCATCATCGACGTGCAGGACGGCAAGATCGCCACCGCCCGCCTTGCCTTTGGCGGTGTCGCCCCCTGCCCTTGGCGCCTGCCTGAGCTGGAGGATTTGCTGACCGGTCAAACCCCATCCGACGACCTGTGGGCACAGGCCTGCGACCTGCTTTTGAAAGATGCCAAGGGTCAGGGCAGCAATGATTTTAAAATTCCCCTGCTGCGCCGCACACTGACGGCGGTGCTGACGCAGGCCACGACAGGAGAAGACGCATGAGCGCGCATCTGAAAATGGACACGCCCGACCACCGCCGCCGTCTTGACCACACGGCACAGGGCGTGATCGGAACCGGCCTGAACCGCCCTGACGGCGCGGCCAAGGTGACCGGAACGGCACCTTACGCATACGAGGTTCAGCCTGAAAACATGGCTTATGGCGTGCTCGTCCGCGCCCCCGTAACCCGTGGCACGCTGACTGGCATCGACGCCGACGCAGTAATGGCCCTGCCCGGAGTGCTCAGCGTGATGCACGGGCCGAAATTCCTGCGCAATCCCGCACAGGGCACCGCCAATACCGCCCCCGTTCAGGGCAGCGAAGACATTGCCTATTGGGGTCAGCCCGTCGCTCTTGTTATCGCCGAAACCTTTGAGCAGGCACGCCACGGTGCGCATCTGCTGGAACTTCAGATCGCAGCAAAGACCGGGCAGGTCGATCCAGAAGCCGCGGGCTTTGAAACCCCCGACGACCAACAGGACAGTCAGGGCGATCTGGATCAGGCCATGCAAGACGCCGCCGCGTCTGTCGACGTCACCTATACCACGCCGGGCCACAACAGTGCGGCGATGGAACCCCATGCATCAATCGCATCGTGGGACGGCGCGCATCTGACCCTGCGTGGTAGCTACCAGATGCCCAATTACAACATCAACGAACTGGCCTCATCTGTGGGGATCGACGCCGCACAGGTCCGGATCCTATCGCCCTTTGTCGGTGGCGGATTCGGGGCAAAACTGGGAATTGCCCCCGAAGCCGTCGCCGCAGCGCTGGCCGCCATGGAACTGTCGCGCCCTGTTGGCGTCGCCCTGAGCCGCCAACAGGTGTTCGAAACCACGATGCGCAGATCGGAAAGCCGCCAGCGGGTGCGTCTGTCCGCCGATGCACAGGGCCATCTGACCGGCATCGGCCATGAAGCCTATGTGTCCAACCTGCCCGACGAAGCCTTTTCCGAGCCTGTCACTCAAGCGACACCTTTCATCTACTCTGGTGAAAACCGCCTGATCGGACACCACATCGCACGGGTCAACCGCACCTGTGCAGGATCGGTGCGCGCGCCGGGGGAATCCATTGGTGTGACCGTTCTGGAAAACGCGATGGACGAATTGGCCTGCGACCTGGGGATTGATCCCGTCGATCTGCGACTGGCCAATTTCCCCGACAAAAACCCGACCTCGGGCCTGCCGTTTTCTTCGCACAAACTGGCCGAGGCCCTGACAATTGGCGCCAAACGTTTCGGCTGGGACGCGCGCGATCCCAAGCCCGCATCGCGCAAAGAAGGCGAATGGCTGATCGGGATGGGCATGGCATCGGCGGTGCGGGTGAATATTTTGAGCGAAGCGCGCGCACGGGTAGAATTGTCACCTGACGGACGGGCCACCGTTGAAACCGATATGACTGACATCGGCACTGGCACCTATGCCATCCTGACCCAGATTTGCAGCGAAATGCTGGGCCTTCCCCCCGCGGATGTCACGGTCTCGCTGGGCGACACGGAACACCCCCGCGGACCGGGCTCGGGCGGATCATGGGGTGCGGCATCTGCGGGCACCGCGGTCTTCCTGGCCTGCGAAAAAATCCGCTCGGAAATCGCCAAAAAGCTGGACGTCGACGAAAGCGACCTGACCTTTCGCGATGGAACCGTCACCTTCCAGAACCGTCAAACGCCGCTGACCGACCTGATCGACAGCCCCATCACGATCGAGGGCCACATCGAGCCGGGCAAAACCATGGAGGACGTGACCCAAGCCACCTATGGAGCGCATTTCGCCGAGGTGGCGGTCAGCTCTGTCACCGGCGAAACCCGTGTGCGTCGCATGTTGGGCGTTTTCGCCGCAGGGCGCATCTTGAACGAGAAAACCGCGCGTTCGCAATGTCTTGGTGGGATGACCTTTGGGATCGGTATGGCGCTGACAGAAGAGCTGGTTCATGACCCGCGCCATGGACAGATCGTCAATCACGACTTTGCCGAATACCACCTACCGGTGAACGCGGACGTGCCGCAACTGGACGTGGCGTTTCTGGAAGAGCGCGACGATTACGCCAATCCTCTGCAAGCCAAAGGGATCGGAGAGCTGGGCATATGCGGCGCAGCGGCGGCGATCACCAATGCAATCTACAACGCCACCGGCGTGCGGGTGCGCGACTATCCCGCAACGCTGGACAAGGTGCTGGCCGGTTTGGACGACGTCTAGTAACGTGATGGGCTGCACGGCTCGGGCCTCGCTCGTGACCCGACGTGCAGTTCATTCCTCTCCATCCGCATACAGGTGCAACACATCTTGTTCACACAAACCGCCAATATGGGTGAACCCAGCCCCCGCCGCTTCAAATGCGTCAATGCTTAACTTCGGGAACATAAAATACTTCGCCGCCACGTTTACCTGACGGGCGGCAAAGATCACCCGTTCAATCCCGGGAAAGCGCATTGCAGACAGACACATCTCGCAGGGCTGTAGCGTCGAGATTAGCGTGCAGCCGCTTTGGTCCGTGGTTTTCAACTTTGCTGCCGCTTTGCCCAACATCACAATCTCAGCATGGTGCGTTGGATCGCATTCCTGAAACACGGTGTTCTCGGCCATCTCGATCAATTCATCCTCGCGCAGGACCACTCGGTAGGGGAACTGGAAGGTGAGAAGCGCAGACTTGACGCATTCCTCTCACAAAGCCCTGAGCCCCCGGCCCTGAGGTTGCATCCGAGCCTTTCGGAGGTCTACCGGGCGAAGATCCGCAATTTGTCGAAATCACTACAGGATCCGGGCCTCAAAACCGAGGCGTCCGAGGCGCTGCGCGGGCTGATCTCCGAGATTCGCATGATACCTGACGCGGATGCGCCGAATGGCCATCACATTGAACTGTCAGGCGAACTTGCGGGTATTTTGGCGTTG
>TARA_R110002110_G_scaffold346601_1_pt1 | contig 27897 bp, 20 predicted proteins | sample TARA_R110002110 | Tara Oceans TARA_R110002110 (sample SAMEA4397330) | marine metagenome | biome: Polar Biome; feature: [SRF] surface water layer (ENVO:00010504); material: water (ENVO:00002006), including particulate matter (ENVO:01000060) such as... | depth 5 m
ACACTACTAAATGGTACTATAACAATTTTTATGGAAAGGGTTTAATGGCTAAGATAACTAAAAACTTTACAACAGATGAAATGAAATGTCCATGTTGTGGAAAATGTGAAATGGATGAAAAATTTATGGCAAATTTGCAAAGAGTAAGAGAGCAGTGTGGTTTTGGATTTAAAATCAATTCTGCATACAGATGTGCAGAGTATAATGCTAAAGTCTCTAGCAATACTAGGGGGCAGCATGCAACTGGTCAAGCTGTTGATGTTAGTATGAAAGACAGATATAAAAGGTATGAGCTGTTAATGAAAGCTATATATTCAGAGTATTTTAAAGATATAGCAATATCTAAAACATTTATACATTTAGGTAAGGGTAATGTTGAAAACGGGGTTGGCGTTTATTAAAAAGTGAGATATGAATGGATTTAGTACAAATAATAGAAACCCTTGGAATACCTGTGGCGGTAGCTTTCGTTTTAGGGTATGCTTGCCTGTACTTAATGAAATTTATAACAGGGAAATTAATACAAAGACTGGACGAGCAATTTCAGAGGCTAGAGTCAATTGTGATTAAGCTAATAGATTCAAACAATCAAGAACAAAAAGAATCTGCCAAAGCTACTATGCAACAAGCTTCCCAACATGTCGAACTTATAGGGAGATTTGATACATTGATTTCAGTTTTTCAAAAGTTTCAAGCAAACGGATTAAAGAGCAAACATGGCAGATGATGTAATAAAATTGATTCAAGAATTAGGCTTTCCAATAGCATTGAGCTGTGCTTTAGCCTTTGTTTTATATAGAGTTATAATGTGGTTATTAGTCTCAAAGGTTGATTCAGTATTGCAGAATTTTGAAAGAAGGCATGAGTTCTTAGCTGAAAAAATGGATGGCAGTATTGATAAGACTGAAAGAAATGGAAAAGATTTAGCAAAAATAAAATCAGATCTAAAAATAATAGTAGACTTTATATTGAAAGGAAAATAGAATGGATTGGATTATAAATAACTGGGATATGTGCTTACTTGCTTTTATGATATTGGAAAAAGTAGTTAAGTTATCACCATCAAAAAATGATGATATTGTGCTTGATATTGTGTGGAAAACTATAATAAATATGGTAAAAAAAAGATGATAAAAAAATTAATTAAAGTATTAGCGAATCCTCAAGGAGCTTTAGTTCAAGCCGTTATTGGCTTGTTGGTTAAGCAGTTTAATCTAGATAAAGTAGAGGAGAAAATATCTAAAGCTTTAAAGTATGTAGAAGAGCCTAATGAGCTTGATGTTGGATTGGGTGCTTTAAAAGAGATGGTTATTTCACAGCAGCGTGAAATGGAAGAGCTTAGAAAAGCAATAAAAAAGGGGAGAAAATAATATGTGGATAGTAGATAACGAAACCATCCCCCATGCACCGACATCGAAGTTTATAGGTAAAAAAGAGTTTAATGAGATTTATCCAGATACAGAGCATGTAAAAAGATTAAATTATATATTTAAACATAAAATACCGCTCCAGGTATCTTCTAAGGAAGGTGCAGTTTTAGTTTGTAAATATCTATCAGTGGTGGAGTGTAGTGAATCGGGTGAAGAAATTAATGAAATGATGAATGAAACCTTAAAAATTAAGGAAATGAGTTGGCATGAGATTAAAAGTTATGCCGTTAAAGAGTGCGATATACCTTTTAAAGAAACAACCGTAAAGAGGGATGAGCTGGAGGAACTAATAATTAACAGGAGATTTAAAGACTAATGGCGCAAGCTGGCATGTTGGTTACGACAAAAGCAAGAACGAAGGGAACTATGCGTCTTGATGAAATTGTGACTGAAATATGCAAGCGCGTCAATGACCCTTTTGAGGATAATTATGCAGATCGTGCCAGGGAGCTTTTTGTAGCATCTATATATCAAGGATATAAAGACCCAAAATATACTAAGTTTGATTATCACGGACTTGTAGGGACTCGTAATTTTAGTACAGGTAGTGAAAATAAAAAAAGCTATCGAATATTTGGCGAAAATAATGAGATAAGTGGTGACACAGGCAACTTTAAACGCTATATATTAGATATAATAGATATAGTCTCACAAGAGGTGTCAGAGAAAAATCCCCGTACTCGTAAATTTGTACCAATAGATACAAGCGAGGCTAATAGAATAGCAACGGATGCAGACCTTGAGCCTATATTTGGCGAGGTGTATTGGTATATTGCAGGTGATAGGCTATATTTTCATTCCTCACCACAGGAAAGTATGAGGGGAGTCAATTTTATCATAGAATATCTAATCGGATTGAAAAACTTGGGAACTACAGAAGATATGCTTTCGTATTTTTCGGCAGTATATATATATGATGCCATAGATGTCACAGCAGGTAGATTATTAGCGGAGATTGGACTTGCATGAAATTTACTAAAAACACAATTATGCTTGATATTGCCAAGAGAATGGGCGATAATGAACTTAAACTATACAAATACAGGGCTTGGAGTGCATTTCAGAATACTTTAGCCACCCTTGCAGCAGATAGAACTGCTTGGGAAAGACAGGAAATATCACCGTTATTAAGAACTGTTGTGATTGATATGGAATTTGAAGATGCAGCATTTGCATTTGCATTGCCTGCCGATGCTATTGCTTTTACGGATGTTTGGATTGATCCGTCTGTAGCTAATGCCTGGGGTGGCATCATTAAAAGAATAGATGAAATGGATGCACAGAGAGCCTCTACAGGTGAGATAGCATTTATGCCTGCTGGGAATGAGATATTTTGGTACAATATTGGTGATGAGTTTCGTTTTATACTAAGCACGGATATGTATAAGAAACCTGATGCAGACACGGGAACACCTGCGGAGGGTGGTGCTTTGTCATTAGAATATGTAGCAGACCCAGCAACGCTTGATTTTGAAACTGCGGTGGTAGATATATCTCCATATACTGGCTTTGATGCAGAGGAAAGTGGTATCCTCCCTGATCTTATTGATTGGTTTGGGTTTTCAAGCAGGTTTTTGTATAGATGTATAAATGATGCTATAGTAATGCTTGTTGCGGAAAATCAAGTAGCAAGACCTGAAGAGAAGGCAATAGATATTGAAGATACATCAGGAATGGGGGCAGTATAAATGGGCATATATGGACTGACAAATAAAAAGGTATTAACACATCCTCTTAAATTTATAGACATATATTATGATATATCGGCAGAACTTCCACAGCAACCAGGATTAAAGCTTGTTGAGATAGAACTGAATAAAGTGATTCGCATGATAAATGACACCCTTGGTCTATGGAGGGAGCTTACTAAAGTAAGCACAGGAACTATAACAACTAATATAGAAGATGCTACAACTTGGGATAATCCTATACAGAGTACAATTCTGTTGTGGGATCAATCGGGTCGTTTTAATATGGATTGGGACTGGGATAGTACAGAAAAGCGCCTAACTATGTCAGATAATGTTGTGGAACTTATGGGCATATATGTTGATGACGAGGAGTGGGAATATAAAAGTTATGAGGAAGTAAAAGATTCATCTAATTCATCTGATAAAATATATAACCAAACAGGCAGATATGTATATTTTCCTGTTGATTTAGATGGTGAAACAACTACATTAAATTTAGATTGTAAAAAGAATTATTCTTTTGTCAATATAGCCGTTGGTGGTGACAAGTTTGCAAATCAAACAACTGTTGATCTTCCAGAAGCATATAGACAGCTTTTAATATCAGGGGTGGTCATGGCATTGACGCTGAGACCTAAGTTTAAAGACCCTGATTTATATGTTCATAATAAGAATATATTTGACAAAGAATATGTAGAACTTAAAGACAGATATAACTATCTTGAGACAACAACGCCACAATTGTATGAAAAAATATACAAATATTAGAAAAAGGAGTTAAAAATGAGTTATTTATTTGGTGAAAAACTAAGTACCACCTTTAAACAGGTTGTTGCTATTGGTGGCGATGATGACAGAGCAGGCATACACGCCACAACGCAAAAGGCAATATGGACTGATGATGGTACAGGGGGTATAAACGCATTCCCACTTACAGCAGCACAGGATGCACTGCAAATTACCTCAACCAATCGGTTAGAATTTAATAATGAGACTGCATATATTTATGGAAGTTCTGCTGGAGTATTGGCAACAAGCGCTGCTACTTCAACTGTTATTGGGACAGCTTTGTTTGATTTAAACGCCAGTGCTGGTATTACAATTGATGGTACAACCATCGCTATCGCTGGGACAGGTGCGTCTAGCTTCACTGCTACTGGTGGAAATCTCACCCTTTCCACAGCCACAAGTGGTGAAATGTTTTTAACTCCTGTTAACTATATCCAAGTTGCATCAAATAAAAAGCTCCAATTTGGCGGTGCAAATGATTATTTATCTGGTACAGGTTCGGCACTTACTGTTGGAAGTGGAGGAGATATAAATTTAACACCAGCAGGATCGAGCGATGTAAATATACCTGCTGGAAAAGGATTAGTATTTGATTCTAATGATTCTGAAAAGATTGAATCGGATGATACTGATCTTACAATTTCATCAGGTGGCTATATAAACCTCACAGCAACAGCAGGTGTTAAAATACCATCTGGTATCGCACTCCAATTCCACGATGCCAATGAAAAAATAACGGGTAATGGATCAGCCATTACAATAAACTCAGGTGAAGATATTAATCTAACCTGTGCCACAGGAGATGTGAATATACCTGCGAATATTGGTCTGACATTTGGCGATGATGGGGAAAAAATCGAGGGCGATGGAAGTAATTTATTTATATATACATCTGGTGATTTAGCCCTTCGTTCTTCTGGTAATTCGGCAAATGCCATCTACCTTCATGCTGATGCGGGGACATCCGAGACAATTAAGATTCACTCTGACCAGGGAACATCGGTAACAGAGGGTGCTGCTTCAGTATCTTTGATTTCAGATGCAGGTGGTGTAGAGCTTAGATCAACGGCAGATTTAGCCAATGCGATCAATTTAACAGTAGATGGAGGGACAACCTCATCTATGACATTATTTAACGATACAGGCAACTCTGTGACCGAAGGATCAGCATCTATACAATTACTTAGTGATGTGGGGGGTATTGGTATTAAATCTACTTCTGGATTAGCTAATGCAATACTTTTAACAACAGATGGTGGCACAGATGAAACAATTAAACTACATTCTGACCAAGGAACAGGCGCTGATTCTATAGAACTTACCTCTGATGCAGGTGGTATTGATGTAAACGCAGCGGCAGGGACTGTTGCAGTAGATGCTCTTGTATTAAGTTTAGATAGCACAACAAATTCTAATTTGACCATGACGGCAGATACTGGCTCAACACAAACATTGACAGTGTCAGCAACAAACTCTAACGGCTCAAATGTAGGTGATTTATTATTAAATGCAGATGGGCAGGTACATATTAGATCGGACATAACGACAAATACTTATGCAGATGCAGGAATACAGATAGGAACAGATGCGTCTGGGGTCGATGTGGCTATTGGTCATACAACATCGGATGTAAGAATAGGCGATAATTTATTAGTTACAGGTGATGCAACAGTTTCTGGCAATTTAACGGTTACAAATGCATTGAGCTATGGTTCAGCGGCAATAACAACCCAAGATATAACTCATACAGCACCATATTTGACATTTACCAATACTACCCATCAAGACACTGATATGGACGATTCTTCAGATAATTCAGCAGGTCGTGAGTCAAAGCTACTATTTAAGGGTGAAAAGAATGATGGAACAGTCCATGAGCTAGCAACAATACAGGTTGGTCACCAAGGAACTGGAGATGATTATAAGGGTCAGATACAGTTTTTTGTTAATGATGGAAATGATAGTGCTGGCGCACTGACAAATGCAATGAATATTTTAGATACTGGAAATATCGGTATTGGGACTACTACACCAACACAATCACTACATGTTGAGGGTGCTGGGAGTATAAAATCACTACTAAAGTCTACAACTAGTTCAGCAGGCGTACAGATACAAAGTCATGATGAAGATAATAACTCAAGTGTAGAATTTCTATCAGGTGGTGCTAGTGCGGGACAAATTTATTATGACCATCACGCTACTCCTGCGGATCAAAAAATGATTTTTCAAGTGGGTGATGGTAGTGTTACTGCTATGACAGTAGATGGCAGTGGCAATGTCGGTATTGGGACTACTGCACCCTCCTCTCCACTTTCTGTTGAAAGTAATGTTGCTGATGAAGGAGTTTTGGCACATTTCTTTGATGGAACTATGGCTGATACCGACTTCTTCACAATAAATATTGGGAAAGCTGCTACTACCCATAATTGTGGCGTTATGAAGTTTAAATATACAGCAACTGGGCATACTGGTAATTATATATCTTTAGGACTTAAATCAACCGAAGATACTTTATGTGTAACTTCAGATCGCAATGTCGGTATTGGGACTGCTTCACCAGCAGAAGAATTACATATAGTAAACTCAGCGGGAACAAGTGTATCTCCTACTATAAAATTATCAGGTGCTGCTGGGGCGACTAGCAATCAGGAAATGGGACGAATACTTTTCCATAAACATGGGTCAAGTGTAACATCTTATATAAAAGCTTTTAATACAGCCACCCATGGGTCTAATCTCGGTTTTGGAGTTGTAGCTAGTGATGCTGCTGCTAGTGCAGATGCAATGACGATAATACAGAATGGCAATGTCGGTATTGGGACTGCTACACCTGACGCAAAATTTGATGTTTCTATGAGAGATGCAGCGGCTAATGGAATAGACCAGTTAGCATTTTTCAATAGTGATAATGTAGGTGCTGCTTCAGAGGCAAATATTTATGTAGGATATGAGCTATCAGCTAATAATGCTGCTGTTTTTGGATATAGGCATATTGGTAATGGTAGTACTTCTAATTACTCATACTGGATGAATTATGGAGAGGATGCTGACCAAGGTATTGTCTTAGCTGATGGAGGCAATGTCGGTATTGGGACTGCTACACCAGGCACGATGCTCACTATTGGTGATGTGTCAGCAGACCAAGATACTTTTATTAGAATACAGTGCGATACTGATAATTCAGCAGGTATTCAATTTTATGAAGAAACTACTCAAATGTGGGCGTTTCAACTGGATGGTGATGATTCTAATAAGTTTGAACTTTATGATCATTCTGATACATCTACTTCAATGCATGTTGTAGCTGGTGGAACAGCATGGGTGGCTGATTCAGATGAAAGGATAAAAAAAGATATTAAAAATATTGATTCTGTTCTTGATGACATAAATAACCTTCGTCCAATAACATATAAAAGGAAATATGGGAATTTAGATACAACACATGCAGGACTTATTGCACAAGAAGTTAAGCCACATTTCCCACTTGTGGTAGAAGGCAATGAGAATGATTTTGAATTACTAACCCCTGCTGAGGACAAACCTAAACAATACAAAGGTGCAATGTCAATAGGCTATTCAGACTTTGTTCCATATCTTATAAAAGCAGTACAAGAATTATCAGCTAAGGTAACAGCCTTAGAAAACGCATAACAAACAAAAAGGGGATAAAATGGGAAATAAAGTAAAAGATAGTGATAAAATAACTAAAACTACTCTTCCTGTAGGAAAGGAGTTTAATGAGGAAACTATTAAAGCTCAATGTCAGGAGAGTGTGGATTATCATAACAAGCTTATTCAAGAAAAGGAAAGATTGGTTGGTGAGCTTAACAAGGTAGAAGTTGCACTTAATCAAAGTATTGGCAAGATTAATACCGAGCAAAACATAATAAACGAATATTTTGCACAGGATGCTCCGTCAGGTAACGGGACTGCATAGTGGCAAAAAAAGCCTTCGTATCACTAACGGGCGGTCTTAATAATATAGATCGCCCCGATACACTTGAAGAGGATCAGCTTCAAGAGTGTGTTAATTATGAAATTATGGGGGTTGGTAGACTTGAAAAGAGAACCGACCCCTCTGAATTTAGTGCTGATTTAACCGCTAAATTAAACACACACTTTTCCGAAATTATATTTGTATCTGAACCTTATTACCCGTCTAATAAAATGCAGGGTGAATTTGAGGATTATATATTATTTGTCTATGGAATAACAGAAGCAGATGGTGAGTATAAGTTGGAGGCGGTTATCCCAGGAATAACTATTACAAAGGTATGGAAAGGTAAATATACATATAAAAAAAGTAGTTCTGGAAGAAGGAGAAGGACGAGAATATTAGAAGATGTGGCTTTTCCTGATTGGACAATTCAAAATGAAACAACAGGTAAATCTTATTTGCAAGATTTATATGATGCAGGGCTTATATATACAAAAGAATCGAATATAGATATATCTGTTGGGGATAGGAGCGTATATGTAAATGATGGTCTAAATCCGATACATAAAATAACCATAACTCCGAGGGGTGAACTTGTTGCATCATATGCAGGTTTAAAAGCGCCAAAAAATAAGCCTAGAATATCTCTAAAATCATTAGGCGATCAGTATCACGCCAAAAGTGGTTCAATTACATATACTAGCGATGTAACGGGTGCAACTTTGGGTGGAATAGGGTTATTGCAAGCTCAGTATACGGTTGTGTCGGTAACTGGCGTTGAAAGCAACCCATCCCCAATGTCTGATTGGGCAAATGGGCAATTTTTTAAGATAGGCGAGGATGGTGTTAGTGATGAAAAGCTAATTAAAAGTATAACCATCCACGATCTTAATATTCCTGAAATTCCGTTAAATCTACAAAAAGACTTGAAATATTTCAAGATATATTATCGTATAGTTCGCTATTCCGAAGGCGTAGAACTTGATGGTATGGAATTTTCAGTCCAGGAAGACATAAAAAATAAAACTATAGAAGCGTTTGATACAGGAAATAGTTATACCATATCAACTATTAAGGCTGTAGGTCAAGCGATCTCTTACGAAAATGATGCAGGAATGCCATGTAAAACCTCGGCAGTAAATGCAGGAGTGGTTATGGTGGGAGGCGTGACTAAAAGTGCATCAATCCCTGGTGATTTTCAGTATATGACTCCAATTACAGTAAGAAATAATAATTTAAGTAACTATGTTGATGCAGTTGTTCAGGTAAAACTTTCTACAAATGATATGGTGGATGATTATGGCAACACTATTATGGATAATTGGTCTTATTATCTAAAGTCTAAATCATTGCCTTCTGGAGTGATGGCTGGTGAGCAGGGCATAGAATGGAAGGAAGATTATTATTCAAGACATTTAAGAATGTACGATACCGATATGACTACTCCAATTATGGTGTATGTGCCACATACATATAAAACAGATATTGGGGATGATGGTGTCCCGTTTGGGAAAATTGAGATTTATGTTAAAATACCGATGTTGGCGGCATCTGCGGATCATACTATCTATTTCTGCTTTAATAAAATAGAAGGAAATCATCGTGTAGCTGATGGGGAAATATATCTTTCAAGTGGGAATGTTGGAATAGAAGATAAATATAATGATATATCAAAGCTAACATATGAAAGTGGCGCACAGGAAACCCATTCAAAGGCGGATGGAACAGTATTTGAAAACAAGAAAGATCACTTTACTTGGGAAAATAATATTGGAATCCATTATGGGAGGTGGTGTTTAAGTAGCGATGTAACATTAGGTGCATTATCAAGACAACAAGTATTTCAACATAGAAGAGTTCCTTCTGGAGGTACAGAAATACTAACAGCTCCAAATACTGATGATTTGGGGGTGGGCGATGTAGAAAAACCCCTGTATGATCTTGCAAACAGGGCGAATCTTACCAATAACGGAGAGGCAACTTCCATAGATGACCCATTAATGGTTCAAAATTGCGTAAACCCTCCAACAGAATGTCCATTTGAAATAGTTGCTGACAAATCGTATGAGTATGGCGGTAAGTGGTATCCAACGACAGAAACAAAGAACTACTATCATTATAGTGCCGCTACACATCCAACTTCATTTGTAAATCAGCGCCATAACGCGGAAATGCATCATGGAGCGCCATTGCATAATGCTTGGAGCGCTGAAGATGGCTATTACATAAACTATAATGATTATGGTGAGGAAGTAGCTTTGGATCATTCTCATACTGTCGCAGGAAGTCCAGGTGAATGGAAGGATGATACGATAGATTTTGAATATGTCCAGACCTATAAACTTGCTGTAAAAGAACTACTAACTGATGATGTGACCTCAACAAGAGGGCTTGCACCAATTACTACTCTAGACACAACAGGTAATAATTTAGATAATTACTCGTTAAAAAATGAAGCAGTATGGGAAACATTCCCAAGGGGCTTAGATAAACTTTATATGATACCAGGCGTGTTCCAATTAAAAATGCCTGTGCTACAGGAAGAGTCAGGCAATATAAGTAGAAAATATAATACTTCTTTTCAAGATGCCAGTAGAGACGCTGGTACTTCAAGTAGAGAATATTATAATAGTATTGGCGCATTTAAACCTTGGTGTGGGGGTTGGTCATTTAGGAAACAGGCTCTATCTATTAGTCAAATGCCCGATAAAGGATATTTTTTTACCACTATAACATTTAGAAAGAAGGATTTGGTTGATTCGCAGGGAACGATACAAGAAGGTGGTATAACGCATGGTGGCACTACATGGGACAATTTTGATAGACCTTCTGGGGTTGATCTTAGAAATACAATATTTTATATATCCTGCGGTTCTATCAATGACCCCGATGCTCTTCCCAACAATCCAGTAACTCATTACGATGATCATTATGACTCTGAATCCCGATTAGGGGCTTCTAATGTAGAAGATACAGATAGTGGATATGCAGATAATAAACATGTAAGACAAGATAGTTTTGTGGGTGAAACTGGAAGAAGTGGTTCGGGTGCTATTAAAAATGGAAATTATCTACCGATGACCAAGGGGTATAATAGGGATAATTTTAGACCAACATCTATTACAGGTCTTAGCCCTGGGGATACAGAGGACGAAGGGTTGACTGAGCAGGAGGGAGGAACTGGACTTCCGAAGTGGTCTGCTCACACCTTATATGGAGTAGAAGATGAGGGTGTAGAGGACGATCAAGACCCTAAATTAGATCAAGACCCTAAAAGAAATTTAATATCATTAAGGATGCAGCGTTATGTTAGCGACTATAACCCTAACGGTAGTTTAACCCTGTCGGTGGACATTGGTACTGTTGGAGGGTATCGATTGTATGATGCGTCAGGAAATAGTGGAAAATTAAGAATGCAAGCTTTGAACGATGTAGAACCAGATGTATTTGTTAGCGTGTTTGTGTATATGTCGTGGGACATGATAGATGAAAAAGTAACAGTTGGTTGGTCGCTTGTAGACACAGAAACGGAGAATCTTAGGGGTACTTATACTAAGTCCAGCAATCACCATTATGGTCATGTGTTGTTGGAGGAGTTTGATTTAACGGCATCAAATATGATTCCTGAAGGGGAAAATTTTCAAGACAGATTTAAAGATAAGCCTCTATATGATATTGGACTTGGATCATCAACATATATAAATAGAGTTTCGTCATTCATTTCTCCTTATTCAGAAGAGCAGGCGCAACAATATACTCAATCTGGGTTTCACGGGTTTTATGGTGCTACTGAAATGACAATAAATGATTATATCTCAGATAAAAACCAAATATTCGCTATGAGAAATGGGACACCAAGATATGCCATACCAGTAGGCGTGAATTGGGATGACCGCTCACAAAATAATAATATAAGTTTTTCTACCACAAAGGATAAGACTCAAAGAAAGTATGACAATATGATTATGTGGTCTGAGCTTGGCGGTGATGGATTTCCTGATCTTAATTATAAGTTACTAAAAGAGCCTGTTATTGATATATTGTCAGCACCATCATTTTTAAAATTTGAATATTCCAACACATTTTTAATATTCACCCGTAATACTATAAATAGGTTTGTACTTAAAGGTAGCCCTTCAGGGTGGGCTGGAAGTAGTGATTCTTTGATTGAAGAGCAATTACAGTTTGGTCTATTTGCCCCTAAAACCCTAGTTCAAGTAGGTGCAGAGCTGTTATGGTACTCTGAAGAGGGTGTAATTAGATGGAGTAGTGAGGGTATGCAGAATGTTTCTAGTAATGTTATAGATATACCGTTAAATGGGGATTATATAGCATTTTATGTACCGCTTCGCAATCAATATGTGATACATGATAATGCAACCTACATATCGTATGCTTATGATATGACATACCGTATGTGGACAACATTTAAAGGGTTAAATATAATGTCTTCTTCAATATTATCCAGAGGATCATCTTCAGAGAACATGAATTTACTTTTAAATGGTTCTGATAAAACTATCTATAAATACCCTGGCGATGACAAAACAAGAGAGGATGCCCGTATAAAGACGATGGATTTATTTATGGACTCTGGGCAGATAAAGAGAGTTAAAGTCGCTTACAACGGTGATTCTGACGCAAAATTAACATATAACTTAGCATATAATGATAAAGATAGTAATAATATAGAAAGGTCACAGGAAATTGATGCAATAGAAAAGAATACTTGGCGTGGTCTTGGTGATCTGGGCAGGATTTATGGCAGGGTAGCAAACTTTGAGATAGAAAATGCCGATGAAATATTTACTATTATATATGATGCTGTAGCAAGGGGAAATGATTAATGTATAAAGAAATAGGGAGGATATGATATGGCATTTCCATTATTAGCTGCCGCTGCTATAGGTGCTGTAGGTGCTGGAATTGGTGCTTATGGGAAGTATAAAGCTGCCTCAAGAAATACTCCGATGGATAAATTTAAACAGAAAGCTTTTAAACAAAAGGCTAATACTGGCTATTTAAAGCGTTACATGGCAGATTTAAGAGGACGATCTGGAAATAGAGCCAGAACAGAACTTGCAATGAGACCTGCACTTCGTGCTATTGGAGCGCAACAACAACAAGGACAGAGGCAATTAGCCTATCAGTCAGCACAACAGGGATTAGAAGGTAGTGGTATAGAGGCACAAAAACAATTAACATTACAGCAGGGGACTACTCAAGCTGTAGCAGGTGTTGGTGAAAAGGTTTTAAATCAACAATTGACACAGGCTCGTCAGATGCAGGCTCAGAAAGAGGGTCAGAGAATGAAACTTGCAGGTGAGATAGGTAGGCAAGAGGGAGCTGTTGCACAGGCTAACAGGCTGTCAGAGTTTAGAACAACCGAGGCTAATAGACAGGCAGATTTTCAGACTGCACAAGAATGGGAACAATATGATAGAAATCTGAAGAACATAAAAACAGAAGGTTGGACAAATGTAGCTAAAGGTGCATTAAAGGGGGCTTCTCCATTTATAATGGATGAGGCAGGGTATGAAGGGGAAACGAGAGATATTTTGGGATATAAAGGAGGCGGTCTTGTTAAGGGTTATCAAGGAGGCGGAGATGTCGTAGCAGGATTAGGAACAGGCTATACAGCCGAAGAAGAATTAAAGAATAAAAGACAGACTGAATTTGATACTGCTACAACAGAATTTGGGACAAAGAAAACAGACTTTGAAACAGCAGAGGTTGCAAGAAAGAAACAGATAGAGGACGCTAATATATTAGCAGACCAACAGTTTGAATTAGCAGAACAAAAGAAAGAAACAACGCGTGGGTTTGAAGAGGCACGGCAACAATATGATACTGAACAATTCTATAAGACTGAAGATGAAGAAAGGCAGGCATATGCTGCAAAGTATGGAAAAGAAATACGAGACTATAAAATTGGAGAAAAAGAGCGTATTGCTGCCCTTACAGGTGGAACTACTCCAGATCAATTAGCATTTACTGAGCATAGAAAAGCAACAGAAGAGGTGGAACGGTCTCCAGAATACTTTGAGGCAAGTAAAAAAGCTGAAATATTAAACAGATGGAGTCTTGGTGACAAGCAATTTGCTAAAGCAGGAAAGCAGTATGAAAAAGTGAAAGATAATTTTGAAAGCTTTGAAGATTATTTAGATCAAGTGACTAAAGACCCAAATGCAAATGTGGAAGACTTGTTTGGCAAGGGAATAACTGCCAATAAGAAAAAACGGATGTTAAAGAAATATAACAAGAAAATGGATGCTTTATTGCCAAAATTTGAACCAACTGGTACTGAAGAAGATATACAAGCACAGATAACTGAAGGGGAAGAACCAACTTATGAATTTGAAGAAGGGGAAGCTCCTGCCGATCTTCCAAAATACGAGGAAGGTGTAGCTCCAACAAAACAAGAATACACTGCACAAGAATTTGCAGAAGAAGCTCCAACACTGCAAGAACCTACTGAAAGGGAGATTTATGACCTTCGTAAAAAGGAAATAAAAAAACAGTTAAGGGCAGGTGTTGATGTTAAGGGTAATATAGCGCAGGCTAAAACGAATCGTGAGGCGGTTAGCTTTTATAAGAATGTAGAAAACATGACAACAGATCAAATTTGGGCTGATCCTTTTGCTATGGCTAATCCAGCAAAGGTAGCTACATATATCTCAAAAGATAAGAAAGCACAGGCTGCTGAAGATAAGCAATATGCAAGAACACAAGTAATAAATGAGGTGATTCAAGCAGGTAATGTTAAAGATGATCTGTCTACCCCTGGGAATGAAAGAGATATGGCAATGGCTGATGTATTAAACTCAGAGGCTTTCATAAATGCTGATCCTACAATGCAGATGCAAATACTAAACGAAACGCAACAGCAAAGGAATGCTATAGCAAGAGATAATGCAAAAGATGTTAAGCTAGCCGATAAGTTTTCCAATGAAAAAAATAAATTAAACAACATGTTACATGTGATGGGTCAGCTAGGCGAGGGTAGTGCAGGACAAAGAATGATGGCTGTATTAAACAAAGCTGGAAATGAGGAAAATATGACTAGCGAAGACCTAGAGACATTCAAAACAGAATTGCCAAAAATAGATTTTAGTGGTACAAGTGGTACAGCCTTAGATGAAATAGAGGGTTTATCAGCAGATGTAAAAGCTCTTATAGAAGAAGGCAGAGTGGCTGCGACAAAGGGGGAAAAGGACAAATTTGCTCTAAAGGTATTAAACATGTTTAATAAAGAAGAGTTTCGCAGAGATGAAAAACAGCTTGCCCAGACTAAGACAAAAGTTCCAGGCTTCTAATGTCAGAAGATAAGTTAAAAGGTGTTTATGACTTTTGGGACAGCGAGGGTTATGATTTAGGGGAATATGATAATTTTCAACAGAAGATTACAGACCCAGAAAAAAGGAAAACAGTCTTTGATTTCTTTTCAGGAGAAGGATATGATCTAAAAGATTTCCAGCATTTCGATTCCACTATAACTAACATGCTCCCTAAAGTGGAGCTACCTGAAACCCCTCCTATAATAAAAGATACAACCGAAACTAAACCAACACCTCCACCAGAACCAATTAAACAGTATCCATTAGACACAGGAGTATACCTGGCTGTTGCTAACCAGGAGGCTGGTGATCGTTCAGAAAGGCATAATAATTATTCAGCACATGCCGTACCTTCTAATCCAGAATTAAGGTCTTATATGGAGCAAAATTTTGGTATGAAGGTTGGTGACTCTTTTGAGAATTTAAATACAGCATTATATGATACGCCAGAGCAGGGTAAGCAAGCCTCTGATTTTCTGATAAACAAAATATGGGAAGAAGAAGGTGGCAATGCTGAAGAATTTGTGGATCGGTTTATAGGTGCAACCAATGCAGATGGAACACCAGCTATAGAAGATGAGGGCGGTGCAGGCAGGGAAAGCAATAAATTTAAGAACTATGTAGCAGATATAAAAAGTAATTTAAAAGATAGCCAGGAAAGAGATGGTATTAAAATGGATGATCTTTTATTTACAACAGAGACTGCTCCTGCTGAATCTACTGGAGTCCCATTACCTGTCGATCCGTTTGCAGAATTGCCAGAAACAGTGGATTTTCTCGGTGCAAAATGGAATAGACCTTCAATACAAGACAGGGTTGCTATGAGAAATAAATGGCAGGAAAACTCACATCCTGTATTTGGAGAGAATGATTATCCAGGAATGCTGTCTCATGGTCTACCTGTACCAGAACTTGATCCTGATCTAAAAAATATACATCAGATTTTAAAAGATACTGATTTTGTTAATAGAAGGGTAAATTACCAAATAGCAGACAAGAGGATGAATGATTACTGGTCTGTTATTGCAAATGAAAATAATGGCTTGATCCCTCAAGACCAATATGAGCAATACAAAAAGGAGTTCGACCAATATCAGGAAGTACATAAGTTAAATAAAGAGGCGGAAGACCAAATAATTCCTCTTCAGAAAAAGTGGAGAGACAAGCAGAACGCTAATTTAGCAACTTATAATCAGACGATGGAAGTGGAAAAGTCTACTCTTATGAAATCAATGGGATGGGATGCTAAAGCAGATACTCCAGAGGCTAAAGGCTTACTCCAACAATATCAAGCAGAAGTAGACGCGCAAACAGTTGGTGCTGGTGTTAGGGAGACGGGTAGACCACAACAAGAACCGCAAGAACCTAAATTATGGGCTGAAGAAGACTATCAGATGTGGCTTAGAAATGAATGGACTACTGGAAACCCAGATGCAGATAGGGCAATACAGGGTATAGCGTCTTTGACATCACAAACATTAGGTGCAACAGAGTTTGCGTTTGATCTTTTTTATAATACCCAGATGACAATCCCCAGACTTATATTTGGGAAGGAAAACATACCAGAGCCAACAGATTTGCCTGGTAGAAGGGCATTAGCCGAGGTAAACGAACTGTACTTGGATGTTGCAGATAGAACTCGCAGGGGTGCTAATGCTTATTTTGACAATAAAAGCTTTTATGAGCTGATGGCATCTGGAGAATATGGTACGGCTTCACACTATATGGTGGGTCAGATGATAGCACAAGCACCACAGCTTGCGGAGGTTGTTATAGCTGGCGCTGTACTTAAAGCACCCAGGTTGGCAACAATACTAATATCATCACAGGCTGCTGGTGGTAGATACTCTGAACTACAAAGAACTGATGAATATGATAGTTTTTGGCAGATAGTCCCAGATGTAATAGGTGAGGCTCTTGTTGAGTATGCTACCGAAAGAATGGGAACTGAAAAAATTATGAAGGGTCTTCTTGATGATAGAGTTATTGCAGAGGGCTTTAAAGCTAGTCTTCGTCAGACAGTTAATGCTACTGCAAAGGGATTCAGGACAGAGAGTATAGAAGAGCTTGTAGCAGGACTTGCACAGCCACTTAAAAATGCACTTGTTCAATCTGCTACTACTGGAAATCACGACCAGTTAAAGAACTATATAGGTAATATGATAGAAAGTTCTCCAGACCTATTAGAAACATTTGTTTTGGGTGGTCTATCAGGTGGATTATTATCAGGTGGTGGCTCGGTTTATAACAATGTAACACTACATAAACAGGTAGAAAAAAGAGATAGTGATGTTAAAAGGTCTGAAGAAGAAATACAAGTATCCGATAGTGAGGGACATTCTCCTACAGACTTTGTATTTGAGATAGAAGAAGAAGAGCCTATTACTGATATTGAATATGAAGGTGAGCGTCCTCCTCCATTAGAACCTGAAGGTGTTACAGTAGGGGCTGAAGAGGTCGTAGTAGAAGAAGAGCCTACTCCAGAAGAATTTGTAGAACAGGCAGAGCTTGAGTTAGAGGAAGAAGCTCCAGTCAGGGAAGAGGTAAAAGGATTAAAGGAAACTGCTGAAGATTTAACTGAAGAAGAGAAGGAGTCTGCCAGCGAACTGATTGGAGAGTGGTTAGATGAGCATGGCAGAGAGGATGAAGTTGGCACTTTAACGGATAATTATATTTCTGAACTTGAAGATGCCTATTCAAAAGATTTGGATGACAAAATTAGCTATTACAAAAAACAGTTAGAAGGCGATATTGGTAAATATGGTGATAATGTTGTAGCCATGATACAAAATTCTAAATTGCCAGAAAATATAAAAACCGAGTTAATCAATAACCAGGAAGTCTTTGAAAAAAGATATAAGCAAGTAGATTCACTAAATGAGAGAAATGAAGCTCTTGAGGATGAAGCAGATGAATATGAAGAAAAGCTAAAAGAAAAGTATAAACTTGAATTTACATATGAGGAAATGGAGGAGGGTGATGCGGGTCAGTTATGGTATTCTGAGTCTCTTGAAGAAAGTGCTAGCTGGGATCATGAACGCTACTATGTAACAAATCTGGCGAAAGAGACCCTGTCTAAGCCAGAATTGACTAAGCTACAGAAGTATATGGATCGGCTAAATGAAGTGGAGGAAGAAGCTTATAAGGTATTTAAGGGAGAAGAAGCTCCAGCAGTCACCGAAGAACCCTCTGTAATAACCGAACATCCATCAGAAAAAGATTTTGGCTTAGATAATGAATTAGATATTGTACCAGTAAAAGAAGTGTTCCAGATGCCTGAGACTGTAAATGAGAAAATAGAAGACATAAATGTAGATTATGATAGGTTTCAACCAACAGACAGGGCTGGCGAGACTGGAGTAGATGAGGAGTTTGTTAATAATATAGTAGAAAATTTTGATGAAGGGGCAGTAAAACCGCTGGTGTTATGGTTAGACCCTAAAATTAATCAATTAATGTTATTGGCTGGACATCACACCCTGGAGGCGTTTAAAAGGATTGGCAAGTTTAGTGAAGTTCCTACAAGGAGATTTGAGGGAACAGAGGCGCAAGCCATAGAATATGCACAAACCGAAAATTTAAGCAGAAGGGAGCAGGGGGATAAAGATAATATTGCTGTAGTTGGAATGATGCATAGAAAAGGAAAAACTCCAAAAGAAATACTTAAAAAAGCTAGTGCGCTTAAAAATGAAAGCACTGTTAATAGGTACATAGAACTATCATACCTTAATTCAAAAGGTATGTTTATGGAGCATTATGATAATCCAAGTGGCATGCATAGTATTAAAGGCAATGCCCTGACCGTTGCTAAATATCGTAAAAGACTCGGTGAAGCCTTTACAGATACCCATGAACAGGAAATATTTGAATACATTTATATGCAGGGTGGTATAAAACTTGCTAACTATAAGGATGTTATTGACAATGCTATAGAAAGAAATATGCTAATTGGCAATTTTATTGGTGATCCTTTAAGAATTAAAGCACCTATTGCCAGGAGTTCTGCTGAAATCGAGTATGATGAGCAGTTGCAAGAACTAGACAGGGAAATTAAGAGGGTAGAAAAAAATCGTAGAGACCTTGTTAAACGGGCTGCCGCTGAAAAAGCAGATACAAAGGTTTACAAAGAGGCTGTTGGTAAAATAGACGAAGAACTGCTCCATCTTACAAGTAAAATGCAAAGTATGGCAACTGGTCGGAATGATTTTTTAGACAGTATTCGCAGACAGTCTAATTTATTTGCATCACCTAGTTCTTCGGAAAATAGTAAATATCAAGGCATACACCAGATAAGGACAGAAAAAAAGCAGACCAGGATAAGAAAGTTTAAAGTGTCTAGCGAAGTAAGAAGAATTTACAAAGACTATGAGGTAAAAATAGGTGAAAGAAGGCTACCAAAATCAATGCTGGGATATTTTGAAAGAAGGTCTAAACATGTACGAGTTCAATCATCTTTTGATATTTTAACGGGCATACATGAGCTTACCCATGCTTTAGATGACAGGCATAAGATTATTGAGAAAATAATGAAGCCCACTGGCATGGCAAAAGATGGAAAGCCTATATATGATCCTCAATATAAAGAAATACGAAAATTATTAACAGAGCAGTATATAGCATGGTATCCAAATGCAAAAGAAACCCATCGTTTAGAGGTTAGATTAAAAGAAGGTCTAGCAGTTACAATGGAGCATTATTTTTCTAACAGATCTCTTATGAACAGGCATTATAAAGATGTAGTAGACCAGCTTATAAATAAGAATGGTGTAATATATAATGAAGACCTTATGGGAATATTAGACAGATTTACTGATATTGCAGTAGAATATCAAAGCTTGTCTGCCGAAGAAGTAATAGGCGATGCATTAGTAGATATGGACGAGGAAAGAGTTTCATCAGGCGAATCAGTATCAAGGATTGGAGAATTTGTAACTACAGTATTCAATCAATTTGCTCCAGTTCAATTGGCTGCCGATAAGATGAAATATAAAGATGCTTTGAAAAATCCATATACATGGAGTCCTGCATTTTATCATAGAAGGCAACATGCGACCAATGCTATATGGGGAACGGCAACTAAAGGTAAGCAGATTGGCATTATAATACCAAAACAAGATGGATCATTTGTAACCAGGGATTATTCTGTTTATGATGTGCAAAAAGAATTAAAAGATGAAAATGAAATACGAAAATTTAATACAGTATTAGTAGCACGAAGATATATAGGTGAATACATACATAGACATGAGGCTGAAATTGCACTTGAAGAAGCGCAGGAAAAGTATGAAAGAGCATTAGAAATTGCCAAGCAGATGATGGAAGAAGAAGGTTTTGTCTATCCTCAAGCAGAAAAAGATTTAAAAGATGCGAGAAATTTGAGAGACTTGGCAAAGAGGGATTATGACAGGATTAGTACATCAGTTCAAAATGATCATGGTAGAAGTGAGGCTGAAATAAAACATAAAATTGAAAAAGCCTGGATTGTTCTACATGATTTAGAAAACGAGGTCACAACAACAAAACTTGAAGATGGGTCATATCTTCATAAAAAAAACAAGGATCAGGCGGAAAGATTTAAAAGAGGTTTAGATGTTTTTGATAAGATTGTTAATGATGTGATACTGGTCTATTATCATACAGGGATGATTTCAGAGCAAAGAAAAGATGGTTTTTTAGAGGAAAATAAGAAAAAATATTATGCACCATTTTTCAGGTTCATTGACGATATTCATGCATCTGAATCTACAGGCATATTCCAACAGCACAATCATAAGGTGAGTCTAGGTAATCAATTTAAAACTAAAAGAGGTAGTACATTAGATATAAAATATCCAACAATAGGTGTAGCAAAAAATCTTATACAGGCTTATGATAAAGGCTATCAGAATTTGATGAAAGTTAAAATGTTGGAGTTGGCAGTAGATGATCCAGATGGATTTGGACAAGTAATGACGCTTAACAAGGCACCAACAAAGCCAGCATACGAAAAGTTAGAGCAAGATAAAAAGACAGGAAAAATGGAAGGTGGGTATTTAGTCCATGTTCACGATAAAAAATTAGCTCCAAATGAGCATAAAATAATGTTAGATGGAAAGCCTAAATATGTTTTCTTATCGCCTTTAATGGAAGAAGTTATACACTCTATGGAATATCAGCATGTAGAAGCTTTGGGCAAGTTTAGTAGATTTGCTGCCAAATGGAGTCAAAGAATGGTGACGGAAAAAAATCCTTTTTGGGTTCCTGGAGCTTATACGCAAGATCAAATAATTGCATTGTTGCAGTCAAAAGCTGGATATATTCCTGTAATAGACACGATAACTTATATGGGTAGTTATCTTGGCTCAAAGTTAGCAGGAAAAGATATGCCAACCTATAAAAAGGTGAAGAGGTATCAAGAATTAGCGGGTCAGTATCAAGCATTAGCTAGATTTATGGATTTAGATATAGCAACAATAGAAGATATAATGAAAAGTAATCCAGAAAGGAAATTTGGCTTTAGAACAATAGGAAAGGCATGGGACGCATTAAGTATACCAGCAAATCAAGTTGAGCTTATTACTCGTGGTATGGAATACAGCAGATCAATAGATAAGGGAATGAGTGAAGTAGAAGCAATAAGTAATGCAGCGCATGTTACAGTTAATTTTATGCAAAGGGGTACGCTTAAAAATAGCCAAAAAATGAAAGACTATAAGGCTTCTGTGATGTTTTTACAAGCAACAGCCAATATAACATGGAAGTTTTTTAGAGTATGGAAAACAAAGCCAGGATTAGTAACTTCCGCCATAGGCAGCACAATGACATTCTTTTATCTTTATTTAACACATGCACTTAAATTTATGGAAGAAGAAGAGCGAGAGCATTTTATTAATACTGTTGCAAATTTACCAGTGGAGCAGTTGACAAAGTTTGCATATTTACCTCTTCCTGTCGATATTCCATATGTAGACATAACAAAAAAGCCTTACATGAAGATAAGAATGCCAGAGCAGATTCAATCGTTTGTTGCCCCTATATATATGATGGTAATAGAAGAGTGGAGAAAAAATGAATATAAGCCAAGTGAATATGTTGAATCGGTAACAGCAATAATACCATATTTACCGTATATAGCAGAATCGGATAAAGTATTTGCAGCAGAAAATTTTGGCAAAGGACTGGAAAGGTCTTTTTTCCAACTAATGCCACAATTACCTAAACCGCTTGTAGAGCAATGGAGAAATTATAAAGTCTATCCAGACCTATTACCTATTGTGCCACAATATTTACTTGACAATGCTCCGCCTAGACTACAATATACAGAGTATACAACAGAGTGGGCAAAGAAATTAGGGGATCAGATTAACTATTCTCCAGCAAAAATTGATCATCTAGTAAAAGGATATTTTGGAGAACCAGGCAGGTCACTCTTTAATTCATTGAACTACCCAGAATACCTGGGAAGAAAAGAGTTGTTATGGGCAGATATGCATTCTAATATAACTAGAGGGAGAAAATGGAATGAATTTTATGATGCCTATAGGGGGATAAGAGAAGGTAATTATATGATTTCCAAGGGATATACAACAGACGAGAAAAATATAACAGATATGACATTTAAGTTTAAATTATTTTCTAAGTTAAATGAAGGATTTACGGCTATAAGGGAAGAGCAAAAAGATACAGGTGTTTTCCCCAAAGGTATAGGCATTAATATGTTTAAACAAATAGAAGATGCTATGGATGTAGATTACCACGAAAGTTCTACTGTAGAAGCAACAAGGGATGTGGCATTAAAACTTGCAAATTTAGAAATTATGCTTAAAAAAGCAAATATAACACACATCAAATTTGACAATGAACTTAAAGATGCTCTAATAGAATTTAAAGCAAAAGGTTCAGACGAAGATAGAATAAAGCTAAAATTAATTAAAAATATTCAAATAGAGCAGATAATGGAAGACAATCCAGGCTGGAGTAGGGCAAAAGCAAAAAGGCACTATGAGAAAGAATATGAGCAGATAATTAAAGAAGCTCTGAAAAATTAATTCTCCTGTATGACTATTTGCCATTGACGGAGAATCGCCCCAGGTTTAAAAGCTGACCCCTTTTCCTGGGGCATTTTTTTGCTGGTAAATTGATGTAACTTATGTAAATTAACTAATCAAAAAAGGGGTAACATATGTCAACTAAGCAAATTTCAACACTTGAAATGTCTCACGATGAATGGCTACAAAGGCGATTTGAATCCATCGGAGCATCAGAATCAGGGTCAATCCTGGGAATCAATCCATATAAAACAGCAGTAGATGTCTATTACGAGAAGGTAGATCGGGTTACAGACTTCCCAGATAACCTTAATATGTGGCTTGGTAGGGAGTTAGAGCCTGTTATCAAGAAAAGATTTGAAGAAGAAACAGGATATAAAGTCCGTAACGACCATAAGATAAGAGTCGACAATGAACATAGTTTCATTACTACCAACCTGGATGGCATGGTGGTGGGGGAGAAAGTTCCTGTTGAGTATAAGGCTTTAGGTCGTTGGGATGGGGAGATGCCAGACTATTACTTTTCCCAGGTACAACATCAAATAATGGTTACTGAATCAGAATATGCTTACTTCGTAGTCTTAGTATTAGGGATTCAGAAGAACTTTATTATTCAAAAGATCAATAGGGATGATGAGTTTATTAAATTGATGAGAGAGGAAGAGGTCTCATTCTGGAATGAACATGTTATTCCTAAAGACCCACCTGCACCTGAAACCATTGATGATGTAAAGAAGATATACGCTGATTCTATACAGGGTAGTAAGTTTGAAACTGATAACCCTAACCTTCTAAATAAAATTAATCTGTTAGCTGACATTAAGGCTGAAATCAAAGAAAGAAAATCTACTTGTGATAACCTCCAGAAAGAGTTGATGGAGACTATGCAGGAAGACGAGGCTATTGTTAATAAGGATACAGGACAAATTCTGTGTACCTGGAAACGAACTAATCCCTCTCTTGTCTTTGATAGGAAAAGATTAATGGATGAAGAGCCAGAGATATATGGGCGCTTTATGAAACAATCAACTCCAACAAGACGATTCATATTAAAAGGAGTAAAATAAATGGATAAATCCATAGTAAAAAAAGCAAAAAGTAATTCATTATCAGCCAAAGTAACAGTTATTGAGGCATTAGATAGGCAATTGCCTGGATTTGTGGATGCAGTTCCTAAAGGTTTCGATGCTGAACGGTTCGTTAGAGTATGTAAAACAGTAGTTCGAGAAAATGACAAGTTACAACAATGTGACGTACAATCATTATTAGGTTCTTTAATGATCTCTGCCCAGCTTGGCTTAGAGCCTAATACCACATTAGCAGAGGCACATATCATACCTTACGGCAATAAGGCTCAATTCCAGATGGGTTACAGGGGTCTAATTAAGTTAGCCTGGAACTCTGGTCTTATCGTATCTATTGATTATGATAAGATATGTGAGAATGATACCTATGAGTATAGTAAAGGTGATGGTGGTAGATTCGTACATACACCATCATTAAGTGAAGATCGTGGTAATACCATAGCTTATTATGCTTATGCAGTTATGAAGGCTGGTGGCAAAGCAGTACATCTTATGACAATGAAAGAGGTACAGGATCATGGGAAGAAGTTCTCTAAAGCATTTAATGCTAAGAGTTCTCCCTGGGTTACTGACTTTGACTCAATGGCATATAAAACTGTACTCATTCAGCTTGCTGATAAGAAACTACCTAAAGCTACTCAAAGTGAGGCTATGATGCGCCTTGCACAGGCAGTACAGAAAGATTCCACTACCAACTATCTCCCAGAAGAGAAGATGGGTGTAAACATTGACATGGAGGAAATAGTCGATGATACTGATTATGAGGAGGTGGATCAAAGGGTACACGAAAGCCCTGTAGGTGCAGGCTTTGCACATAAGGATGCAAAAGCTAAGTTCGTGCCTCAGAGTCAACAAGTAGAACTACCTGAGTAGTTGGCTTTCGACTCCTTAGAGGAGGAATGGTTCTCAGTATGGCTGGGGACTGCCGAGAAGAAGGGGATGGTAGAAAATATTATTTATCATCCCCCTTCTTTTATATTATCAGAAAGGCAGAGCCTTAAAGTTACGAAACAGTTAAAGACTAAAACCAAGACTATTGATAAATTCCTGCTCCACCCTCATAAATATACCCCAGACTTTGTTTTCTACAAGCGAGATCCCCTGGATCAGTTTGATCATGGTTTAATTAATTGTGATAAGAGTATAGTATTTGTTGATGTTAAGGGTTCATTCTCTGGCGGCAGGAACAATAACTCCTCTATTACCTTCCCTATATCCCAGAAGTGGGTATATGTCAAGTATGGTATTTACATAAACAAGGTTATACCAGACAAATTCTTCCAGAAAACATTTGTCCCCAAATCCGTAGCCTACGGGAAAAGGGGACAAGTCTTAAAGCGGTGGTCTGGGTGTACTATATTAGAATAGGTTAGCCTGTTCTTCATCCCAGGTCAGTATCTCTTCCTTAACTGACTCTTTCATTTGATGTCTTTTCTCGTACAGTTCACCTCTAAGTTCTGGATGTTTCTCCTGTAACTTTCTTCTACACCTGGTAATTGGTTCTACCTCTGCAAACCTCTTACCTATAAAGTCCATCACAAAATCCCACATAGTTATATCTTCGGCACAGGCTCTCCCACCACATTGATATACCCAGACATGAGCCAGGAGCAGTGAATCGTTATCTCTAGCCTTCGGGTATTTGGTCAGTATATCCTTAACTACAAACTTTTTGTTCTTAATCTTCTCTATCATTGTTCTCCTCATAATTATAACAACAATCAACAACCAAGCTGATTTGAGCTTTTCGGGCTTCGTTAAGTGTATTAAACTCACCCATCAATACCATCTCACTCACCTCTTCACCCTCATTTTCTGTTTCAATTACAGACCATAATTTATATTTCATTCATTCTCCTTTCTTAATTCAAGTCCTAATATTGCTAAGTTTAAATTTATTTCTTCAAGTGTTTTCCTTCCACAATTGCGTGTTTTCAAAAGATCAAGCTCTGTCATGGATGATAATTGGTGATATGTCTCTATCTTTGCATCATCTAATACTCTCATAGCTCGATAAGTCCAACCCAACGGATTGAACCTATTAATTTTAGCTCGCGAAAAATCACATCCTTTAAATAAATCTTTTCTTTTCCAAGGATTTTCTTTCTCTTTCTTTTCTTTAATTACTATTTCGTCATCATTTATATATATATTTATACTCATTTGCTCTCCTAATCGAAATACACTTCTTCATAAGCCTTATCAATTTGATCTTGACTAATGCCTATGTAAGCAAGTGTGGTTGTTGGTGATGTGTGATTTAATACCTGCATTACCTCTACTACACTTTTATTCTTCTGGTATAGGTGGTATGCGAAGGTCTTTCTCATGCTATGACACCCAAATCCTTCTATGCCGCATGCCTCTGCTGCAGGAGTTAATACTCTCCATGCTTGGACTCGGTCAATAGCTTTCTTTGGGTTCTTATAGCTAAAAAATAGGTGGTCTGTACCGCACAAGTCATACAGTCCACAGTATTCCACTATTTTTGGCTTGATTTTATCGTTTAAAGCGATCTTTTTAGCCTTCTTGGTCTTTTGTTCCTTTAGATTAACATATTCCAGGAAATCGCCATTTTCGGCTATTACATCACAGTAACGAAGTTTTAGTAGATCGGATATTCTAAGAGCAGTATTAACACCCATACGGAAAAGCAATGAATCCCTGGGATAGCAGTGCTTGTCCAGATATTTAATAATTTCTTTGACCTTCCCGACCTTACGGATTGGTTCTGTTTTCATTTTGACCCCTTTTTCTAAATTTAAAGCAATTTATCCCTTTGGCATAACCAAACTCACTCCCCCATTGTGCTTATGTTCTACATTCTGGGTAGATAGGTTAGTCATCAGTCTTACCTTATTGATTACAGTATTTAACAATGCTACAAAGTCCTTATCAGCCATTTCATCATAGTTCTTACGAGATAATGTGTCTGTCATCCTTAACAGTTCTGTTGTAAGCCTTAATTGTACTACATTCATAGCCTGTTCAGTTATAGCATTCTTCTGCTTTAGTATTTCTTTCCTCTGCTCCCACCATCTAATCATATTATTCCTGTCATAGCCGAACCATCTACCTACCATAGCAAATTTAGGCTTCATTTCACCATTATGTTCCTGTTGAAATGCCTCCATAAACATAATAGCCAACACCTTATCATCCAGCTTGTAACCACCACTTCTCATTTTCCTGACAGGAGCATCATTGTCATAGAGAATAATATCTTCTTCTTCAGCCAATTTAATATCTTCTAATATCTCTTTAGCTGGTTTATCATTCTCCACATTCTGCAAAAGACCTACTGATTGCAAGTCTTTAACATCCTGTTCCAACTCTGTTGCCCTCTTCTTACGAGAGGAAGTCCTTGCCTTTTTTAGTCCTTCGTTGGTTTTCTTCTGGTATTCTTTGTTTATTTTGTTTATGTTCACTCGGACACAACCTTTCATATAATTTTACAATAAATGTTACCCATAAAATTAGCATACTATACCACAATATAGCAAAAAGAGAAATAATTATCTTATCGGTCATTGGCTTTCTCCTTTCTAAAATATCCTGTTTTACTATTAAATCCAATTATACCATCATCCATTAATCC
>TARA_R110002110_G_scaffold399350_1_pt1 | contig 27852 bp, 24 predicted proteins | sample TARA_R110002110 | Tara Oceans TARA_R110002110 (sample SAMEA4397330) | marine metagenome | biome: Polar Biome; feature: [SRF] surface water layer (ENVO:00010504); material: water (ENVO:00002006), including particulate matter (ENVO:01000060) such as... | depth 5 m
TCACGTTCGTCCGGAATGGGTGTTCAGGATGGGCCGGAATATGCAGAAGATAGGGAAGAGGCGGTAATGTGGTTTTCCAGCGCCGCGTCTGAGCCGTTTCCGTTGATAGCCTTTCTTTTAGCGGTGACAAATTCCATCCGCCCGCTCTCTGCGTGCATTTCAAGTGCAGTTTCTGGGCAAACGGGGAGCCTTTTGTTGGCGCTTTTCATCGGGGGGATCAAAGACAGCCTTTGTGACAGGTCGTTAGCGATGCCAGGCAAGGCCTTTCGTTTGGACCTTTCCTTCATTAACGTCTTTTGGTACTTCTTAGCTGCGAGAAAGGTATACGCTGAGGCGGTGAGCTGCCAGAGGTTCGGGGTCAGCGGTACTCCGTTGATTGGGTCTAGCGTTGAATCAAATGGGCGAGCCATCAGAACCATCGATGAAGAAATCTCACGGAGAAGTTCGGCATCTCCCAGGTGGCCATCAACTGCCTCAGACCATAGCGTCATTTCCAGGTTTGAAATGGGTTGTCTCTTTTGAGCAGTCTCACTCCATGTGATTTTGCAGGAAGGGCAGCGTTCCAGCAGCTCTGGCTTCCACGACAATTCGTTGCCACAACTCGGGCAACAATCGACGAGAGGCGTACCATGCTCCTGACAGTGGGCTAGGTGTCCAAGGCCCCATCGCCAATCCATAAACCCGTTTTTAGATGTACAGCACGTGCAAATGCGCGGCATGCCTGTTTTCAAATTCTTGATCATTCGAAGCGGATCGACAGATTGTGCCAGCACAAGTTCATATTGGAAATGGTCAATAATCTGCTTACTGTCCCGCCCCAATCTAAGCGCCAAGCCCTCACAAATCCTATTGCAATGTCCGGCACCCCATTTATCCGGCCTAGCTTTTGCACTCAAGCGGGAGTCACATAGCCCAACGACTTCTTGCAACGACGCGAGTCCATTGCGTCTTCCAAGACGGACTAAATAACCGGCAAGACTTTCCATGCCTTCAGGGAAGGGCCTGACACCGAATCGCATTATTGCTCCTCTAATCTTTTGAAAACGGCGGCGTCCTGAGACAGGAAAGGGTTGAATGTTGAGGTGAGATCATTGTCAAGAAAAATACGCGAGTAGCCTTTCGCATAATGATGCTTCGTAAGAGGAACTCCAATGTCGTTGAGATCCAATGTGCTCGAAATAAGTCCAATGATGGCCCGAGGTAGGCCAAGTGTCGCCAGGTAGATTCGAGGAAGCATGAACTTTGATGCTAGAGAAATACTCCGAATGCCTTCTTCCTTGAGCTTTTTGTCGTAAACCTCCAGATACTTTTTGAACTCCTGAATAGAGGCCTGATCCTTAATGGAAAAAGGATTGAGTTGAAACCGGTTCATTGCAAAGCGCTGGCGAAGCTCATCATGTTTTACAAAAGCTTCTAATCCTTCTGGTAGACCTGCGAGCAAACACGTGAATCTGCAATCATCCATAAGGTTTTTGATTAGGTTCAGAACATCTCTCGTTGAGATACGGGCTTGCTCACTCAAGAGATGCTGGAACTCATCAATAATGAGCATTTCCACACCTTGTTCTGTAACCATTGTTTTAATGCACTCGTAGAGATCGGTGCTGTCACCGGATACCTTAACGTGATCCGCCGCCAGGAGAATCTGCTTATGCAGTCCCTTATAGGTAGGGCGACCTGTAAGCTTGACCTTCAAAATCGGAAGCTTCGTAAGCTCATCGGTTTCGAGGTCGGGGCGGCTTGCCAAATAAGCGTCGATATAGGTCTGGACGGCCGTTGACTTACCTGTGCCTGTTAATCCCGTCAGGATCATTCCGGCTTCTTTCGAACCATGCATAGAGTGCGCGTAGCGGATCGCTCTCATAGCCTTTTTAAACTCGGGATGCAGGATCGCAGCATCCTGAATTCGTTTTGTGACCTCTTTCTGCCCAACGTCGTCAATTGACTCATAAAGATTAGCCAATTCGGCCGTATTCATTGACTTAGACATAATCGAAGCCCTCTTCGTCAGAATCATCATTTAACAGGCGGTCAAAAGCAGTACCGAAGCTTTCACTCGCAGCGATATCCGTCGGTTGTTCCGGTCTCAGATTGCCTAGCTCACGCATGCCTTCAGTGATCTCGGAGAGATTTGCCGTGGCTTGTTTCCTTTTGCTCGAGGCGGCAATCTGTTTTTTGTTTTGCTTATGTGCCTTTGCTAGTTCTTGATCGTTGGCCAGGCTCGATCGTCTAACCTGTCGTTTTGGTTTATTTTCCAGACGAATAGCGTTCCATTCCGCCGAAGTCATGCCTGGCAGAATCCGGGGGTCTTTCGCAAAGACCTGAAAACGCTCCTCAGTAATGGGGTCTCTAACAGTCGCTGTATGAATATCATTAGGCGTGTATTCACAGGTCACGCGTGGCTCTTCTCCAAGCTGTTTGAGCTGATTATGAATGGACTTCAACCTTTTGCCGTGATCGTTGTATTCAACGTTTTCGACGACGATGCCAAGATGTCCATCCGGACCCATGATTTTCGGTGTTTTGGTTTCGCCATGGGTCATGCTGAGCTGTGAGAACAGGCCTGCTGGCACGGCGGGTGGGAAAAGCTTTGCGTTTTCTGTCCATACCTGAGATGGCGTTCTACCCAGGAGACCGTCATGTGGCTCCTGATGATAATCGTCCACGATCCACTTCGTGATTTTGCGTTTCAGCGTATCGAGAGTAATGACAGCCTGTTGGCCGATCGTTGCATCCAATGGCTGGTCTTTCGGGTTTTTCGGAGTGTAGCCTGGGATATCTGTTAGGCATTGGAGTCTAATCGTTTTATTGAAACTCTCAATGAACGGTTTCTTTTCACCGCTATATGTCTGGACCATCGTCGAAGCGATACCAGCATGAAGCAGAAACGATTGCGTTTTTAGAGCTGCATAACCAGGGCCACCATCACTTACAATCTGCTCAGGAACACCATACATTGGCCAGGGGTTTTTGATTGAAGGATCCACTTCTTCTGAATGCTTTGGCATTAACGAGTGCTTGTACGAGTCAATGACGGATGCCGCCAATTCACCTCCTCCGATCTGAAGCTGAAAGCCGAGGATCGCCCTCGAAAAGCAATCAATCACCAGAAAGAGAATTACGTTTCCAAGATATCGTTTCTGTTCATCAGTAACGGCAACTCCAGTTCTCAAAGCATCGACTTCCACCCGCTCAAGAATGCGGTTCAAAACGATCTTTTTAGAGGCGTTGCGGCTCAGTGACTTTGCTGCAAGCTTTCCGACCCTTTTTTCAGCAACCTCTGACGGATCAAGTTTCTTGATCCAGTTGCAAAAAGTGCCATAGTTCGGGATCTCAGATGTTTCCGTTCGCTTAAGTTCTTGCTCTAGTCTCTCAACGAAAACCGCATAGGCTTTCGTTCTTGGTGGCCGACGTAAATTAAGGAAGTGCTCCTTGACGACCGCAATAAAAAGGTCCTTCACATCTTCTCCAAATTTCGAGCCACCAACGCGATTATTGGATGGCAATGTCGCAAGCACGCCTTGGCTATGAGAATTGGCTGTCGCCACCCATCGTGCGAGCGTAGATGGGTCAGGCGGGTTGCTGTCTCCGATCAACTGACTGACAAACTTGATCACGGCTGCTCGCTTTGCAACGCCGCCCGTTTTACCTTTTGGAACGACTTTCCAAAGCTGATCTAAATACGCGTTAACCTTTTGAAGATAGAGAAGCTGCTTGCTGCTCAGCTCCATGTCGATGAGATTGTTTTGAGACTTTGTTGTCAGAAAAAGCAACTCTTTGTGGAGTCGCCTCTCAGCTTCCTCAACCGAAATGCAGACAGGCGTCGCCGGATCTCGATCCATTACAATCGCAATCATGTTTTGGGCCAATGGAGTCAGTGTTCCACTTAAGCCATGAAATGAGACTCGTGTGCCTGGCTGGTGAATCGATGGATTGATCAAAGGTTTGCTCCTGACAGTTAAATTGATTTGGTGATTAAATTCGTTACCAATGCGCAACGATTGAAGGCCAATGATTCGTCAGATCAGCTTGCATTAATCGATGAGCGACAGCCCGACTGACCAGGCAAGGCGAAAGCCCATGCTGTGGCAGAATTTCCTGAAGTTCAGAAACAACAAATTGCCGTTCAGTCAGAGTCTGGCAGAGCTGCTCAAATTCCTGATGTGGAGGTGCATCCCCAAGCTTGGGATGTAAAAACCGAAGATTGTGGTGTCTTTCACCGGAATAGATCTCTTTCTCTGTAATAACCCGGTAGTGAAATCCCTTGTCTAAGAACAACTTTGTGAATCGGCGAACTGTTCTCTGAAATTCAGGATCGAGTGTCTTATAGAAAGGTTTGACCTCATCCACGAAAGCAACGCCATCCTGAACTACAAAGAAATCAGGTGTATACCTCGCGTCTTTTTCACCGAGCTGATAATGAGTAGTCTCGTGCTGCGCCTCAAAAAAGCTGACCCGTTCATCGAATTCGAGCAGATGAAAATAATCCCGCTCCAGTGCACTCTCAAAGGCCAGCGCACAATTCGTTTTGACAGCCCGGCTCATGTAAGAATTTCTGTAGGGTGACTGTTTTGCTAATTTTCGGTTTTCCATCTGGCTATTCCTTGATCAGTGGGCGTGATTCAATACCGCAAAAAAATCCCCGTCAACTCGGTAACACGTTGTTTTACTTATTTAATTTCCATTAAATTAAATCTTACGTTGGGGCGCTTATTCGTAAATAACTAATTAGTTGAGGAAAACCGAACAAGGATCTGTTAAAAAAACAGATATTTTTCTCAAATCTGCTTTAAGACTATTTTGTAACATTTTGTAATTTGGGGTTTTTAGCTCTCTAAATGAGACTCGAAGTTCGACAAAGGGGATGTTCGAAATGCTCACTGATATCGAAATTGGAAGGGTGGCGATAGACCCCAGGGTTAAAGCCATGGCACTTCGGATTACCAGAAAGAAACTGGGGCATATCCTGGGATCTGAGGTCCGGCAAGTTGCGGAAGATGCGCTTGGAGATTCAATTCGAGCACTGTTTCAAGCGCGTGAAAACAAAACTTCCGGTCTTCAACTCGAAGAAGCTGTACCTGATGAGGAGATACTCAAACACCCAGTATCGAAATACCTCTATACCGCTGTTGAGTCATACTGCAACACACGTTTGACGCGGTGGTCTCATGAAAACGAGAAGGGAAAACTGGGCAGCAGGGCTCGTCATGTGTTTGGTTCTGACCGACCCGACAGCTCAGATTTCTGGGATCAGCACATGGAACTGGAAATGAATCTAGCGCAGCTCGATGCTGAGCGGGTTGATGCACTACTCTCCAGCAGAGGTTTGAATGATGAGGATATTACCCTTATAAAACAGTCACTTTCCGGCTGGAGTTACGTCGACCTCGCGAATGAATATGGCGGAACACCCGACAAATACCGGGTAAAAATGAAACGGGCTCTGGAAAAGGCCGACATCAACAGCAAGCTTCTATGAGAATGAAAAAAGCAAAATCCATTTGAGCGAAATGGCCGCATGTCGGAGTGCTGCTCGGCCTATTCACAATAGACGAAATCTATGTAATTCAGTACATTACTCCATTAGTTTTTTCAGTAGGCGGGACGCGACTTAATCCAGTGTTCTGTTGGAAGGCTCAAGGACAGCAAGATATCGTCAATGAAGCAAAAAACAGTCTCAGCTTTATCCGCATTCCATCACGGTGAAACTTCGATTTTCCAAACGCCACGGAATAATTGCACGTCAATTTGATAGTTCTTCATTCCGAGATTCCTGATCCTGCGCAACGGCAAGGTAAGGCTGTACATCAATGAAAAAAATTCTAGTGACTGGTCACCGTGGTCTTATCGGGCGACATCTCGTTCCATTACTTATAAATTTGGGTTACGAGGTTATTGGGCTGGATATATCGGACAACAGTGGCGACATCACTCGGTCAGAGGATATTTGTCCCGCTATTTCAGACGTTATCGGGGTGGTTCACCTTGCCGCAGTGTCCAGAGTTGTATGGGGCGAGCAGAATCCGTCTCTTTGCTGGGAAACAAATGCCGTAGCTAGTCTTGCGATTCTTGAGCAGGCCTCGAAGCTCACAAGGAAGCCCTGGGTGCTATTTGCCAGTAGTCGAGAGGTCTACGGGGAGCCCGAATTGCTTCCAGTGTCTGAGGAAGCTCCTGTTTGCCCTGTCAATATCTATGGACGAGCCAAAGCTAAAATGGAGCAATACGCTTTTGAAGCTCGGGATACAGGCTTGAACACAGCCATCGTGCGCCTTGCTAATGTGTACGGTTGCATTGAGGATCACGAAGACCGCGTTTTACCTGCTTTTTGTCGAAATGCTGCCGAGGGCCGACCACTAAGGGTGGACGGCTTTGACCACCTTTTCGATTTCACTCATGTCGACGACACAGTTAGGGGAATTGCCCGGATTGTAGCGGTGCTCGAAGCTAATGAGCGCTATTTGCCTCCGATCCATTTGCTACCAGGAATGGGGACGACTTTGTTGGAAGCAGCCAAAATAGCGGTTGATGCTGCCAGCTCAGATTCGACCATTTATGCCGGACCATCGCGTACTTATGATGTGGCTCGTTTCATAGGCAACCCTGAGCGCGCTAAAAGATTGCTGGGTTGGGAGGCCACAATCACCCCGACTGAAGGAATCTGCGCCTTGGTAAGAGCATTCAAAACCAACACTTCATTGATTGAGACTGTATGAAGATTCTCAAAGTAATCCATGGCTATCCGATGCTCTACAACGCGGGCTCTGAAGTTTACTCACAGACGATTTGCCATGCGCTTGCTGATCGAGGTCACGAGGTTCATGTCTTTACCAGAGAGGAAGATTCCTTCAAGCCTGACGGGGCGATCCGGCAGGACTTAGACCAGGATAGACCGGCTATTCAGATCCATCTGGTGAACAATCCACGCCACCGTGATCGATACAGACTGTCGGTAATTGACCAACGTTTCACTGAACTGCTTGATGAGCTTCAGCCGGATGTCGTCCACATCGGGCATTTGAACCACCTATCAACGTCGCTGGTGTTTGAAGCGAAGCGCCGCGACGTTCCGGTCGTCTATACCCTGCATGATTATTGGTTGATGTGTCCTCGCGGCCAGTTTATGCAAATGCATTCGGAGGACGACAATCTTTGGGCTGCTTGTGATGGTCAGGAGAACAGAAAATGTGCGACGCAATGTTACGCACGATATTTTTCGGGGGCAGAGGATGAGTTCAAGCGGGACATTGCCTATTGGGAGAATTGGGTTGGGCGACGCATGGCGCATGTCCGTGATGTCGTCGATCAGGTGGATCTCTTCATTTCTCCGTCCCGATACCTAAAAACGAGATATGAAGAAGATTTTGGGCTGCCAAAATCAAAGAGCATATATCTCGACTACGGTTTCGATCGAGGCAGAATGGTTGATCGCCAGCGGACGGCAAATGAGCCTTTCACATTTGGCTACATCGGCACGCATATACCGGCGAAAGGCATCCATCAGTTGATTCAAGCGTTCGGCGGGGTGGAAGGAGACTGCCAGCTGCGAATTTGGGGACGAGACAGAGGCCAGGATAGTAGGGCATTGAGGGCAATTGCCGGCACGCTCCCTGCTAAAAAGCAGGCCCGGATTCATTGGATGCCGGAATACAAGAATCAGCAAATTACGAAAGATGTCTTCGATAGAACCGACGCAATCGTTACACCGTCTATCTGGGTTGAGAACTCGCCGCTGGTGATCCATGAGGCTCAGCAAGCCAGGGTTCCGGTGATCACGGCTGACGCCGGTGGCATGGGCGAATACGTCCACCACGAGGTTAATGGACTTCTCTATGAGCATCGAGAGGTTGCAGATCTATCCCACCAGATGCAGCGTCTCGTAAAGAACCCTGCGTGGGCCCGGAGCCTTGGGGAGCGGGGCTATTTATTCAGCGATGATGGAGATATTCCCTGCATACAAAGGCACGTCATTGACTTGGAACAGCAATACAAGCGAGTTATGAATTGAGTTTAGAACCAGCATTTTGGCGAGCGACGCTCGATACCAATCCGGATTTTTGCAACCTTAACTGCGTCATGTGCGAAGACCATTCTCCGTACGGTGACGACCGGACAACGCGCAGTGCCCAAGGCAGGTTGCGTCCTATTATGGATAAGGGACTGTTGGAAAAAGTGGTCAGGGAAGTAGCCGGACTTGGCTTCTGCGAGATTATTCCCTCGACGATGGGAGAGCCGCTGCTATACCCACATTTCGAGTTGTTCCTGGAGCTGTGCAATGAGCTGGGCCTGAAACTCAATCTGACGACAAACGGAACCTTTCCAGGGCCCCAAAAACATCAGAGTGTTGAGCATTGGGCGAGGCGCATCGTGCCCGTCGGCAGTGATGTGAAAATCAGCTGGAACGGGGCGACCTCAGAAACCCACCGAGACATCATGCTTGGCGCAGACCTGGAAGAACACATTGAAAAAGCCGAGCGATTCATTGCCGTCCGGGATGAACTGGCCAATAGTAACTACTGCTCCGTGACAATGCAGCTCACCTTCATGCGCCAGAATCTGCATGAAATTCCAGATATGGTTCGTTTGGCAGCTTCCATGGGCTTTGACCGTGTCAAAGGTCATCAGCTCTGGGCTCACTTTCCGGAATTGGAAGCCCAAAGCCTGCGGAATGATATCGTTTACGCCACTCAATGGAACCGGGTCGTAGACGAGTGCCAGGCATTTGTCGCAGAGCAAGAAAAATCAGGTGGCTACGCACCCCGATTGGACAACTTTTTCAAACTCGATCTTGCGAATCTTGATGACATAGCGCCGGGTGGAGAGTGCCCATTTTTGAACAAGGAGATCTGGGTCGATCCGACTGGGCGTTTTAATGTCTGCTGCGCCCCGGACCAACAGCGCAAGTCTCTTGGTGATTTTGGGAACCTGGTGGATAGGTCAGTTGAAGAAGTGATCAACGGCGATCATTACGTGCACCTTGTCAGGAACTACCGTAGCCTGGATTTGTGCAAGAGCTGCAACATGAGACGCCCATCGTGAGCGCCTCAGCGGACTATCCCAAAGTTAGCCCCTGTGGGACACACCATGTTGATTCGCAGGGAAGGGCGATTTACCGACACCGCTATGAACAAGTGCTGCCTTTTCATTCGCCAGGGCTGGCCCCGGTGCACGCAAACAAGGCTTCGTGGCACGTTCACACGGACGGAACGGACGCATACGCAGCGCGGTATGACCGTGCTTTCGGCTTTTATTGTGGAGCGGCAGCGGTCAATTCGGACGGTGCATGGTTTCACATCGACCAAGATGGAAATCCACTGTACGAAAGCCGATATGCGTTTGTCGGTAATTTCCAGTGCGATGTCTGCGTGGTTTGTGGTCATGAAGGCTCCTATTTCCATATCGATCTTGCGGGAGAGCCACTTTATCTATCGAAATGGTCTTATACAGGAGACTTTCGTGAGGGCTCCGCTGTTGTCCAACATCGAAATGGTAAGAGTTCCCACATCGACTTCACAGGTCAGCTTATCCATGGGCAGTGGTTCATTGATCTTGATGTGTTTCACAAAGGCTATGCCAGGGCACGCAACGAGGATGGGTGGTATCACATAACCAAGGCGGGGCGCTCGCTATACGAAGCGAGGTACGCGAATATCGAGCCGTTTTATAACGGTTGCGCTCGAGTCGAGACCTGGGACGGTGCGCTGCTCATTATTGACGAGCAAGGAGTAACACTGCGTATCCTGCGCGCTCCAACTGCTGATTACTTTGCTGAGCTGTCTGCCGATATGGTGGGCTATTGGCGAACGATGAGTTTAAAAGCGGCTACAGAATTAAGGTTATTTGATCTCCTGCCAGCCGATCACCAGCAACTCGCCGACTCAACTTCTCTCCATCCCAGTAGGTTACTGCGGTTTCTCCGGGCCTTGGGGGAGCTAGGTGTTATTCGGGTGGCGGGCGATGAATACGTGCTGACTGAAAAGGGCCAGTATTTACGATCCGACCATCCGAAAACCCTTGTCTCAGCTCCTGAAGAATATGGAAGTGATTTGTTACGACGCTGGGAAAAACTACCAGCGATTCTGAGAGGCGCGGTGGTTGATCAGGATATTTTTGACCACATCAGCAAGGACGAAGCTCGCATTCACGGTCATCATCAAATGCTGGCGAGCTACGCAATGCACGACTATGAGTCTCTTGTTCCAAAGCTGACATTCAGCGCCGGTGACGTAGTGTTTGATTCGGCTGGAGGTACGGGCATCTTAAGCTCCCTGATAAAGAAATATCACCCGGACGCTGATGTTTATTGCGGAGACAAAGCCGAAATTGTTCAGCAGCGGTTGTATGAAGGCGTTCAATACCTAGCGTTTGACCTATTCAACGCCTGGCCAATCCGCGCTGATAAGTTAATCCTCGCCAGAGTGCTTCACGACTGGAACGATGAGCAGGTAGTGTCCATTCTCCAGAACGCTCAAGCCGCACTCAAACCGGGAGGAGAGTTACTGGTCTTTGAAATGCTTTTGCCAAAGTCGGGATATGGCGGAGGGTTGTGCGATTTGCACCTCCTGACTAATACCGGAGGCCAGGAAAGATCCGAGGAGCATTACTCATCACTCCTCGGCAGCGCAGATTTCAAAACCACCGAGATAGTCAAAGGGACAAGTTTAGTGTCCATATTGCGCTGTAGGCTCATCTCATGACCAGAACTCTTCTCATCATAAGGCACGCCGAACGGCCTGCTATAAAAGACGGGACAGTGGGTGACGAATTGGCACTGACGTCAAACGGTATTAACCAAACGACCCGGTTTGCCCAATCCCTGAGCCAGAAAGTTCTATCTATTGAGAGCAGCCCTATCCTACGCTGCACACAAACAGCCGATATTATTGCCAGGCACCAGGGTTTTCCGCTCACATCGATAGGGCGGTCCATTTTACTTGGAGACCCAGGTTTTTTTATCGACGATGCCGAATTGGCGTGGACGAATTGGCTTGAGAAAGGGGTTGATGCCGTTAACCAACACCTTCTGTCGGGCACGGCAACCTGGCCTGGTTTTAGAGACCTTGATCAGGCAGTTGAGCAGATGTGGCGAAGTATCAAGGAGAGGCTAATGCAGACTGAGGACGGCATCCACTTGTGGGTCACGCACGACACCATCGTTGCCACACTTGCTAGCAGATTGCAGACAATTTCATTGGAGCTTTCTGACTGGCCGGATTACCTGGGTGGCTTGCGAGTTGAGCTGGGTGTGGAGGGTTCTTACGACATCTCCTACTCGCAGCGCGGTTTTGGTTCATAGCCAACTGGCTCTGTATTGAGGTAGTTTTAAGGGCAAACGTGCGATTAATCATCGGTCCCGTTCACTCCAGTCTTCGATAATCCCATCAATGTCTACAGAGCCTGGCCTCGCTTCCCCAATTTCCTCATAAACGACATAGAATCCAGCGCGGCTGTAATGACAGTCCGAAATCACGAGCGTCTGTCCGTTCGTTCTGGCAGCCGCTTCCAGTCGCTTGAACAGTAGCTCTCTATTTTGCGTGGCAAGCTCCTCCGGATACAAAAAAACCAGGTGAGGATAGTTCATTGATGGTCCTGGCAGGCTCTTTTGCCACTCCGCAGCCAAAGCCACAAGTTTTTTTTGGCGTCGGTAGGTGTCTAAAGAAATACACTTGTGATTATTATTTGTCATTCATCACCTTTCAATTATTTGAATTTCAACAACTTAAAATTTGATTTTTATTTTGATTAAAAATAACTCCAAAAATAAATAATTAAGCTTAAAATAACGTTCAAAAACAAAGCTTTACAAGTTCAAATTTGAAGTATAGGTTATTTCTCGAACTTTATGTTAAGACAGACAGAGTATTTAATGATGACCGATACAATAATTGAGAAGCGGTATTTAGTTGATTTGGAAGATGAGGGCGATGTCGTTGCTCAATTGCTTTGGGGGATTGTCGTCGAAGACCGAAAAAGTCGATGGGTAGCCGGAGATTTCGTCTGCACCAGCCCCGTTGTTGAACAGATGGGTGAAAGGCTTTACCGGACAAGAAACAGCAAATATCTGGGCCAGGCCGAAGGGCACAAGGTCGCCTTGAAAGCGGAGGCGCTTCTTGAGCTATGCAGCGGGTATAGTCCCGAGGAGTATTTGGCACGAAAGGCGCTGCGGAATGAGGCGTTCTATGTCCAATGATCGTTCGATTGGTGGCAAAACATTCAGGTTACGTGAGGCGGAGAGCAATGCGGATTGTGTGTATTTGGAAGGTCAGCCCCTGATGCTGCGGGAAGCTTCGAATCAGACTTGGTCCATGGATTTTGTTATGGGCGCACTAGCATGTAGTCAGCGGATCAAATGCTTGACGATTGTCGATGACTTTAGCAATGAATGCCTCGACATCTCGGTGGCCAATGGCATCTCGGGTGAACAGGTTGCCCGTACCCTGGATGCCATAGCGGCCCTCAGAGGCTATCCTCAGGCGATCAGGACAGACCAGGGCCCAGAGGCTTTGGACCAATGGGCCTATGCCAACCGGGTACAGTTAAAGCTGATTCAGCCTGGAAATCCGACCCGAATTGGCTTTATTGAAAGCGTCATAAGGCGCTTCCGAGATGAGTGTCTGCGCGAACTCTGGTTTCAGGATCTGGCCGGTGCCAAGGAAATCATCGGAAAGTGGCGGCGAGACTACAACGATAACAGGCCTCTCTCTGCTTTGAACTAGCAGGCACCACGGGAACCGGACTTTCCAGCTCTGGGTGGATCTAATATGGAGTCAGGGTGTAGTGGTTGATCTGAAAGATCTTAATAAAACCATTGGTCAAGTCTTATGGGGGATTGTAGTTAACGACAGAAAAGGTCGGTGGATCTCTGGAGATTTTGTTTGTACCAGCCCAGTGGTAGAGCGTTTGAATAAAGGGCTTTACCGAACAAGAAACATTGAGTAACTGTGCCAAGCAGAAGGCCAAGCAGTTACTTTGCCAGCCGAGGCGTTACTTGATCTTCGTACCGGATATAGCCCCGATGAGTTCTTGGGTCGGAAGGCGCTGAGAGAGCAAGGATTTCAAGTCCAATGATTGCTGGCGTAGCTGGCAGCATCCCGGTGCACTGAGGGGACTTATGCGAATTGTTTGTATATCTGACACACACAGCAAACATGAGGAAATCAATCATATCCCCTACGGCGATGTACTCATCCACGCCGGTGACTCACTAGGTTTCGGCTCCTTATCCAATTTAAAGGATTTTGACAAATGGCTAGGTACGTTGCCTCACCCGAACAAGATACTCATTGCTGGAAATCACGACACGTGTTTCGAAGATGACCCAGAAGAAGCGCGTAATATTGTCAAAAATGCCATATATCTGGAAGACTCAGGTGTCGTCATTGATGGCTTGAAATTTTGGGGTAGCCCCTGGACGCCAGAGTTTTTTGATTGGGCTTTTAACGCAAGGAGAGGATTACAACTTTTCGATAAGTGGCAAAGAATTCCTTTGGATACCGATGTACTGATTACTCACGGTCCTCCAGCAGGAATCCTTGACCTCGTTGTCACCCACCGGGGCGAAGCGCAGGTGGGGTGCAATGATCTTTTGAGGCGAATCTTCGAGCTGAAAAATCTTAAAGCTCACGTTTTTGGCCATATACACAGCGGTTACGGGACAGAGATTCGAAAATCCGATAGGGAAGTACGGTTTGTTAACGCAAGCATCTGCACGGAGCGCTACCAGGCTTCTAATCATCCTATCGTTTTCGACATCGATTAATGCTAGCTGGCCACGCAGGGGGAGCAGAAATCAGGCCTGTAGAACCACCGTGGGACTTTTACCATGCAGTGCAGAGCTTTCTGGGTGCAAAATGGAACACCATGTGATCATCGGCTGCTTACGTTAGATTGCCACTATTCGCCATATTCCTTGCCGGTCAATGCCACTTTCCATTGTTATCGTTCTCATAACGCAACAAAAACGGAGAAGTGCTATGGGATTTGTATCTTGTCTTGAGGATCAGCAGAAACGTTTTGAGTCGGATTTTCACCTCCTGCATAAGGAAATTCAAAGGGGTGATGTAAGTGGTGAGTCTGCAAAAAAAGAGGCCCTGCGATTGCTAGGTGACGCCAAAGTTTCCTGGGCAAAAACTCTGAACTGGTTGGGTGAGCTGACTGAGCCAGAATGTCTACATTCTGAGAGCGTTGAAGAGCTTCGTGAGCGGTGCTCTAAGATGGACTCGATGCTTGTTTCCGCAGAGGATCGGTCGTCTCGGTTGAGCAACTTAACAGGGCTGCTTTTCCTGCATAATGAGTCGCTTCGGGCACAGCTCAAGAAAGAACGTCTTGAGAGGAAGCGACTTGAGAAAGAATTCGAAAAAATGGGACGTCAGAACTTTGCCCAATTGGTAGAGCCGTTTTTATCAAAGGGAATGTTTGATAGGCATACGCGCCAGTGACTTGCACTGTTCAGAGTGGTGAGGCTGCAAGCCTGAATGCCAATATTGAGTAATTCTATACCCCCCCTCTGTCAGCCTAGTTGTCCAGTTGGCGATTTCACCTAAATTAACCAATCAGGGGCGGCATGGGAGCATTCATGCCACGTTATTCCAAAGAACGTAAAGCGGCCGTGTTGAAGACGTTGTCACCTCCGGCAACAGGGGTCGGGCTTCGACACCAGCCGGAAAGGCCAGTCCTCGTTTATGGCATGGAAGGCCAAACCTGCTACTGGGGTCCCCGATGCTTCGCGCTGGCCGAGAGCTTCATGACATATGCAGGTAGCGTGCTGTAAAACGGGGATCGTGTTATTAAATTATTGTTGCGATCGTGTCCGTGACAGAACCCGCAATGCGTCCGACGCATTAGGCATTGTGGGCGAAGAATCCCCGCTGAGAAGCCCTGAATCAGTGCGGCTGAACAATGCTTGTAATACAAGGTCTCTGGATTCTTTATTCATCTCCGCCTCTTTGGTCAACGACAGGTAGAGGTACGTAAGCTGTTCCCGTTCTTCAGCATCCCTCATTAAGTGAAATGAACTGAAAGCGAGCCTTGAAACAACGCGAATAAGGTATGCAAATACGGCTCCGAAAGTCCCGAATATTGTAATGCCTTGAAGAGAGTTCAACGTGAGGCCGAGTTCCTTCCCTGCAACCCACTGAAGGAAGAAGACTGAAAGAGCAGATAGACCTGCGAGCAGCAACACTAGAAGGATTCCAGCCCAAACTCTTCCTTGGCCGCGATATTTATCCGCAGCGTTCTTCCAGTACATTGCAGGCTTCTCAAGCCTGAGCTTTTCCTCGTAGGTTGATTCAAGGTCAGCAATACTTTGCCCCCAATCGTGTAGCTTTTTCTGGAAGGCCTTATCATGTTGACGATGCTTGCGCTCGCCCAGTTTTTTATGCGCGTTGTAAATGCGGTCGGCCCTCAGACGTGTCTCAGACTCCCAGTTCGTGAAGTCAGATTTGAAAGCTTCGACCTCGTCAATGAGGCTGGTAGTTGTTTTTGAGAGATTGCGTTGTAGGCGGGAAAGTGCGGCTTTTTCTGCGTTGCGTCGTTTGAGTAATTCTGAGTTTTGAAAGGAGAACTCGTACCCAACCAACGTCCCAACAAAGGCCTCATGAGAATCAATTTTCAACTGTTTTTTCAGAGCCATCTCAACGAAGCCATGTGCAGCGTTTGCTCCGAACCCCATCTGCATCTCCACAAATCTATGAGCGGCAGGATCGCCGCTCCACAACCAATTTTGTTTGAGACCTTGCAGTTTCTGGTTGAGGCCACTGATATTCTGATGGAGTTGGTCTTCAGATTGATTCGCCAGCTCCGGCAACCAACTATCCATGGCCTGGCAAGCATTTCTAAAGGTATTAACAGCATTGAAGAAAGGGTGTTTATTCTGCTTGGCGAGAGTGCTGCCTTCTTCGTCTATACGTTCAATTTGATCCGCCCAAAAAACCATTTCATTTTGTAGAAATTCATGAAGAGATCTAACGTCCGAGAATTCGAAGACATGGCCGGTTACGTCACTGAATTTAACATCTATTTCTTTGGTTTCCATGCAGACTTCCTTTCAAATGGCTTAGCACTAAGTTTTGGTGCCCATCATGTAATTGACACTCACAACTTCAGCGCAGGCACTTAAGATCACAACTTAGAGGCAAGCCTTACGTTGAAATGTCGCGATTTCCCCCAAGCTTAAATTTCTAAAGAATGGGCATTTTCCCTTAACCACATCCTGCATTCTTTATAATCTGGCATTGCTCGCTCCACTTCCCGCCAATACGCAGGGGAGTGGTCATGCTGTTTGAGATGACAAAGCTCGTGCACAACGACGTAATCAACTATCCGAATCGGGGCCATGATGATTTTCCAGTTAAAATCCACTCGACCGTTAGCGGTGCAGCTGCCCCAGCGCGACTTAAAGGACCTGATGCTTATCCCCATGGGGTGCACACCAAGGATGGAAGTGTATCGATCCACTTTAACGCGAAGTTTGTTGTTAGCTCGGTGTTTGTACCAGCGGATGATCGCATTGCGAATAATGTGTGGCTGTTCAGAGCCAGAGGGAGTCGTGACAACTAGACGTCCCTTTATGAGCTTTACTGGGGCAAACGGGCCCTGTTCAACTTTGAGTCGGTAGTTTCGCCCAAGATAACTGAAGGCTTCGCCCGATACATAGCGTTTACTATTGACGGGTGTTTTTTCCTGGTGAAGGGCGATTTTCTCTATAATCCAGCGGCGTTTGGCTGTCAGTAACTGGTCAATTTTCTCGGCGGATGTGTTTACAGGCACCACGACAGACACAGCCCCATCCTCTACGCGAATATCCGCAGATTTCCGCCGGTTGGTGCGAATGATTTCGGCTATAAAACCATTAGCGTCCCGGTATTCAGGTTTCGGTGCGGGTGCAATCATTTGAACTTGTTCTTCGCAAGATCCATGAACCGATCCTGAATCACGTTAACTAGAGCTTTTTCACCAAAGGAGCAGTCCAGAACCGCACGTTTAATCTCTTTCTTCATCCGCTTCACCTCATCTAGCTTGCTGAAGAAGTCCACAATCTGTGTTGCCTCATCAAACATGCCCACCAAGTCTTGGCTGGTCTGTTTGATTTCTTCGTGTACGGCTTCACTGAGGGCATCGTCGCCACTGTGGGCGGTGACTTCCGACATAAGTATGTTATAAAAGGCGAACTCAGTATCCGTCAGTCCCAGATCGTCAGCGGCTTGTGTGCGGGCTGTCTCTATGTTGTTCCTGAATTCAAATAACAGTTCAGCCTGTTGTTCCCATTTGCCGTTGGTTTTTTCGATGATGTCCCGTAACCTCAAACTCAGTGACCGGTAATATTCCGGGTCTTCGTCCAGATTCACGGTAATGTGGTGCTTGATGGCGCTTTCGATTTCCGAGGCGCGGGATTCTGGTGACTTGATCTGATCCACCACATCCTTGAAGTTTGCCGCCATCAGGTCAACGGGTGGAATCCTGGGGTCAACGCCGGTGCTGACGATGTGTTCTTCCACCAGTTGCCGTACCTTTTCACCCACATCCTTGATGTTTAAGCCGGGGTCACGGTAACGGGTACGGGCGGCATTTTGCACCTTGCCCCAGAACTTCAGGTCAGGCACAAACGGCTTCGCAGCCACGTCAGGCAGCACCACATCCATTTGCTTGGCGAAGCGTTTGAACGCCAATTCAAACTGCTGGCGGATGTCCTCGTCTTTCAGGAACAACACGTAATCATCAATGTCATCGCTTTTTACCCCACTGAACACATTGGCAACGCGGGTGTGGGTAGCTTTGAGCTTGGGAATTTCGTCTTTCAGGGAGTGATAAGTGCCTTCCACGTCTTCACTGCTGAAGTCCTTCAGGGCGTCTGCCAAGTGATCTGACAGCCCGTAGTAATCCACCACGAAGCCAGCCTGTTTGCCCTTGTAAGTGCGGTTCACCCGCGCAATGGCTTGCATCAGTGTGTGATCTTTCAGGTTTCGGTCGATGTACATCACCTGCGCAATGGGCGCATCAAAACCGGTGAGCAGCATATCCTTCACAATCAAAAATGCCGTGGGGTCTTCTTTTTCTTTGTCGGTGCCCAGTGGTTTGGTGAAGTTCTTGATCACCTGCTTTTGATGGGTAGCATTGGTGTACGGTGTGAAAATAGGTTCGTCGTTGTGCTTGCCGGAAATAATAACCTCTGAAGGCGGTGCACCCAGATCATCCAGCGTCGTTTTGAACAGGGTGGCGGCGTAACGACTGCCCACCACGATCATGGCTTTAAAGCCGTTGGGCTGGATGTGTTCGCGGTAATGCTTCAACAGATCGATACAGACCCAACGAATACGGGCGGGCGCTTCACGGACAGCCCGTTCAACTCCGTACTTCTTTTTGATCTCGCGCTTTTCATCATCACTGAAGTCTTTGAAATATTCTTCAAACAACGCATCCAGCGAGTCACCCACCACATCACTGCGAACCTGCCGACCCTCGTAGATGATGCGCACGGTGGCACCGTCTTCAACGGCTTCGTTGATCTTGTACTGATCGATATACCCGCCAAATGCCTGATCCATTTTTTGGGTATTCAGCAGTGGTGTGCCGGTGAAACCAATTTTCGGGGCATTGGGTAAAGCTGCGTTGATGGTTGCCGCCAAATTGCCAAACTGGGTGCGATGAGCTTCGTCTGCCAGGACAATAATTTTGTCACTGGGGTTCACGTCTTTAAAGTCGTCTTCTGCCTCTGCATCCTGGAACTTTTGCACCATGGCAGTGACAATATCGGACGATTCACGACTTAATAGCGTTTTCAATTCCGCGACTGAACCGGCGTTGTGTACGGTTTCGCTCTGAGCATCGCGGAACGTATTGGACAGTTGTGAATCCAACTGGGTGCGGTCAGTAATGAACACCAGTTTGTATTGCTGTAACTCCGGGTCACGACGCATCTTTACAGCAAGCATGACCATCGTAAGAGACTTTCCCGACCCTTGGGTATGCCAAACTACGCCCGACTTTTCTTTGCGGTCTGTGCCGGTTCTGAGGCGATCAATGACCTTGTTTACCGCGCGGTATTGCTGGTAACGCGCCACCTTCTTGATGAGGCGACCATCCAACGGTTCAAAGATGGTGAAGTTCTGGATCAGGTCTAGGAAGTTTGCACGATCAAACAGTCCCGCCAACAGGCGTTGCTGTGGCGTGATTTCCGCTTGATGGTGTGCATTACCGGCAACCTGCCGCGCCTGTGCCAAATACGCCGGGGAGGGCACGTCAGACAGCATAACGGCACCGCCACCAGCCGGGACTGAAGAGGGCACAGCCATCGTCCGAATGTCGGCATCCGTGTATGGGTGAGCATCTTTCCAGTCACTGTAATGTTGGGCGCTGGAGCTGATGGTGCCAACCTTGGCTTGTTCGCGACAGGTGGTAACCATCAGCTGGTTATACCAGAACAGCTTTTGTGCGCCTTCGTCAGATTCTGGGTAACGAAGGTTGGCATAGCGCCGTAACTGGTTAATGCCTTCGCCAACAGCGTCCGCCGCGTAGGGGGATTTGCACTCGATTACTGCCAGCGGCAAGCCATTCACGAAGCAGACAATATCGGGAATGATGCTCTGATTGACGCCTTCAATCTTGAATTGATTGGTGCACAGAAAATCGTTATTGGCGGGGTTGTCGAAGTCGATGATCTTGACCGTTTGCCCTTTGCGCCCCTTGCCTAAATCCTGTTCTACGGACAGGTAATTCACCAGCATCTGGTAGATACCGTGATTGTATTCCATCAAGGCTGCGTGGTTAGGGTGGGTGATCTCTCGAATTACCTTGCGCAGGTTTTCTTCACTGATCCATGGGTTCAGTTTGCGAAGGGCGGCTTCAAGACGGTTAGCCAGCACTACATCACGGTAGTAATCACGCTCACCCTTTTGTGAGCCATATCCGGATACCACCGGTGCGAGACTGGCACCAGCCACGTACTGCCAGCCCAGCTTGATGAGCTGATCAATGGCGGGTTGTTCGACTTTTTCGATTTCATCCTGAAACATAGCGCAATGGGTTGCCGGTTAATTAGGCAACCACTGACTCCCTTTGAGCTGTGGTGACGTTGACGCGGACTTTTCCGGTCAACAGGTCTTGCATTAGGGCTTTTTTAAGGTTTTGAAACACTTCAAGCTTTATTTGGTAGCTACTAAGGTCTGCTGAAATTGATTTGCACACAGAGGCTATCTTCATTTGCTCATTGAGAGAGGGAAGTGGAATTAGATATTTACCTAAGTCACCCAAAGTGACAGTGAGTTGAGCGTTGCCAATCGCAAAATGATCTGCTTGCAAGCGCCCAACGGTACTATTCAAAACTTCAACTAAATAGTATGAGTCAATCGACGTTGCATCGGGCTGAATAAATGCAATATGCCTTTGAAAACTAAACCTTCGATCCATTTGAACTAAGGCTGCATGACCATATGAACCGACAGCGGTATAAAGAACATCATTCGGCTTGGCTATCCGCCCTTGTGATGCGGTCTTATAAGCGTCCTCGGTCAATGTAGCTGCTTTATCCCAGTGTATTTTTCCATCACGGATGCAAGATACGTACAAAAACGGAATCTCACCATCTTCAACAGTTTTAACTGCTTGGTGGGTTCCGTCGGTAATTCTGGTACACAACGATTTCAGTGTAAAAAGTTCCCAGCCCACCGGTATCCGCCCCACCGGCGAATCCTTGAATTCAGTGTGCGGAACGCCGCCCGACCCAATCCCTTTAGTCAACAACTCCTGCATCATGCCGGTTTTAAGGTCTTTCAGCTTGTTGATCTGTGCGCGTGTTTTTTCGATTACGTCATCAACGGATGACAGGATGGTGGCGATTTTTTGTTGTTCGGGGAGTGGGGGGAGGGTGAGCGGCAAATCTTCCATCCCACCTTTCGTGACATGCAATATTCCCATCCCGTTCGAGGTATTAAGCCACTCGCTGGTTTTGTACCCGAGTAATTGGTAAGCATATGCCTTGGTAAAGTTGACCTCGTCAGGTGTCACTTTCCAAATATGGTAATGATAGATTGCCTTTGGTCCTTTCCAGATGTGAGGACCAAAGGTTGCAGACCACATGTAAAGTAAATCGCCATACTCACAATATTGGCGGTCAGGTAAATTCAAATTCGAATAATAGTAATCTTTTCCGCTGCCGGTCAGGTTCTGAAGTCTAATCACCGGAGTTCCATGACTTTCCCATTCATCAAGCTTATAGGCTCGACCGTTCGAGAAGTTGGCTACATCGCCTTGGCGAAATTCCGCCCACCCTTCCGGAACCGAATTACTCATAGCCCAGCTCCGCCAAAAAGCCCTTCATCACACTTTCAGCTTCCGCCACCTGTACATCCAATTCATTCAGTGACACCCGATATTTGTCCCACCAGTGTTCCAACTGGCTGATCACCTTGGCATCAACATCACCCGCCAGTTCACGAATGGCTTCCTTGGTGTCGATCTCCGGTTTGAATTCGTAATAGTCCTCATCCCGCTTCACAAACACCGTGGACACATCAAAGTCTTCCAGTACTTCCTCACGAATGTACTCGCTTTCCACTTCACGCACAGGAATACCACCATGCAGGATGGCGCGCACATCAAAGATTTCCGGAGGTGGACTGGTGTCGGCGTAGCGGCGGATGTTCAAGTTGTAATCGTTCTCGGCAATGTCTGCCAGCGCGACCACTTTTGAATAGCGTTTGATTTCCGTGTAGCCATCAAAGGTCTGAACGATCTTTTCAATGTCTTGCTGGCGGAGCTTGTTCTGGTTTTTTCCTTCCTCGTATTCCAGTTCGCTGTTGATGAACAGCACCCTGCCTCTGCGTTCTGCCGGTTTGTTCTTGTTGATGATCAGCAAACAGGCGGGTATGCCGGTGCCATAAAACAGGGCGGCGGGTAGTCCAATCACGGCTTCCAATAGGTCATCATTCAGAATGCCTTGGCGTATCGCCTTTTCACTGGAGCCCCTGAACAAAACACCGTGAGGCATGACAACACCCATCATGCCTTCTGCATTCAAACTGGCGATCATGTGTTGCACGAATGCCAAATCACCGGAATCTTTGGGAGGTGTGCCATAAGGGAAGCGACCGTATGAATCCGCATCGGCTTCTTCTTTGCCCCACTTTTTTAGACTGAAGGGCGGGTTAGCGATGACTCGATCAAAGGTCATCAACTCACCACCTTGGGTGTGCTGTGGATTCCCTAGAGTGTCACCCTTGCGAATGTCCGCACTGTAGACGCCATGCAAGAACATGTTCATCTTGCAGATTGCCCACGTGTTCAGGTTCATCTCCTGACCGAACAGGGACAGGTTGGACGGGTTTTCACCGTGTTGTTCAAGGTAATTACGGGTCTGCACCAACATGCCGCCAGAGCCTGCTGTGGGGTCGTATATTCGCATCCCCGCTTCGGGTTTAAGCAGCGATACCAGCAATTGCACCACTTCGGAGGGTGTATAGAATTCACCGCCTTTTTTACCGGCACTGTCGGCAAACATTTTGATCAGGTATTCGTAGGCGGTGCCCAAAAGATCGGGGCGTTCAAAGTCGGCGTTGCGCAAACGATAACGGCTGAAATGGCTCAGCAGGTCACGCAGCTTCTTATCCGATAGCTTGTTCTTGATGTTGAAGTCGATGGATACCAACACGCCTTCCAATGAGGCGTTGTATTCTTCGATGGCTTCAGTGGCTTTGTTCAGTTCCGCGCCAATGTCGTGCTTCAGGTCTTTGATTGCATCCCAACGGGCAATGGGTGGGATGTAGAAGGTCTTGTCGTACTCGTCTTCATCGTCCGCCAGCTCGCGGGCTTGGGCTTCGGTCTTACCCTTGCCGATGTAATACTGAACCACGCCTTCACGGGCTTCGTCGAAGGCGTCTGACAGGCGCTTCAGGAACATCATGCCGAAGATGTAGTCTTTGAATTCGGAGGCGTCCATGTTGCCGCGAAGAATGTCAGCGGCTTCCCATAGGAAGGATTCAAGTTGCTGAAGGGTGATTCGGTGTTCCATTGAAGATAGTCCGTTTTACTGCGTTTCGAAGGAGCTAGGTGTTGAGACTTGATGTTCGTTGGTTCAAGTTGGAGACGAGTGTAGCTTGATTGAAGGCTTGAACAAACCGAGTTCCACAGTAACGCCATGTCGCAGACTTCAGCGACTACCAAAAGGCAAAACCGAAGCTACGTGTTTTCTCATGAAAGTCTTCTAAGAAATATATAGTAATTAGAGTCTTATCGCTCAAAAAAGATGCGATAGAGACTGGAAAATGCCATAGTTCCCGAAGACGAATAGTGACCACAGACTTCAGGGGTAAGGAGATACATTTGGAGCTGACAAAGGGCGTCGCGTACAAGGCAATCGCCGAATTTTTCTCAGCTGAGAAGCCTTTCGTTCTATTTGGAACAGGTACGTCTTGCGCACTGGACCTTTCATTTGGGATGCCTGCCCTGGAAGGCCATTTGCGAACAGAGCTTTCAGCGGGGCTGAACAACTATCAAGCCCTTCAGTGGCAGCTTGTTATTGATACCCTTGACGCTAGAACGCACGACTTCGAGTCGGCGATGGATTTTATAAAAGATGACGAATTAACCAATAGAATTGTAGAAACTACAGCGAAATTTGTGGCTTATTACGATGCAAAATATGCCTACCAAATAATCTCGGGTTCTGTTGAATGGCCCGCAGGCCGATTAATTAAAAAGCTCGTTGAAACCTTGCCAGAGACGGACCGGCAACTACACCTAGCGACCCCCAATTACGACCTTCTTGCTGAGTATTCATTCGTACGAGACTCTATTCCCTATTTGACGGGTTTTTCTGGTGGCTTCTGTCGACAGTTTGATTGGAGTGAAGCAAAAAAAACGGTCCGGTTCACTGATAAAAGTCTCGCAAAGACCAAGCAGCCGCCAAGGCTTGTTGAGAAAAAACATATTCGTCTGCATAAGCCCCATGGTTCATTAAACACCTTCGATGTCGAGAGTCGGATGGTCGAGTGTGACGGTTGGATAGTTAACAAACCGGATGGTGTAGCCAGGGCGATGATAACTCCGGGAACGGCAAAGTATCAGCGACTACATCAGGATCGCTCAAGGCTGGCAGAGTATGATCGAGCAGTTTCAGATCACTCCAGTTTTTTATTCCTGGGTTTTGGATTCAATGACTCGCAGCTGGTCAACAATACATTCCGGCACAAACTCGAACAAAATCAGTGCCCAGGGCTTGTAATCACAAGAGATTTTAGCCCGCAAATTGGTCGCTGGTTAAATTCTTGCCCCAACATGTGGCTTGTGTGTAAGCAGGAAACAAGCGACTACACCAGGATATACAATTCAAGGTTCGATGATTGGCTACTCATCAACGACAAGGAACTGTGGCGATTTGATCGTTTCACACAGGAGTTTTTAGGAGGGTAATTTATGGCTTTATTTGAGTTTAATGATGACAGCTACACCCTGGGTCACATTCGTGAGGTCGATACCAGAAAAATTACTGTGCTTGTTAACAGCGATAAAGATCTTCGGAAAGCACGAGTAGGGCAGCTGATTGCTGTTCAGCTGAGCGGGGCGTCAGAATCTTGGCTAATTGGAATGATCGACAAGGTTATAAAAGCTGTTGTCGCCCAAACACCGTTTCAGGAAACAGAGGAGGGGGAGCTAGAAGATATAGAGTCGATGGGCGATACGGTAGTCAACACAGTGAAAATCACTCTGATGGGTGCTGCCAAATGGAAGGCCCTTGATCAAAGGTTCACTTTTTCCCGCTCACTTGACCATGTCCCAGAAATCGACTCCGTTTGCTATGTTCTTAAAGATGCGCACCTAGAGGAGTTCATGCGCGTCATATCTGAATCTGGTGATGATGAGCACTCCCTCGAGTTGGGCGTTTACAAACTTAATGAGAGCGCCAAAGCTTATGTCGATGGCAACAAGTTGTTTCAACGCCATGCCGCTCTTCTTGGCAGTACAGGTTCAGGTAAGTCTTGGACGGTTGCGTCTATTCTTGAACGGAGCGCATGCCTCCCTTCATCTAACCTGGTGGTATTCGACCTGCATGGTGAATACAAGGAGCTTGGATACGCCAGCCAACTAAGGGTTCCTGGGCCGGATGAGGTTGATTCCAACGACGACTCTCTCCTCTTCCTTCCTTATTGGCTTTTGAACTCCGAGGAAATTCAATCTCTATTCGTCGACCGTAGTGAGTTCAGCGCGCACAATCAGGTAGTCGTTGTTCAAGATTCTATAACTGACCAGAAAAAGGCATTCTTAAAATCTCACGGACGAGACGATCTCTTAGAATCTTTTACGCTTGATAGCCCTATTCCTTATTCGCTCGATAACGTAGTGGGACGTTTGCGTTACCTCAACGAAGAAAAGGTACCGGGTGCAAACAAGCCTAAAAATGGCCCCTTTAATGGCGAGTTTTCCCGGTTACTCGTAAGAATAGCCAGCAGGTTAAATGACAGGCGATACGGTTTCCTATTTCAAAGTCCAGACCGGTATCATCAGTATGACGCTCTTGCTGCGATAGCCGAGAAGCTAATGGGCTATGGGCAAACAAAGCCCAGTATCAAAGTCATCGATTTTTCAGAGGTACCGGCAGACATACTCCCTGTTATTGTTGGTCTAGTTGCTCGAATCATATATCAGGTTCAGTTTTGGACAGCCGTTGCTGATAGGCGACCTGTGGCATTTGTCTGCGATGAAGCTCACCTTTACCTTCCAAGAAAAGAGGGAAATCCTGTAGAGCGCAGAGCTGTCGAGGCGTTTGAAAAAATTGCGAAAGAAGGGCGCAAATACGGCGTTGCACTCATGATAATCAGTCAACGACCATCGGACGTTAGTGCAACAATCCTCAGCCAATGCAACAACATAATATCGCTACGACTTACCAACGCTGATGATCAAGCTACTGTGCGTAAGCTGCTGCCAGAGAGTCTCGAAAGCCTTTTGGAAGCGCTCCCGATTATGGATGTCGGTGAAGCCATGGTTGTAGGAGACTCTGTCCTTTTACCAAGTCGTATCAAGATCGAGCCCCCTAAAGAAAAACCTCTGAGTGCAACCATAGATTTTTGGTCGCGCTGGCAGGAGGATAAGACGAATCCGGATTTTTCAATCGCCGTCGAGAATATGCGCCGACAGAGTAGGGCGAAGAAACAATCCTAAGTTGAAGATTCCCGAGAGCGGATAATGCAAATTACTGGCGAATACGAGCAGCTTACCGACGAAGATGAGAAGTGGGTCTGTTTCTGCTGTGTTGATGAGGCTTGCCTGAGATCCCAAATTCAAATGTACCCCTCGCATTCATGTAGTTATTGCGGGAAATTCGCACCTGCATGGACACTGCAAGACGTTGCAGAAGCAATTTTTGTGGTTTTAGAAGAACACTTTCAACAAGTCTCGGGTGATTCACCGTTCACCAGAGAGATAGGCGACGATGTTGCATGGGCTATAGGCTCTACGGCCGAAATATCAGATGAGGCTCTGATTGAGGACGTTCGTGAATTGTGTGAAGAAATGGCAACTTCGGAGATGGAGTATTATGAGATTCCCGATCCAGGCCCATATTCAACGGATTCGGAATATATTGAAAGACCCACTGATACTTATTCTTGGAGTTCAAAATGGCGAGATTTTGAAATCATCTTGAAAGAGCAGAGTCGGTTTTTCAATCAGGACGCGAGCAAAATACTCGAAGAAATCTTTGCAGATATCGAAACCTTGGTTTCAAAAGAGGGTGAGCCTGTCCTAACCCAAGCTGGTCCAGATACTGATATCCCAGTGCTTTTCCGGGCTCGTAACTTCTATGACATTGATGAACTTGCAAAAGCGTTGGGTAGTCCTGACAAAGACTTGGGTCCGCCACCATCCAAATTTGCTTTAGCGGGTCGGATGAATGCTCAAGGTATATCTTCATTCTATGGCTCTGATTCACCGGCAGTTTGCCTCGCTGAAGTACGCCCTCCAGTGGGAAGTTGGGTTGCAATAGCCACCTTTGAATTGATACGACCACTAAATCTATTAAACCTTCCGCTTCTTCAACGACTTGAGCATCCAGAGGGAAGCCTTTTCGAGCCAGGTTATTCTAGCAAGCTGGGGAGGTTCGAGTTTTTGCGCGCCTTAACTGACTTGATCGCACGGCCGGTAATGCCACAGGACGAAAGCACAGACTACCTAACGACACAGGCAGTAGCAGACTTTTTGAGCATGAATGGGAAAACGACCGTAGACGGAATAATTTTTCCTTCGGTTCAGAGTCCCAGCGAAGGACGCAATATCGTTCTTTTCCACAAATCATCGCTTGTAGAGAAAAGGAAACTGCCCAAAGGCACAGACATTTATTGTCAGTCGACCAGTTTTGAAGATGATCAATGGGGGCCAGAATTCCATGTTTTTGAAGAGCTGCCGGAAAAACCCAAAGATGACAGTTCGACATCATTGCACTCGGTCGCTTTATTCCCGCTCCAGCACGGATTTCCACCGAATCAAATCGAAACTCGTGAGCCAACTTTACGCGTGAAGATTGAAGAACTTTCGGTCCACCAGATCAAAGCCGCGAGCTTTACGGAACAGAGATTCGATGTTGAACGAACACAAACCACCAAGGACAAAAGATTCGTGGAGTTTTAATGACGTCAGTAAAGATTTCAGGTTGAATCAAGCCCGGCTGCCTGCGCGAGGGTGTTTGAGGAAGAAGGAGTCTCATCATGCTTTGAATAATCACCAGTTGCTGAAGATCAAAATGTACATAGGTGACTGAACAAAAAAGAATTCCAAATTTCAAACTCCGTGAGACCGAATCTCAGTCTCAACTGAAATCTACAAACTAAATCCGTAATAATGTTAGTTTAACGGATACTATACTGCGCA
>TARA_R110002110_G_scaffold209215_1_pt1 | contig 27757 bp, 21 predicted proteins | sample TARA_R110002110 | Tara Oceans TARA_R110002110 (sample SAMEA4397330) | marine metagenome | biome: Polar Biome; feature: [SRF] surface water layer (ENVO:00010504); material: water (ENVO:00002006), including particulate matter (ENVO:01000060) such as... | depth 5 m
ACATCAGCCACATAAATATATATTCTGCCCGCTATATGCTTTCTACCCAAGGTGCGCACTCAGTGCACTATTCAGACTCTATCAAAAGTTCTCACTCAAAGCCCTTCCGGAATCAGTCACATGAATGTGCGTTCTGGCCCCTATCTGGTCCCTATCCAAAGTGTGCACTCAGTGCACTATTCAGACTCTATCAAAAGTTCTCACTCAAAGCCCTTCCGGAATCAGTCACATGAATGTGCGTTCTGGCCCCTATCTGGTCCCTATCCAAAGTGTGCACTCAGTGCACAATTTAGACACTGCTAAAAGCGAACACCGAAGGTACTCTGGAATCAGCTTCATAAAGATATATTTAGCCCCCTATCTGATCCCTACCCACAGAGTGCACTCAGTGCACTTTTTAAGCACTACCTAAAAAGTACGATCAGAGCTTCTCCGGAATCAGTCACATAAATATGCATTCAACCCACTATTTGGTCACTACCCAAAGTGTGCACTCAGTGCACTTTTTAAGCACTACCTAAAAAGTACGATCAGAGCTTCTCCGGAATCAGTCACATAAATATGCATTCAACCCACTATTTGGTCACTACCCGAAAGTGTGCACTCAGTGCACTATTTAGACACTGCCAAAAGCGAACACCGAAGGCACTCCGGAATCAGCTTCATAAAGATATATTCAGCCCCCTATCTGGTCCCTACCCACAGAGTGCACTCAGTGCACTTTTTAAGCACTACCTAAAAAGTACGATCAGAGTTTCTACCGAATCAGCCAGATAAACATGCATTCAGCCCGCTATTTGGTCACCACCCAAAGTGTGCACTCAGTGCACTTTACAAGCACAATCTAAAGTCAAACTTTGAGCTTCTCCGGAATCAGTCACATAAATGTGCATTCAGCCTCCAGTTTGATCTCGACACAAAGTATGCACCCAGTACACTTTTTACACACCACCTAAAATGTACAATTACAGAACTTACGGAATTTTTACCCAGGTGCTTTCGGCAAGCTATTAGACTTCTAGCCAAGAAGTGCACTCAATGCACTATTTTGAAACAAGCCAAAGTGCATGATCAGAATCCTTCGAAAACTTGTTATATAGCACTTTGGGCCCACTTTTTAGCCAAAATAATAAAAGCTTATAAGATGTCTTTAAAAATAGGAGAGGGCGGAAGAATATTCAAAAAAAGCAACCAGATAGTTATCTTTAAAACCAAATTTAACTAATTATACACAAGACAAGAACATAAATACCCCGGTATAAGTCACATTTACCTGGTACTAGTCGCATTCAACACGATTAAAGTCACAATTACATCCGGTATATGTACACTGAACAACGATATATGTCACACTAAACATAATTTAATCCTTATATTTCATAGGGTTAGCATCCGTAAAATATTAAAAAGAATAAAATAATAAACATAATCAACTTTGCAATTATTAAGAGATATAGTTGATTTACGCAAAGTTGTTGCTATACTGTTGTATATACTCAAAATCAAAGGCTTAACTGATGAAACTAACAGATGTTTTAACTCGGTGTATACATAAAGCAGACGCCGTTATTGAAATTATTAAAGAAGATAATTTTGACAATCCTCAGCAAAAAGAATTAAAGAAAAGATTTACCATAACACAAGCCGCGAAGATGGTAGGGGTGTCAAGAGAGGCGATTAGACAAGCAGAGAAAGCCGGCAGAATAAACCCACCCAGAGAAACTATAAATAATAGAAAAGTTTATAAGCTAGAAGAAATAAATATATTAAGAGACACATTTGGAACTAGACCAAATAGAAAGAGCACTGATGATCCCTTTGTATTGTTATTTATGAATTTTAAGGGCGGGGTACGAAAAACTACAGTATCTATCCACCAAGCACAATATCTAGCCCTGAAAGGATATAAAGTTTTATTAATAGATGCAGATTCCCAAGCGTCTGCTACAACTATGTTTGGAATAACTCCAGACATGGATATTGACGAAAGTGAAACAATGCATGATTTTTTGTGTGGTGAAAAAGACAGCTTAGAAGACTGTATTAGAAAAACTTATTGGGATGGCATCGATTTAATTCCTGCTAATTTAACTCTATTTGATGTTGAGTACGTCATTACTAAGCAAGCATTTTCAGATGAAGGAACGACTTTTTATAAAAGGCTGAGAAAAGGAATTGATGGCATTAAGCATAATTATGATTTTATTATTATTGATGCTCCACCATCTCTTGGAATAATCTCAATGAACCTTATTTATGCGGCAGATGGAATTGTTGTACCTTTACCTCCTGTTATCCAGGATTTTTGTTCTACCAGAATGTTTTTTGACTTAACACAATCTATCATATTAAAGATGCAAGAAAGAGAATTTAAGTTTGTAAAGTTGTTAATATCTAAGTACGACAACTCACAAGGTACCGAGGATTTTATACGGTGCATAAAAGAGGTGTTTTCATCCGATTTAATGTTGAATAATTATTTAAGGGATACAAGAGCAATCCCACAGGCCGCAATGCAGCTACAAACCATATATGAACAAACCGACATCAAGAATAAAGAAACTTATAAAAGAGCATTAAATATAATTAACCCTATATGCCATGAAATAGAAAATTTAATAACCAGCACATGGTCTTCAAAAAAAGAAAGCATACAAAGGGCTGAGGAGGCCATGATATGGTAAGCAATACGTTTGATAGGATGGCTGAACGATTAAATAAAAAAGTAGACGCTAAAGAAAAAGCACTGGCGGAAGTTGAGAAGGTTACACCAAAAGCAAAAATTAAAACTCGCACTGCAAAAGGTGCCGAGTTACAGCATGAATACTTGACATTACCAAGTGGCAAAAAAGTCAAAACAGTTTTAAAGTATGTTAATACCGATGAGTGTAAAGTTTGGGAAGGTAACAATCGACTCGACGAAACAAGAAATGATGACTCCCTAAGTGAGCTTATGACCGCAATAGAAGCTCACGGACAAATTGTGCCAGCTTTTGTAAGGCCTGCCCCCGAAAAGTCAAATTATAAGTATGAAGTTATTTATGGGTCACGTAGATTTGCAGCTTGCTCTAAATTAGGTGAACCACTCCTGACTCAAGTAGGGATTGTCTCTGATAAAGATGCATTGATTATGATGGATGCAGAAAACAATGCTCGAAAAGAATTATCTGTTTACGAGAAAGCATTGTCGTATCAAAAATGGATATCAGATGGCTACTTTAAAAATAGAGCAGATTTAGCATCAAGTCTTGGTGTTTCCGTGGGCTGGGTTAGCAAAACGCAAGCGATATTAAAAGTTCCAGAAGAGGTGCTTTCTGCCTTTGTGAAAAAATCAGACATAAAAGCAGTATGGGCCATTAAACTTAACAGCTTGGTTAATTTGGGAGCCAAATTTGAAAAAGAACTAATTGGCAGGGCTTTAAAGAAGCCAAAATCCATTCAAGATCCCGAGTCTGTTTATAAATATTTGGTTAAAAGGGAAGGAGAGGCAGAGAAAAAAGAAAATAAAAAGGGAACAGTAAGCAAAGAAAGATGTACCCTGAAAGATAAAGACGGAAAAATAATCTGTAACCTTGAGCTTAGTAAAGACGGTACAGTTAAAGCTATATTTAATAAAAAACTAGAATTTAAAGCCGTAAGAGAAACAATTGAGAGGGCATATATAAACAATGCAACTTGGGAGTTTTAACGTGATAAAAACAAGCTCAACAGAAATTGGAAAGAAGGTGCACAAACATGTTGCTGCAATCCACTGTTCAGGTGAGCTGACATTGTTTCAAAGAAAAATAATCAATTGCTTGTTATTTAATGCTTTTCCAAATCTTGAGACCGAAAATCAGTTTAAAATTCATATAAGAGACCTGTTAGATTTAATGGGGCTTAAAAACAATGATTACCAATATCTTAGGGATGCATTTAAGAATATCCGTCGCACAGATATTACCTGGAACCTAACGAGAGAAAATTTTTCTAACACAAAAGATGAGGGTTTTGAGCCTTGGCTTGAGTGTGGCTGGCTTTCTTGGGCAATGTCGGATGGCGCTACTATACACTACGAATTTCCCGAACCTTTGAAAGCATACTTGGTGGAGCCGACTGTATATGCTTCTATTTCTTTAAGTATGCAAAAAAAATTCACTTCCAAGTTTGCCCTGATATTGTACGAAAATTGCCTAAGGTATATTAAAATTGGAAAGACCAAAACATTCGATATAGATACTTTCAGAAAGATAATGGGTGTAAAAGATGGGCAATATAAAGTATTTAGGGATTTTAACAATCGGGTGCTTAAACCAGCCATCAATCAGATAAATGAGCTCACAGATATAAATGTTGAGCCCGTAAAGAAAAGAGTAAAAAGGAGGGTGGTTGAAATTAAGTTCATTGTTACTCCGAAGAAAAGCAAACTACCTCAAAAAGAGAAAGCCGACCTGAATTTATCTAAATACAAAGGGCCTTTAGTTAATGGTGTTCCAAAATCAGTTGTTGAAAAGCATGCGCGCCCCGGCGAGACCTATGAACAAGCTTCTATGCGCATTCTTCGATCCAGCGCTAAAGAGAAGTTATAGCCGAAAAGGCGTTAACGATTATTATGAGGCAAAATAGCCATGCCAACTATTGCAGATATATTAAAGGGAAAAAGAAATTTATCGGAGAAAAAAAATTGGCTTTATGGTGAGATAGAAAGGCAGCATTCTCGGAAAATTTCTCTGGATAAATCCGGCGGGAAAAAATTTAAAAAAATTGAGTATCGTTCATGGGATTACGATCTTTTTGAGAAATACAGAAAAGAAGAAAAATAGTATAGATGTATTTTTTTTGCAGCCATCCTTCTAAGGATTAAAAGCTGAGCTAATAATGACACCCATTGTTCCCAAAGCCATCATGCATTGAAAGACCTCTTTCCCTATAGGGAGAGTTACGCCTTGTGTTGTTTGAGCCCAAATAGCCCAAGAAGAAGAGGCGATCACCAGAAGAGGAATCGATATACTTTTGGCTGATGCAAATAGAATTTGAATTGATATTCCAGCCAGCAAGCCAAAAAACAGAAATGTCTGTAACCATTCTACATCTGGATAAAATCCCTTTGCTTTAATTAGCTGCATGCCACCAATTGAAATTATTATATAGATGATATTTGGAATTACAGGACGAAGATTAAAAACATATTTTAAAAATGGTTTTAAATAAGCAAATACTTTATCTGAAAAGGTAGGGGTATATGGTTTGGCACCCTTGCTTAATAACGATTCCATATCATCATGGCTTTTCTCTTCCATAGGATTTTGATTCTCTAAAGGCTTTGTCACCTGTGAGCCTGCAATGGGATAAATTGAATTTTGTGTTGTCATTGAGCAGCTCCTTTGCCTCAATTAATAATCCTAAAATCTCTGCCTTAGAGTATTTATGAACACCTGCCTTTATAACCAAGCCACCTAATTGAATTTTATTTCTTGTGTCTTGTTTTCTGCTCCGTTCCCTTTCAGACATCAGAGAGCGTTCTAGTCGAGCAAGCTTTTGTGATTCACGTTTTAATTGTTTAACTATCTTGTTCATTGGTGGCTACATTTTTACCCGAGGCTACAGCAATATTTTTAAAATGATTTTTCAGCAAGTCATCATCTAAATCTTCTAACTGGTAGGCCATTGCCAGCTGACCGATTTCTTGTGCTCGTTTTGCAGTTAACCGTTCAATTTTTTGTTTAGCTGAATCCATCTGTTGTAATAGTTTTGATTTTCGTTCTTGATAGTTTGCCATTTGTGGCTTCCTTGTTCATTTGCAATTGATCTAAATATATTTGATCAGAATAGTAACATGGTGTCAAATGCATTTTTGCATTATTCACTGATTATTTATATGTTTTTTGAATTGGTTTTCATATTAATATTTTGTAAGCACTGTATGTTGGCTTTTTTAAATCTTTTAAAATGATCTAGGATGCTCACATAATTGTCACGAAGAGCGCAATATGCAAACTCTTTGAGTTTGCGCGTAACTCGATGTATAGTTCATCTATGGCGATTGAATTTGCACGAGTACAATTCATATCGAGAGGGAAGGGACATTCTGTAGTAGCAGCTTCCGCTTATCGGTCAGCCCAGAAAATTCAAGATGAAAAATTGGGCGTAACCCATGACTACGAAAGAAAGCAAGGCGTAGTTCATAATGAGGTTATGTTACCAGAGGAGGCTAATAATGCATTTATGGATTGTGGTGTTCTTTGGAACGCCGTTGAGGAATTTGAGAGCCGAAAAAATTCACAGCTAGCTCGAGAGCTTGTAATCGCGCTTCCTTCAGATGAATCCGTTAGCGATGAAGATAGAATCGAATTAACTCGTCGCTTTGTATCCCACCATTTTATTCAACATGGCCTAGCTGCCCAAATATCTATACATGAGCCACATGATGGTGGCAATAATATTCATGCACATATTTTAGTCACCACTAGGAGATTAAAAGCCAACAGCTTTGAGAAGAAGAAAGCCAGAGACTTACTTCCTGAGGTGAGAGGTGGGCAGGTCATAAAAGAAGATAAAATTTGGAAAGATTATTGGCGGGAGATGCAGGATGCGTATTTTCAGGAGAAGGGCTTAGGGATAGAAGTTGATCCAACTGGTATTATTAGTGAAGTTCATGTTGGTAAAAATGCCAAATACAACTTAAACCAGACTGACAATGAAAAAATATTAGAAAATAAGGCTAGAAAAAAGCAAGCAAAGGAAATTGTGCTTACAAACCCAGTTAAGCTTTTACAATTGTTAACTAGCAAAGAGTCTGTCTTTACTGAGATAGATTTGTATAAAACCATTCATAGACATACTGATTCACAAGAAGAATATGATATTGCTCTTAAAGCCGTTCAGGCTTCCAAAAATCTTATAACCTTGGGTAAAAATGCTAATGGTCGAGAATGCTTTACGACTAAAGAAATGTTTGAGCTTGAGTGTGGCTTGCAAGAATCAGCCTGTCAACTTAAAAAGAGAAAAACCTTTCAGGTTGGTCAAAAATACGCAGATAAAGTGGTATCTAAAAACGGACTAAGTGATGAGCAGGCTAGGGCGGTTAAGGATATTGTTCATGGGGATAATATTAGTATCGTTGTTGGGCATGCAGGGACCGGAAAAAGTTATGCCATGAAGACTGCTAACGAAATTTGGGCTGGTTGTGGCTACGATGTTATGGGTTTATGTTTTGCGAAGAAAGCCGCAACAAACCTTGAATTAGAAAGTAATATTAAAAGTCGTACAATCCACTCTTTTTTGTACGGGGTTGAGCAAAACAAAATAAGCATTGATAAAAATACTATTTTGGTCGTAGATGAGGCTGGGATGGTGAATGCCTTACTTTTAAAGGATGTGCTTGCAAAAGCAAAAAAAGTTAAGGCAAAAGTGGTTTTGGTCGGAGATCCAAAGCAGCTCCAACCTATAGGCCCTGGTGGGCCATTTAGAGCTTTTACTGAGAGTATAGGGTTTGCTGAGCTAACCAATATTAGAAGGCAGAAAGTGGAGTGGCAAAAACAAGCTTCATTAGATTTTGCAGCACAAAGAACAAGTAAAGCATTTTCTCAATATGACAAACACCAAAGGGTTGAATTAAAGGAAACCGCTAATGATGCTTTTGACAAAATAGCCACACGTTACTTTGATGATAAAAAACAGGGAAAAGATACAGCCATCCTTGCTGCAAAAAATGTTGAAGTGGACTCTTTAAATGCAGCCGTCAGATCGGTGCTAATGCAAGCAGGAGAAATTGGGGAAGAGCATTCATTTACAACTCAAAAAGGAGAAAAATATTTCTCTGTTGGTGATTGTGTAATTCTACTTAAAAATGACACTAGGCTTAGTGTTAGTAACGGCGATATCGGCAAGGTTGTAGCTGCTAATAAAAACAAGCTAGAAATTAAGCTGGATAACAAACAAGAGAACATATTCGTTTCTGCAAGCCAATATAACCATATTAGTCATGGTTACGCTACTACAGTTTATAAGGCTCAAGGTAGCACTTTTGACAAAGCACATGTCTACCTTGGTAATTGGGGATGGAACAAGCAAACTGCTTATGTCGCTTTCACCAGACACCGAGAAGATTTGAGCATCTATGCATCAAAAGAAGATTTTGCTAACCACAGTGCCATTTCAAATAAAATGAATCGTAGCGGACTGAAAGATTCAGTTTTAGATTTTCCCTTGGCATTTGCTAAAAGAAGAGGGCTTGCAAGTGAGGCTCTTGAGAAGTCGTGTGTGAAAAAAGTAACAGAGAAGATGGCCAATATTTTAAGCGGCATCCAACTAAAAGCGCAAGAACGTAGGCTAAAAGGTGAACAATCTCAGCAGAAAGGCGCCAGAGCTGAGCAAGAGAAAAAAGAGTCATCTCTGTTAATTCAAGCAGGTGAGCGAAAAAGGGTTGTTGTTATTACCGACACGATTGAAAGTGCAAAAGTTATTTCTGAACTAAACCCAGATAAGACAGTTTGGGTTGCATCGCAAGCCATAAATGCAGAGGCTGTTTTTAAAGGCTTTAGAGTCAAACCAGATGTCATGCTGGTATCTACTAAGGAAAATCAGCAAGACTGGGTTCAGAAGAATGTGAAAAACGCATCCACCCATGTTAGACGGGCAGCTCATTTGCATGAAAAGCAAAGCTTACAGAAATTGGTTTCTCTTCAGGGGGAGGCTGCATTAAAACAAAGAATGAAAAAAGCAAAAAGCATTCATCTGTCTCAGAAAATAGAAGCAGAATTAAGTATTCATTAATAAGGTATAAAATTGAGCGATTACAACCCAAGCCATGTAAAAGCTCTTAACTAGATTAAAAAACAAGGAATTGAAGATGATCAAAAAATTATTTATTTGCGAAAAACCAAGTCAGGCCAGTGATATTTCTCGTGTATTGGGTGCAACCCAAAAACGAGAAGGCTTTATTGAAGGTGATGGGGTTATTGTTACTTGGTGCCTTGGCCATTTACTTGAGGCCGCAAAGCCAGATTATTACTGTAAAGAGTTAAAGCCATGGCGAATTGAAAAGTTACCAGTCATTCCAAAAGATTGGCACATGGAGCCTGTTGCCAGAGTTAAGAAACAACTTACTGTTGTAAAAAAAATGATAAAGTCCGCAAATCATGTTGTTATTGCAACTGATGCAGACAGAGAGGGCGAATTAATCGCTAGAGAGCTGATGACTTATTGCAAGTATGAAGGGAAGGTTGAAAGGCTGTGGTTGTCTGCTTTGGATGATGCTAGCATTCAAAAAGCATTGAAGACCATAAAACCTGGAAATGAAACAGAAAATTTATATTTTGCAGGATTGAGTCGCCAGCGTGCTGATTGGATAGTCGGAATGAATATGACCATGGCAACCAGCTGCTTGTTTGGTAAATTTGGTGAGGGTGTTTTATCTGTTGGTCGGGTACAGACACCAACTTTGCAGCTAATTGTTACAAGAGACAGAACGATTGAACAGTTTAAACCACAAGATTATTTTGAGATGTTTGTTAACTTTATTGATGAGGGGAAGGCGGGAGCATGGCTGAAGTGGAACATTCCAGAATCATTACAAAATGATGAAACAGGCAGATGCTTAGATAAAGCGGCTGTCAGTGATGTTGCAAATAAAATACACGATAAACCAGCCAAAATTACTAACCTTACTAAGGTCAAAAAAAAGCAAGCGCCACCATTACCATTTTCGCTATCAGAATTACAGAAAAAAGCATCCGCGCTATATGGCTATACAGCAACAAAAACATTATCGATAGCACAAGAGTTGTATGAAAAACATAAAGCCATCACTTACCCTAGAACTGACAGCGGTTATCTCCCTTTATCGCAGCATGGTGAGTCGAGTGTGGTGCTTGATTCACTTTTAAAAATTGATCCGTCTTTATCTATTTTAGTTAAAAAGTGTGATGTGGCATTCAAATCTACAGCTTGGAACGACAAAAAAGTAACGGCCCATCATGGCATTATCCCAACAACAAATCAGGATATAAAATTGTCATCAATGTCAACAGAGGCTTGTGAAATATACGACTTAATACGAACTGCATATATTTCCCAATTTTTAGGTGATTTTGTGTATGAGCAGACAAAAATAGTAGTAGCTTGTGAAAATGAAGACTTTTCAGCCACCGGAAGGATCCCTTTGATTCTTGGTTGGAAAAATATGTCCGACAATGATGAGACGATTGATATGGCAAAAGAGGAGAGTGAAGCCGGACAAGATTTTCCTGATTGGACGGAAGGGCAGACTCTTTGCTCAGATCAGGAGAAAGTTACCGACAAAAAAACAAAGGCTCCCGCACAATTTACAGAAGGCACATTGATTGGTGCAATGGAATCTATTGGCCGCTATGTAGAAGATCCAAGTCTCAAGAAGGTATTGAGAGAGACATCAGGCATTGGAACACAGGCGACACGTGCGGCAATTATTGAAACGCTTATCAATCGCGAGTACATAGCGCGGGATAAGAAAAAGTTAATTTCCACAGAAAAGGGTAGGGCGCTGATTGATTTATTGCCTGATGCGGTTAAAGATCCCGCCACAACCGCAAGATGGGAGCAAGATTTAGATGATATGGCTGCTGGAAGCATGGCAAAAGAATTATTTTTAGCAAACCAGAATGACAATTTATCAAAAATGCTTGAGGCATTAAAAAGCGGTTATTCCAAGCAGGATCCATCTCTTCAAAATAGGAAAGCAGCACTTAGTGAGCATCAGTGTCCAGCTTGCGATAAACCAATGGTGCGCCGTAAGCCAAAATCAAAAAACAGTTATTTTTGGGGATGTTCTGGGTATCCTGAGTGCACCACTACATTGCCTGACGCTGACGGAAAACCAGGGGAAAGAAAGGCAGCAGCTAAGAAAACAGATCAACATTGCTTTAAATGTGATACAGGATATTTTGTGGAGCGAAAAAGCGCGCGAGGAACATTTTTTGGCTGTTCAAATTATCCAAAGTGTAAAAATGTTGTCCAAGAGGTAAAAGTACCACAATAGGTAAATTTATTTTCTGGATCCTTTTTCCACCACCTTTGCATGGCAACTCGCCACCATAGCGTGGTTGTATTTCAACTTCAGCGTTCCTTAGTGCCTTGGGGCTTTGCCCCCACCGCACGTCAATCCATCCCCCAACCTTCCGCACAAGCATAGCTTGTTTGTGCAGGTTGGGTGGTTCCCCCTGGATTGACGCTTGGACCCCCAGGCTTCGTCAGCCGGGCAGGCGCACGCGCAATGCGCTGCGCTTTTTAAAATTAAGGAAAAATAAAATGAATAATGAAGAATATATCTACAGTTACACAAGAAGCCAAGCTATAGAAGATGGCGTGTTGATAGAGGCGGATGAAAAAATTGCAAGAGAGGCTGGTTTTAAAGTGCCTGTTGTATTAACAAGCGCCCTATATCATCAGTATGTATGTTGGACTGATGAGGATAATGAGCGTCAGACTTATCAAGATATGTCAGGCCGGTTATGGGATTTGTTATATATGTGTTCCTTTTATTTAAGAATTGCGAAAGAGCAAGGAAAGGCTCACGAATGGTTAATATTTCCTTTAAGCGTTGTAATTAGGAATGATTGTTCCCATGCTCAGTTCCCTGAAAATGTCAGAGTAAAAGCTATCTTTAGCCCTGGTGATAATTTGGAGCCTGTAATAACAATTATGTTGCCTAATGAGGATTAGATCACTTTGTGCCCCATTGCTCAGTTAGTCTGAGTGGTGGGGATTTATTTGTGAATTTTTTAAGCGGATAAGTAGCATGCCAGAGCCTTGTAAGGGCGGTGTTGAACGTGGCATTTATTTCAAGAGTTTGATACTCTTTGATTTAGAGTTTCTGATGTTAAATTATGTGTGCTAATTAGGATGCTTATGAAGTGGTCTAGTATTATTTATTCTTCAATGGCTTGGACACTATTTTGGTATCATTCACTAGGGTTCGCAGAGTTTGTGTTATATGGGAAAATTTACGAACTAAGCAATCTGATTTTGTTTGCATTTATAGGTGCTTTTTACGCATATTGTAATGGGCATGACACCAATATCTATTTGATAGACAAAATTAAAGAGCTGCGAGAAAAGCAAAAAGTTTAAGAACTGAAAACATTTAGAAAGTTAGGGCAACTGAAGCACGGGTGTAATCCTGAAGGTGAAACTAATATTTTCATCTTGACTTCAGCTGCACGAGTAAAGAATAACAATTCCTACCTTTTAAATCGAGCATATACACTAAATATCAATGTCATGTTATGTACTTAGGCTAGGGTCATAGCGGGATACGAATTAGAATCCAATTATGCTTTGGTAAATATTTTCTGGGGATATACCGGGTCTCCTAAAAGTACCCAGAAAAGGTGCTCCAATAATCATTCTTTATAAAAAGTAAGAGGCACCAGTATGATGTATAAATATTTATTTAATCGATAAATTAAAAGCGGGAAGGGCTGCAAAAAATCGTGATCTTAAAGGATAAAAACCCCAGGATTTTTGGTAGGGTATGTGTGTTGAGTTGAAATATGGATCTAATTAGTCTGTATTACAAGCTTTGACGATTTGCTTTCTAGGTAAGATCATATGTAATGGGCTATCCATTAATTGGATAAATCCAAATTTTTTATAATAGCTAATCAAGGCAACATTTTTAGCATGAAGTTCAAGAGCAAAAAAGCTTCCTCGGCTTAATGACTCTTTCAGAGCTTCTTTTAGAATAATCTGTCCAAAGCCACGTGGTGTTAAATTTTGGTCTTTCCCCATTCGGCCAAGAAGAACAGTTCCAATTTCAGGGTAAGGGATTTTTTTTGCAATATCCGCAGGTATGTTTTTTAATACAATAGAGTGCAAAGATAAGGTAAAATACCCTAGAATTTGCTCTCTTTTATCCTCATTCACTAACACAAAGGTATCAGAAATATTAAGCTTACACTCTTTGTTGGCCCGTTTTTTTAGAAATTCTTCAATAGTGGGTTCTGAATTACTAAAGTATTCTCTTGCATGTACACCTGTATTCAAAGGTTCAACAACTAGTTTCATAACCAAAACATCCATAAAGCAACGTATTTGACTAATTGTATCACATTGTGAGTACAAAGTGAGCTATAAGTGTGTTATTTAGGTGCTATTTGGCTACTCTTTTGATATATTTTGGTCTATACTATAGGTGTAAGTAATGTTCAGGGGCATAGCTATGGCTACAACAAATCAAACTAGAGTTCAGGTCAGAACCACTGTAGATGAGAAGGCTTTTTTAGAAAGGGCGGCACATCGTTGTGGTTTTAAAACTCTATCGGAGTTTATACGAGTCAGTGCTCACGAGAAGGCGAAGAGAGATTTAAAAGAATTTCCAATTCTTGATGTCTACCAGACGCCAACAGAGCCAACAAATCTTAGCTCTAAAGATTCAGGAATTGTTGCTGACAGTATTCTCAACAGCCAGGATCCAAATGAGCTATTAAAGGCATTAATGTCTAAAGATAATGAGATGATACTCAAAGAGTTGCTTGCCAAGAAAAAATAGTGTGGGTAAAGGCAACAAGAGGGCGGTTGTAAAAAACTATATCACCATTTCATTTTTAAAAAATATTCAGACTTCCGTATTGTATGGTTTGGCTCAACTGTGCAACGTTAAGGCCCAAAGAAATTCAAAAAAACTGTGAATTTTTTTCTTTAGGCTCAGCTGAAGTATGATATTTATCATATTAACCTTCTAATTTCATCTTAATTTTTATAGCCGTTGCTGGTTTAATTGTTAGAGATGCTTCACCTTTGTCATCAACAACGTAACGATCTCCTTTTGATTCTATAAATCCATTTTTCTTTACTTTTAAGTTATTACTGGGAATTAGTTTAATGTTAAGAGCTTGGTCTTGGCTAGTTGTGTTGCGAAAGATAATTAAGTTATTTGTGTTGGGCGCCAATGAAAGGGTTCTGGGAGAAATTTTAGCTTGTGTTTGAGATCCGCTAATTCTGACAGTATGTCTTTTCGGTTTGTCTTCTTTTGAGGCCGCTAATGAAAGATTTGTAATGCACAAACTAAGACTGAAGATAATAATGGTGAATCGAGCTAAATTGGTTAACATACTCATTTGTTTTTTCGCTTATATTGATTGCCCGCTTCATGTTAACCGAAATTTCAATATTGTTCATAAATCATTTAAAGGTCATAGAAATTGCTCACAACAAACTAAAGGATAGATTAACGAATAAAAACAATTATTAGTTATTGACAAACGAATATTAAATGCTGATAATCCTCAGTGGTTTGGCTAGCAAATAGCGCCAAGTTAGAAGGTATATTTGACAGGGTTTAGTGCTATGGAAATAAGCTTGGGCTTTTAAGTTTTGGCGTGTACTGGATTATAATTTTCTGTTCGTAAGTTTAAAAGGTAAATCATGGGCATTATTGTTAATTTAGATGTTATGTTGGCTGTGCGTAAAATGCGATCAAAAGTGCTTGCAAGTAAGGTTAATATTACAGAGCAAAATATTTCAATTTTAAAAAGTGGAAAGGCAAAGGCTATTAGATTTTCAACGCTTGCGAAGATATGTCAGCATTTAGACTGTCAACCAGGAGATATACTAAAATTCGTTCCTGATGAAACAAGCAGCGACGGTTCCGATTGATGACTGTAAAAAGATGATGCTTTCTGTATTGGAATAGGGCAACTGAAGCATGGGTGTAATCCTGAGAGTGAAACTAATGTTTTCATCTTGACTTCAGTTGCAAGATTAAAGAGTAACAAATTCATTTCGCAAAAGCGAGCTCACACACCATGCTGATATTGTTTAGTAATGCGATTGACAATGACCTTGTGGAATTATAGATTGTAAATGGCCATTCTTAAGCTTTGTTATGGGCATTTTCTGCCATTATTGTAAATTTAAAATTTGGATAAACCTATGTTTACCGTTATATTTCCAAGTGACTATTTTAATAAAAATAAAGTAGAAGAAACATTCGAGAATCAAGCGGAAGCTTTATCTTTATTAGGTATAGAGCATGCTTGTATAAATATAGATGATATAAAGAATATCTGCTTGCCTAAAAATCTAAAAGGCAAAAATATCCTTTACAGGGGCTGGATGTTGACTAGAGATGGCTATGAGGCACTTTACGCACAGTTGCTAGAAGGTGATGTAAATATGCTTATCAACCCAACTGAGTATATCCAGTCCCATTATTTACCATCTTGGTATGATAAAATATCAGATTTAACGCCTGAAACAGTGGTTTACGATTATGATGACGACATGATAGATAAGGTATTCTCCTTAGAGTGGGGGGAATATTTTATTAAAGACTATGTGAAGTCACTATCAACAGAACAATCACCAATTGTTAAAAGCAAAGATGAATTACAGGCTTTGTTGCTAAATATGGAAAAATTTAGAGATGGAGTAGAAGGGGGCGTATGTGTTCGAAGAGTCGAGCAGATAGCACCTGAATCCGAGCGAAGATATTTTGTATTAAATGGGGTCCCATTTGGCTCTGAAGGATGTAATGCAAAAATACCAGATATTGTTAGTGAGTGCGCATCAAGACTGGTTTCAAAATTTTACGCAGTTGATATTGTTAAAAATAAAAGTGGCGTTGATATGGTTATTGAAATTGGTGATGGGCAGGTCTCTGATTTAAAAGAATGGAGTCCTGAAAGATTTTGTAAAATGCTTATGAAGGGCATGAATGGCTGACGGGAGTGTCATAAATTATTGCATAGCTTTGCATCAACTATGCAATGCATTGTCTGTTTGCAATAACAGAAGAGCCAAGATTTATAATAATCCTTAATCATCTTGTGGTTGGAGCGGATTTCCAGGTTTTCTTTCAATAGGTTTTTCAAGTTTTTTTGATGCTTCCTCGTTACTAGCTATAACTTCGTTATCTTTCGTACTGGAAACATTTATCCTAATTAAGTTGTCACCTTCAGGATGATTATTTTCCGAAGTATTTTTTTCGCTTATGGGTGGCGGTAGTGCAATGTATGCACGGAGATGCTGGCCGACTTGTTCATAAAACTCTAAGATAGATACCTCTAAAATTTCAATAAATGTTTTTGTACCGCTAAATTTGCTAGATAAGTCTTGAATCAATAATACTTCAAAGCTAATTGGAGTAATCGACTTATTTTCACTTTGAATTATATTTTGGTTTTCCCTAACATCTATTAATTGAGCAAGAGTGTCAGGACACCTACTTGGCCAAGTTGCTTTTATATATATGTTGCTTGGATCTGATTTAGAAAGTTGCTTGAGCAGCCAGTTAATTTTACTAGAGGTTTTTTGTTTATCTTTGGGTGCAATTAGTGTCATAGACAATGAAACACTTCTGCGTAATAAATCAGCAGTAACAAGCATAGAGCTCGCTGTGTTTGGAATATCAAATGCTGATGTAAGCTTGTAATCTTTAATTAATGCCTCAGCATCATCTTTAACTCTAGTTATAGGGTCATCTGTATGCGCTTTGTTTAATTTTAGTTTAACCGCACGGTTCAATTTTCTGGAAAGAAGCAAACAAATATCACGTGTTTCTTGATGCCAGGCACCTACTGTATTTTCTACGGCTATATCAGACTTGTTGAGAATAGCCCCAGACTGGATTTTTGTCACTATATCCTTCCACTCACTATTCATTCTATCAAAAGTAGAAACTCCTGTGGACTGATGGCTAAAATATCGAATCATTTCAGATAGAATAAATTTTTGTTCAAAACTTTCAAATTCATCTTCAGAAATGAGAAGCATGGCTGTAGTAAGGGCATGCATCCATGACCAGTGATATATCTCTACCCCACGGGTAGATACTTTTGATAGCTTAAAGGGGGAATGTGTAGGGATAGCTACAAATTGATTGGAAATTGTCAGCATGGCATCTATATTGTGTTGCTTTGCTAATAAGATATATTTTTCAATTTGCTCTTGGTCGAGATTTTGATTTTTAATTTTAGCTTCAATTAAGCAGCTCCAAACCTTCCCTCGTCCGTTATCGAGAAGAAGAAGTCCATCTGGTCGGGATTTTTCTTTAGTTTCCTTGAAAGTGATTTCTGTAAAGCATTGTAAACCCGATCTTATGCCAACGCGCTTACCAAGATAGCCAAGCATTTCTTTTCTGTATGCAGGCACTGCTGACATAGTAGCCAGTATTATGGCTGTCGCTCTTGTTTCTTTGTTTCCATCAGCAGCTACAGGTATTAAGCGTGCTTGTTCGCCAGATGATAAATAAACAGGAAGTTTCATGGTCATCCTCTAGTGTTAAATTTATAATCAAGTATAGTTGAATGACAAGGCTTAAATTTTATCAGCGTACTATTTAAAATATTAGCTGGTGACGAAAGAGGTGGGGAAAATATTATTTTTTATTTTATTGCATGGTTTTTCATCAACTATGCAACGTTGCAACTCGCTGACAATTAAAAACAAACCGACAATCCCTGTCTTTAAATTCAGAAGATAAATGCTGCTCTTGTGCCATAATTGCAGCACGATAAGAAAAATATTTTTTCTCATCATGAGAGCAATTTAACACTGTATTTTAAATCGCACTATAACCATCATATGCATACAAATGGAAGTGGCATGTTTCATAGTAATTTTATACAGCTGAGCACCTCAAATTGGAAGGTAGAAGCACTTCAAGAAAGAAATCATAATCAAACAATTGTAAAGTGCGATGGGGCTTTTATTTCAGATAGAGAGATAAGATTAGAGGGTGATAGCTCTAAAATGGTATTAAATAATTTACCCTGTAGGATATCATTTTATAAAAAAAATAAGAGTAACGTAGAAGCAGACAACTGCTATGTTAGCGTAGTTAAGTTTATAACAAGACAAAGCTTCCGTGAATCTGATGCTCACCATTTGCTTGAACCTGATGAGTATTATGTGCTCATTGACTTGCGAGTTGATTGTCACTATTTTAACGACCTATTAATTAACAAGTGTATTCAAAAGGGTTTTAAATCACAGCTTGGCATTAAACTAAAAGCTATCACTGTCTTAAGTTCAGGGGACGGACCACCTGATGAAGCTGATGTTTCTAATGTAGCAAAAAAATATGAAAAACGCATACAAAGCAGCGTATGGGACGATAAAGTTAATGTAGTTAACAAGAATGAAATAGTAGCTTTCAACTTACGCTTTGGTGCTAATAAATTAACTGACTGTATTGACTTGGAGAAGATGCAAAAAGAACTAATTCATGATTACATGATTCCTTGGGAAGATCACAGAAAACGTCCTGACAAGAACATTTACAAAACCCAGTTTTATTATCTTTTGAAGCAAGTAACAAAATTAATGGTTACAAAAAACCCAGAAAATAGTCCTAGACATGAACATTTTCTTGCATGCAATCTACTAGAAGAAATACAAGATTTACTTAACCCAAGTCCTGATAAGCTTAGAAGCCCTACAGAGATAGCAATGAATCGCTATAGTCATGAATTTAACAGCATGATTGATTGTTTAAATAATGAGATTGTTTGGGTTCATGGTCTTGGATATAAAATTATAGGGATAACATCTGTGCTTGATATTGATTATCAGTTTAACATTTATCAGTTGATAGAGTTGTCAAGTCAATATCTTCATTTATCTAATATGGATGTTACAGATTTAGATTTGTTATTGCTCGATGCTTTGATATTTTATTTGGCATTTTCAGCTTCTGAAGAGGGTGGATACATGATTATACCAGATCTACAAAGCAAGAAAAGACTAAGGTGTTTTGTTTCTTTTCACAAAGAAAAAAAGATATTGCAGCGATTATATGATGCGCTGCCAACATATATTTCATTGCCACATAATAAGCGGCATATAAAAGATTTAAAGGATGTTTTAGTTAATATATCAAAGTCATATAATATTCCCAATCCAGTATTTTCAATTATTGATAAATTAATCCATACAAACCATATCATTGTCTGGCCAAATGAGGAATATGAAGCTTTCCATCTTTGTCAAAAATTCAGCTTTACTATTGAAAAAATACAAGCCAAGCGAAATAATAACGGCTAAACTAGCTAAAGATTAATTTAATGTTCCTCAGGAGGAGGGAAATGAGATGGCTTGTAGTTCGCAGAAAGGAAGTGGGCTTGGCGTCAGCTATAAAGAAAGTGGGGCGCCGCTTATGTTTTCATGTCCCATCGTTTCTATCATGGCTGAAATCTCAGAATGCTTAGCTTTTTAACATAATTTATAATGATGAGAGTTGCATAGTTTTTCATCAACTATGCAACGCTGTAACATAGTGAATTGCCAGGCTAAATTTCACATTGCTGTATTTAAACTTAGAGTTTAAATGTAAAAAATATATTATGATTATAGCACTTTTAATTTTGGGAGTGCTTTTTCATCTTCATCAAGCGCTACCTTCATTCCAGCTGCAAAGTATATAGGATGTTTATAAGCAACACCATTAGTAAAACTTGAAAAATATCCAGTCCACTTTTCTGCCATTACACCAGCCTTGAGTGCTTCTATCTCAGGTAGGGTAGTTGCGTTGGTCGTGTCTTCATTAATATAGCATTCGTCAACAGCACGATCTAGATGCTTGTATCGGAGCTTCCCTACAATAGAGCCTAGATAATATCCACCGGCTGACAACATTGAGGCTGCGCAAACGAATCCATAGGTAATAGAGCTTAGCCCGAATAAACTGTGTGCGATCGCTGCGCAAAACACTCCCAAAGAGCTAAATGTAAATAAAGGGCCAATGAGAGCGCCCAGCCAGGAAGCATTTCTAACGGTGCTATCTAAAACTTTTTTACGGCTTGCCTTTAGTCTGTTGGGGTAATTTTTCTCATGCATTATATCTTTGAGTCTTTGGTGCTGCTCAGGCGATAAAAAATTTTCAAAAATTTTAACCTCCATAATATGACGATTTTTTTCTATAGCATCTACAAGTAGTTTATCAGCTCCATGAGGGATTTTGGTGGAAGTCAAATCAATCCTATGAGAATATTTGCTCTCCAAGAATGTGCAGAATGAAATTAGTTCTTGATTTGTGTCAAAATAAAAATAATCAGTATTAAGTGATTCCGGGTCAGGCTGTAAATCTTTTGTTTGTTGATAGCAATCAAACCCAATATTATATTTTTGTGATTTATCGCCATAAATCTGGCCAAATTGGCATGTATAGATATATCCGAATTGCCTAGACATAAACTCATGATGTGTCATTCCGCTTAAATCACGCCCAGCGCCGCCTTTTCTGTGCTCAGGCTTTTCTGGGTGCAAAAAATAGTCGTACGCCATCGAAATTTCTTCAAAGCACTCCTTTTGCTCTGCTTTTATGACTTCTTTATCTGTCTCTGTAGCGCTATCGGGGAAGGATAACTTATCGGGATGGTATTTTAACGCCGCTGCCCTATAAGCTTTTGTTATTGCCTGCTTTGTGGGCTTTTCATCACTTTTAAAGCCTAAGGCTAAAAGGGCATCATGTTCGTACATTTAAATATACCATTGTAGAAAATTGAGCCAATATATCTGGGTCAGGGGGTGGTGTCAAATAAGTTAAGGTGTTCTGACTTTAGGTGCATTAGCACTATATTTAAATTTATATTTAGTCGTTGTAATACCTTAAAAGTAAAATTATAATCGCCCCTCATGACTAGAGCCCTTGGGCTTTAAAAGGCCGCTAATAATTTTGGAGTATATTATGCTAGTTAACCAATGCCTTGGTTCTTTCAGTCAACATAACAAGAACTAACCCCAATACTTATTAAAATCAATATTTAGTTTTTACAGTAATTTAAAGACAGCTTGGTTGTTTTTTGCATGACCTAGCTTTTCTTGACACCGCTCTTTTGACCCTCTTTGGAATTAAAAACAATGTCTCATAATAAAAAAACCATCACAATATCAACACATTTAAATAATTGTGCATTCCATTCTATTACGCCGTTTATTTTAAAGTTATTAAAAGTGGATGCCGTTAAAGGCTCAGGTTTTTCCTTTAATGAGTTCCAACCCCTCTCTAGTGATGTGAATTCCTTTCAGAAAACCAAAGGTTATGAATATTTTAAAAAAGCCTTTGCGCAATATTTTTATCTAGATGAGACAGATAATATTGAAGAGAAGATACAATGGTTGTTGAAAAATCATTCGCACCCACTTGACGCACAAGTATTGTTAGGTTCCATATTAAGGTTAACGCTTAAAAGCGTTTTGTTAAACAGCACCGACCATGAAGCAATGATACGTGATTCTTTTGTGGTGTTGTTAGATAAGTGTAAGGGGCGCTTTGATACTGACGTTCCATCCCGTTTTAAACAAAACCCTTTGCATGTCAATCAATGGTTAAGTGAATTAAAGCTAGAGACAAGAGATGAGTTTGATGAGCTGTATTATCCCAATTTAGACATTATTGCTCAATTTCTATTGACCGGTGATGCTTTAAACAAAGAGCAATTCCTTAAGGCAAACTGCAAAAAAGCCTATGAGCGTTACGTCGAGAATCAGTGTGATATTAACAGGCAAGAATTTGTGTCTAAAGAACAGCTTGAGATGCTTTGTCATAGTTTTCAATTTAATTTAGGGGTGGATGGCTATCAAAACCTATTGCCAGAATCTGAATTACCTTTCAAGCCACTCGCAAATATCGAGCTGTCAAATATCACCAGAACACATTGGGAGATTGTTTCTAGAAAAGATAGTGAGTGGGGCTTTGATAAAACATCTGAAAAACTACCCACCCGACTAGCGCACTATCACTCTCAGTTACAAAGCTTATCAAGCTCTGGTGCAAGACCTGAGCAAATAGAAGTTTTGCAAAACACCTTCAGAGATGAGCTACACCAAAGTATTTTGAATAAAAAAGCATATGAGCAATCTGTATATACTGTGGTACCGAGCGAAGACTGGTCCCAAAATGGTGGCTTAGAAGATTTCGTTGGGCTAATAGCAAGGGCTGTAAACAATAAATCCACCATACCGGCTGTAAATAAAGATGGGGTACAAGCCACTTTTCAATCAACACTTGGGTTTAGAGATTTCTTAGAGCATTTTAGACGATATTATGCGTTTGATGAGGCGCTGTCCCATAAGCAAATTACAGAGAAAATTAGTTGGTTGTTAAAATCATACCCTCATCCCCAAGAACAATTTATGATAATAACCCCAGTGTTGCGGTCAATGCTGAATGACTCAAGCCTGATACCATCTGTACTCAATATTAACGAGATAGTGGCACTTTGTCATAAGTTCGAATTAGGACTGAATGTTTATCATAGTCAAAAAGATGAAGCCAAAATAACTTGTTTTTATAAAATATATTCACATAAGCCAAAAGACGTTACATTTGGCACGATTGAAATATCAACACTTGAACGACGATTTAACCCCGTTAGAAGACATGCATTGGAAGGTTTTAAAGAAACGGCGATACATTTAGGCTCAAAACAACACGCCTTTATGCAATCTGCCAGCGCTGCTCGGGGGTTAAGAAGTCGGGTAAGGGAATTGCAAGTAGCTTTAAGAAAAACATGCCAAACTGGCGTTTTGCATATTGAAAGACCCACTAATATCAGCGCTCTGATAGGGGCGCCGAAGACCACACAAAGAACAGTCTCTAGTCCAGAGAGCAGCGCAAAGCAGCCAGCAACACTTAGGACCTTGTTAGCCGGTAATGATAGCCAAACTTTAGTAAGCTTTATTGAAGAACATAATATAGACGTGAATAAGGCGTTGCTTGGAAAAGCGCCTCGTTTAAGCAGGTCAAGCAAAGAAAAAACGAGCAGTTGGATGCCGTTGCATATCGCAGTATGTAGTAATCAAATCGGCAGTGTAAAAGCTTTGGTGGAGTTAGGGGCAAGCTGTACAATAAAAGCACCTTGGTTTGCAGATGACAATCATCTTCAACACAAATCTAAATTCACAAAGCGTGACATTTCTCCCTTAGAGCTGGCCGCTCTTTTAGGGCAAAGAGATACGGTATCTTTTATGCTCGGCACGATTAAGCCAGAAGAGCATAAAGCCTTAGTTCAGTCGGCTTATAACGTTGCCTGTGACTTTGGTCATGCTGGTGTATTGTATGCTTTTTTACCGCGCCCAGAGATAAAGCATCAAACTAAAGCGCTAGAAACCGCGTTATCACATCAAGATTTATTTTTGCTTTCATCTTTGTTAAAGCTAGGCGCTCCGTTTCCTCGAAGGTATCAATATCCAGACAATATATTGCTAAAATCTTTTAATACTATAAAAGATAATGCAAGTGACCAAAACATAATCTATAGCACGGCCTTGCATAATGTTTTAATGATGGCCCTGCATGAAAAAAACAAAAATCAGTACAATGAAATCACATCAGGCCTAAAGCTCTGGAAACAATCTGGGCAGTTGGTCGATATCGCAGTCAAAAAAGGATTATCTAAGTGGGTCAATACTATCGCCAAATACCAAGAAAGCATTGGCGTATTATTGCAGCTTGGAGACGCATCTAACAAAATCATACACCAAAATATAAATATTATTTTAGAACCAATTGCCCAAAATGCATGTCTAGCGATAACCGATAAAAATTCAGAGCTTTTAAACCATTGTTTAAGCTCAGAAGGGCGGTGTTTGGTATTTCCAGGTAAGTTAAACCCTATGCATCATGCTCTAGCATGTGAAAATTATAGATTTTTGCAAGAAGCATATTTTAAGTATGGCCAGTCAAATGGTGCAACAAAAGATAAGGCATTTTTAGGGTTAAACAAAATTGGTGAAAATGCTTATGATGAGTACGACAGATCATTTAGCTTTAGGCTTGAAAGAAGCAAATACAAAAAAGAGTTAGATGAAAAATTAAGTAATGCGGGTTGGGTTGAGACGCCTTTAATATATGGGCAAAAGGCAGCATTTACATTAAATGAAGGGCGAATATCAATTGTTGATAGCTTCCATCTTAAGGCCAAGCATAATGCTGTACTCTATAATAACCCAATATTGAAATATGGTTCGCCTTTATTACAAATATTACCGCATGTGGGCATGATAGCCGCAGAGGGTCCTTTGCGGTTTGGATGTGAGCTGGGAAAAATAGCCGCCTATAGGTATTTTCCAACTTTAGTTCAATACACCACAGGCTCTTATACTTCTGACAACATTAAAACAGCAGGCTCAATCATAGGGCATGGGGTGAGCTTTGCATTAATGCCCCAGTATTATGCACTCTCAACTATTGCAAGTACTGGCGTTTATTACGGCTGCAAGTATTCTGGGCTAGATAAGTTTGAGTCTATTGAAGCTTTAACCCAGCTTTGCGCAGACCAAATTTGCTATCGATATAGCCTTGGTAATGCCAAAGAAACCGTTTTTGATGATAGATACTTTATGCGCCTAGATAGAAATCTCTCCGCTTGCTTTGGAGAGAGCGCCACCCAATGGTTATCGCCTGCTGTCTATGGGCTTGATTATGCCAACGCACAGCTAGACCAAATTGCAGCCAAGCCACTTGAGGTAATCAAGCCTTACTTTAGTGCGAGTACTTTCGCGAGTATACAAGAAAATTTAAACTTAGCTGAAATTAAACCAGATGACTTACCTTTCAATGAGCAACTGAGCTCGGCGACACAATATGCTCAAACAGCTCAAGGTTATGTTAAATCCTATTATCAAAAGCGACAAATGTGGGAAGAATGGGCCTTTAACCACCTAGAAGGCAGCATTTTAGAGAAAATGGGCGACTCCACATTTAAAGCTGAGCGACTACATGCCATACAGGCTTCTCGTAGCAATATTTTAAGCTATGATATTTATAATTTAGAGCAGGATATAAAGTGGTATGAGGAAGGCTTAGAGTCAGCAGAAAAAGATTTAGAAGTCGCTATTTCAAATCTAGATGCGTATACCCCAACTGCACTTTCTGCCCTTACAGATAGAGCACAGGAAAAAAACTTGGAAAGCTCAGTCTGGAGGGCACAGGTTAAATGTACATTTTGGAGAAGCATGGCTGAGTCATATCAAGCCAGCTTAGAGACAAAGCAGGCAACGCTCATTGAGTCTAAAGAAAGACAAGAGGCGCTATTTAAGGAAACGCAAGGATATAGTTATTTCGAGGATTGGCAAGAAAAAGCGCTGACAGCAAAACAAGCGGAATATGACAAAAACTTCTCGGGCGAAAAAAAGGACACGCTCAGACAGGCAGAGCAAGAGGCATTAAGTAAAAGTAGGCTTTTCAATACCGATGCAACTAATAAAGAGGCTGAGCTTTGGGTTGCGGGGGTGAATGTATTATTTGATAAGCATAAGGACAACTTCTTAGACACCACTAATATTCCAAACACCATGCAGGGCATTATTAACTATGTGTTTGACAATATGCGAGGTCAACCTAACGATCGCAATGATATGGCAGAGTATTTCGCCGGTGAAATCATTCGATATAAGTATCCTTTTTATCCAGAAATAGGGGATAAATCTAGCATAGAAGCTGAAAGAGACGTTCACTTTAAAGAAATAACCAACTCCAAGATGGAACAATATAATAAGAGTGGAGACAAGTTAGATAAGTGTAAGCGTAATGTTGAGGATTATATCACTTCAGAAATTCTGGGTATTAGTATAAAGAAACTTCAAGAGCAAGGGGTTGCTTATGCCCATAAAGATAGAAAATATAGTTTTTGGGAACATTTGATAATGGCGCCTGCAAACGAAATTTTAGGAAAAATTTTTGGGTACGTTCCATTCCCATACTATACAGGCAATGGTACACCGCCAGGCGGAGGCAAGAAAGGTAATTGGGGAATACAGTTCAGCACAGGTGGACCCGGCAGTGGCTATAATTTACAATTTACTATCAACAATCAGCCATTATTTACCATCTATGACTCTACAAACCAAAAGCAGGGGCAGGCTCTATCATTACCGAAAAAAGCAGAGCTCACTGGCCAGTCGCAAGACATTTTCCCAGCTTTGGAAGAGCCAGCTGTAGTCAGCCAAAGGGAGCCCCAGGTTACTGTGCCTGAAGCAGAAAGCATTTTGCCTGGCCTATCTTATGAAAACCCTTATGTTCAAGCCGCTCTTGCAGAGCAAAGAGAAGCCATGTTTAGCAGCAAGGCAGAAGATGAGCTAAAGTCAGATGGCAAAAAAGATAAAGAAAATACAGAAAAGGGCACTAATCCAGTTGTGACAAAAGACCAAGCAGAAGTGAATATCAAGCTTTTAACGCAGATTTCATATGGTTTCCGTCACTTAAGAGGCGATAAAAGCCCAGAGATACTGGATTGGCAACGCAAGAATAGAGAAGGTACTTCTTCATCAACCATAGCGACTGTTGAAGGTATTAAAGCACCAGTGGGTCCAGCTTTGATACTTGCCGCAAAGGATTTAGTGGGTGCTATTGATACCATTTTCAATTTGGCTAAAAGTTGTATGCAACAATCAGAAGAGTTGGCAGGCTCCAATTTTGCTCTGCTTGGGCCAGGCATTGCAGTTGGCTGCTCCATGAAGTCAATAAAAGCAACAAAAGTTTTAGGAGCCTTCATAGGAGAAGAGGCTGCAAGAATAGCTTTAGATGAAAAGTTAGAAAGCACCAAATTTCTCCGTGATAAGACTAATGAATTTATAGCGTCTTACGAGAAAATGGATAGCTATGAGCGTTCTCGTGAGATATTGAGGTTTATTTTCTCTATTGGGTTGGCTGGCCCTGCATTTAAAGCTAGCACTCAAGCTGTGAAAGCAGGCGGAAACGCAATTGCAAAAACTGGAGAGGCAGTTAGCAAGTTACCTGCGCTAAGGCGCCCAACATTAACCAAGCGCCCTGTAATGCCAGTACATGAAACCGTTGCTGAGCCTTTGATAAATAAATACGCAGAATTGGTAGCTACTAAGGCGCCGGAGACGGGGCGGACATTAAGAGCAAGTACGCTCGCGCAAAGAAAAAGTACCAGTTTTACGCCAAATCATTCAGCGATTGCCAAGTCGAATAAACATAATATTAATGCGCAGTGGTTTGACGATGTCAGTTCCTATTTTACACCTATAAAAAAACTAACTATTCCAGCTGAGCCTGCTAAATCATTCATGGCCGGAAAATATAGTAGTTATATTTTAAAAGAAGATACAGCATTCTGGAGGGCAGGAAATGCTACCAGAGGATTTGGTGAGTTTTATTCTAACTTTAAACCAATGAGTGAGATTCAATCTAGAATTGATAGTGCCGTTCTGCCTATATGGGATACAGGTCGTGGCTCTGTTTTAGAGGCAGCGTATTGTGTTAAAATTCCAAAAGGAACTGTTGTTCATATTGGAGAAACTGCCCCTAAAGGCGGGGTAATGCTTGGAGGAACTCAGCAAGTATATATTGAGGCATCCTGGGAGATAAAGGGAGCTGAAATCATTCAGTCGCAAGTATTAGAAGAAGGCATGATATGGAATCAAAAAGCACGCAAAGCCAAGATATGATAGAGCTAATTCAGAAGATATTGCTTCTGATAGAATATGATGCACTGGGAAAAAAAGAATACTACTATATTTTTCTTTCAAAAAAACTGGAGCAGCTAAATCAACCTCACGATCTTGGAATAATAGCAAAAGATATGATGCCTATATTTGGAGGCATGGGAACGTTTAGCGATTTGGTATTGCATAAAAACCCTTTTACCCCTTTTGTAGAAGAAAATAGGGAGCTAAAAAATCTTAGAAACCAATTATTCGAGCTTTGTGAAGATATCTTAGGGGAAAACAACTCAAATAATTGAGCCTGCAGCCATAAATATTATTCATTGCATAGTTTTTCATCAACTGCTATGTGATTAGTCAAGTATTTTGATAATACCTGTTCCTCCAC
>TARA_R110002110_G_scaffold8621_1_pt1 | contig 27707 bp, 50 predicted proteins | sample TARA_R110002110 | Tara Oceans TARA_R110002110 (sample SAMEA4397330) | marine metagenome | biome: Polar Biome; feature: [SRF] surface water layer (ENVO:00010504); material: water (ENVO:00002006), including particulate matter (ENVO:01000060) such as... | depth 5 m
CGGTTCGTGCCAGGGCAGAACATCGTCCGGTATGAGGAGCCGACGCTCCAGGGATCTTGCCAGTTCACGTGGCGGTCGGCGTGGCTATAGCTGAGAACGTTTTTACGATTGCGGTTGGCGACTCGTCGTCCTCTCTGCCGGTCCAGGAGGTTGCTTCGTTCGACACGCTGTCGCTGTCGTTGTCGCTCGATGCTGGCGGTGAATGCTCGTTCACGGTTCCAGGCAACTCGCCGACTGCTCTGCTGATCAACGAGCTGGCCTCCGATGTTTGGGTTTACAAGAGCGGCGCGATCTTCGCCCGGTACCGGATCATCTCGATCGGGCAAACGTGGGGACCGGACAACGATGATGTAGTGGCGATCACGGCGGTCGATTACAAACGGCTGATGAATGCACGGCACGTGCAGACGGCGCTCACGTTCTCCAGCGTCGGGCAGGCTGACATCATCGCTGCGATCATCGCTCACACGCAGAGCCAGCCTGGCGGCTCGTGGGGGATCACGAACGGGACGCTCGACAACGACGGGCAGATTCGTGATCGGTCCTACGCTCTCGGCGAGAACATCGGGACGATCCTCGCCAATCTGGCGGGCGTTGCTAACGGGCCGTACTGGTCGATCGACGGTGGCCTGGTTCTGAACGTCAGCTCGGGCGACATAACTGCGTTCCCGATTCAGGGCACGCCGATCATGCTCGGCGGCACAGCTCGGGCTTTGACTCGAAGCGGCGGCACAGGCGAGTTCGCCAACTCGGTGTTCGTTGACGGCGACTCGGCTTCGACGGTTCCAGCGGTCGCCGATGCGCCTGGCATCACGACCGATCCTCGGGGCAGGTGGGAGCGCGCGGTCGGTTTCCCGAGTGTCACGGAGCAGGCCACGCTAACGCAATACGCCGCAGGTCTGGTCGAGGAGTTCAACTCTCCGCTCTCCACGTGGTCGTGCGACATCGACGCAGCGAGATATGTGTCCGATGCTGCGTTCTCGCCTGGCGATCGCGTGACGGTAGTGGTGCCTGCGACGGTGGCCGCTCCGATCGGCAGCCCTGGTTTCAGCGTCACAGGCCAAGTGATGAATGTGGCTTTGTCGTTTACCGCTGACGGTTCCCTCACGGTTTCGATGCAAGTCATCCAAACGTCAGCGATCTGACCGAGCGATCTAGGCTGGACTCATGACCGTCCCACGAGGTACGCCACCCGGCGTCGAACAGTCCGCTGCTCTGCAAGAGGATCAGCTTCGCCGCATCGCCGCCCTGGAGCGTGCGTCAACGTCTGGAAGCGGTGGCTCTGTTGTCATCCCTGACCCGCTGCTGCTCGCTGACGGTTCGGCTGCTGCGCCGTCGCTGGCGTTCACGGCTGACACCGACACCGGCATGTACCGTGCTGGAACAAACGAGATCGGGTTCACCGCTGGTGGCGTAGAGCTGTTGAGCGTAGGTTCGGCCGACGTTGATGTGATGACGGGCCACCTCAACCTGATCTCAAACACTGGTGCACAAACGATGTCGCTGGGCGAGTGGTCGAGCGGCTTCAACTACGCCGCTGTTGAGACGCCGAGCATGGTTGTCCTGATGGGCAACGCTTCGGATGTGAACAGCCAAGGGTTTATGCGAACGAAAGGCACTGGGTCGCTCAACCTCGGCGTCAACAACAGCAACGATCTGACGATCGCTGATGGTGGAGCGGTCAGCACCGTTGGCGATATTACTGCTGGCGGCGACATCGTTACGGCGGTCGGTTCGGCTGCTGCGCCGTCTCATACGTTCACGGGCTTCACGACGACTGGCATGTACCAGCAGGGAACGAACGAGGTCGGGTTTGCTACGGCTGGCACTGAGAACCTGCGTTTGACGGGCAGCAATTTACGGATGGCGTCGGCAACGTCGGTCATCTACAACACAGGATATTTCCGTGGCGTTGCTGCGACGGGCACGGCTGCTAGTCCTACGTATTCTTGGGACGGCGATAGCAACACTGGCATGTACCGAGTTGCTGCCGACGTGATCGGGTTTGCTACGGCTGGCGCTGCTCTATTCCGCATGGACTCGTCTGTCCTGCGAGGCAACGTCAATTACACGCCTTCCATGCCAGGCAAAACGGCAGGAAGTGCGGCTGCGCCTGCCTACTCATTTGTCAACGACACCGACACGGGCATGTATCGGTCTGGCACAAACCAGATCGCTTTTTCGTGCGGCAACGCAACTCGCTTGACGATCGCCAGCACTGGCGAGATCACCGGCACGAAGGTCCAGGCGACAGGATCTGCGCCTGGTTCTTCGGTTCTGCTCAAGTCGCATACGAACGGCTACACGTACCTCGGCTGGCTCAACACCGTGTCAGGCAGCAACACGGCTACGCCTTCGAGGATCTACACGAACAACGGCGGCACGGATTCGTTTGTCCGATATATGACGTTGGAAAACTTCCGTATCTCGGTGGCCGACCAAACCAAGTTTTGCAGCCCACCGACCCGAGTGTTCAACTACAGCGGAAACCGTACGGTCAACACCCAGTATTCTCGAACGTTCCCGGCCACTATCGGTGGCGTTTCGCTGAGCGGCGCAAAAGCGATAATCGTGAACCTGGCAGTGCGCTCGGCCGGTAACGCTTATTTTGTTGCTTGGAAGTACGGTGAAACATTGCCGGGAATTGCGCTGGTCAACTTGGTACCGAACGTATTCGGCAACGTCCAAGCGACCATACCGATGGACAGTTCAAGACGCATCAGATATATGTACGGAGCGACGGCAGGCAACTACACCATCTTCGACGTGATCGGCGTTGTGTTCTAAATTGCCAGACGCAACCGGATGACCGAAGTTGCTACGATGGCCGACATGCCAACAGAACAGCTTCCTCCGCCGACAGTCGAGATTGTTGACGAGGCTTTGATCGCAGCGACAAGCATGGACAACGACGGGACAGCCGTGGAGCCTGACCAGCAGCCAACGCTTTCTCTTGCCGTTGCCGGGACGATGGAAGTTCCAGCGACCGATGACGGCGCACGTCCTCCGCTGCTGATGCTGTTCATGGCTGACGGCACAGTCCGCTGGGTTACTCAGCCGACCGAAGACTGATCTCCCGACGCTCGGGTCGAGGGATGTAGCGTGTCCACATGAACCTCTACTATCCGAGAGCGCACTGGGAAGATCCGGCGCAGCCTGTCACCGGTCCTGGCCCGCAGGCCGTTCGGGGCACGTGGGTTATTCATTACCCTGGCAATGATGGTTTCAGGGAGCCGTTGAGCGACGACGAAATGATCGAATACTGCCGGGCAATGCAAAACGATTACGTCACGAATCGGGGCTACTCGATCGGCTACTCGTTCGTTGTCAGCCAGTCCGGTCTGGCCTACGAGGCTCGCGGCTTCGACATCAACAACGCCGCCAACAAGGGCAGCAAGATGAAGCCGGAGATTCCAAACTTCAACGCTGTCTCGATCTCGATTCAGGTTGCCGTGTCGGGCCAGGACGCTGCTTCGGCTTCGGCCGTTGCGAAGGTCAACGAGATCATCGCTCTGGAGCCGGACTGGGATGTCGTCGTTCACGCTGACGTGGATTACACGTCGTGCTGCGGGACGGGCATGATCGAGCAGGTCCGGTCTGGCATAATTGGTCAAAGCGTTCAACCCGCACCGAGCACCGGAGATGATGCCATGATTACCCTCGACACCCCGATTCGCATGTTGGACACCCGTGACGAGATCGCGACTCCGCTGCCGTCGGGCATTTGGCCGCAAAAGTTACCGGCTGGTATTCCGGCGAATGCGTCGGCGATCTTCGTGACGGTCACCGCGACGCAGGCCGAGTCGCCAGGATTCATCACGTTGTGGGGGTCAGGCGTAAGGCCCACCGTTTCCAACCTCAACTATTCCGCTGGCCCTGAAGCGATCGCAAACACAACGTTGGTTCGTGTCGTTGGTGGACAGTTCGAGATGTACAACGAGTCGCCAACGCACATCATTCTTGATGTCGCCGGTTACACGGTGTAACGGCTTGAGCGTTATGGTCGTCGGGCGAGCTGCGCTCTGAGGTAGCCTGGCGACATGACCATCCAAGTACCAATCTGGTTGCAGGCTGGAACGTATCCGGCACGGCTTGATCGAGGGTTCATCGAGCAGGTGCTTCACGGTGCTGAGCGTGTCTTTGAGGGCTGCGTCATTTCGCAGACCGGCGCTGGCGATGCGACTGTCGATCTGGCTGTCGGATCGGTAGCGATCAAGGGCGACGACGAAGTAAACCAGGGCATGTATTTCGTGGAGGTCGTTGCTGCGGAAACGTCGAACAGCGTGGCCGCTCCCGGCTCCGGCGTCCGTACGGACAGCGTTGTGATTCGCGTCAACGATGTAGCTGCCGGTGGTGCTGCTGGCGACAACGCAACACTCGAACTAATCTCCGGCACCTCGATTGGCGACTCTGCGATCCTCCTCGCCACGATCGCTCGCACAGCAGGCCAACCAATTTTCGACGCTGACATCACCGACGCGCGGCCGCTGGGTCCGTATCCGTATGGAGTCGGCACGTCTGGCCCGCCTGCGGTTGGCGTTGAAGGCGATCTCTACATTCAGGTGAGCTGAGATGCCTCTGTTCCCACCGAACGTGGCGTATGGCCGTGTGGCGAGCGTCTGGCGCGAGTGGGCCACACCGTGGGTTCATCGCTCTGGCAACTGGGTCACCGCAGAGCGTGTCTGGGCGTTCTCTGCGGGGTCGTGGCGACTTGTCTGGGCCGATACGGCGACACCCGCTGTGAACCCGTTAGCGGCGCTTCAGGGTGACGACACGGTTGACATTACTTGGGATGCTCCTGCTGGCAGCACGGCAGATCCTGAGGTGGCGACTTCGTACAACGTGCGGCGCTTCGACAACTCCCTTGTTGGCTCTGTCTCAGCGGCGGGCGGTAGCTATTCCGTGACCGACTCGACACCGTTTGCTGGCACTCATGCGTACACGATCTTCTCGCTGATCGAGGGCGTTCAGTCCACTTCGATCAACACGAACACGGTGACCGTCGCTCCGGCTCCCACTGGGATCGTGGCGGTCCGTGACGGCAGCGGACCCTCATCCATCATCGACCTTGTTTGGAATGATTCGCCTGGCGCAGCGACATACAACGTTTACCGACCGGACAGCACGTTCATCGGTTCGACTGCTGGACTGGCGTTTCAGGACACAGATCCGCAGCCTGGCGTCGGCGGATACATTGTCCTGGCTCTCGCTCTGGGCGGCAGTGTTGGCGGGCAGGGAGCATCGAACTCGTTGACGCTAGCGCAAGCTCCAACTTCTTTGACTGCGTCGGCTCCAGCCTCGGGCGACGACGTGACGCTCGCTTGGAGCTTGGCGACGGTCGGCGATCACGATCAGATTCAAGTGGTTCGTGGTGGAGTTTCGCTTGCGTACTTGTCTGCTCCATCGTTCGGTTACGTTGACACGAACGCCCGTGAGGGCACGGTCGAGTCGTATCAGGTGCGGGCGCTCATTGCCGGGAACCCTGGCCCGTATTCCAACACGGCTACCTCCTCGATCCCGGCGAACGTCCCGACCGTGGTGACCGCTGCGGCTACTGCCACGCTCGGTCAGCTTTCTTTGACGTGGGGCAATCCGGCCGGTTCGTACACCGGCTACCAGGTGCAGCGTGATGACGGCGGCTGGGCCGATGTCGGCGACAACACTTCACCGGCGTCGTACACGTGGGCAGCCGGGTCGGGTACTCGCTCGATGCGAGTGCGAACATTGTCCGCTGGCGGCGCTTCGGCATACGTCACCGTGTCGGCGACGCCGACGTGGGACACGACGCCTCCGGCTGTTCCGACGATCACTTCGTGGAAGCCTGAGGCGTCTTACGGTCGAATGGTTTTGCGTTTCACGACCAGCAGCTCCGACAACTTCCAGTACAGAATCCAGACCCTCACGAACGGTTTCCCGTCTACCGGTGCTTGGACTTCTGTCGGGAACAGCGAATCAGTTATCTACGTTGCTGGCACTTTTGCTGAAGGCCAGACTCTCACTGGCAATGTCGAGGTGCGGGACCAGTATTACAACACAAGCGCTCAAGTGGGCGGCGACTACACGCTCAAGCCTGCGGCCCAAAGTGTCGCGTCTACTTCGTCGGGCAACTTCCGCCAAGGATCGTGGAATGCCTACACGGGTGACTCTCGCCCGTACCAGGGATACTTCTCAAACCCGAGTTTCATTTACACGGGCTGCTACTTCTTCGCGACCAACGCGATCTACAACGCCATCCAAGCCACATCGTATTTGGGCGGCACAGTCACGGTGACAAGCATGAATGCCGTCATCATCCGAGCGACCGGCATCGGCAACTTTACGCAGACGGTTTATATGGGTACGTCAGCGACGGCGAGCGCTTCTGGTACTCCGACCGTTCAGAACATCGCAGTTCACAGTGGCCTCAATCAGGGCGTTGCTTACCAGCCGGGGTTTGCTGCTGCGGCGATTACTGCTTTCTCGAACGGCACCGCCAAATCTGTGGGCTTCTACGTGAACAGCAACGCCTACTCGGCGTTCCTCATGCCGTCTGAGAACGCCTTTGCTGGTGCATTGACGATCAACTCGCTCGGCTAGATCCCGCTGACGATTGTTCTGATCGGTGTAACCTGGACTCATGGACATTGCATCTGAACTACGGCTCGCTGGCTTGACCGTGATCGAAGGCCGTTCGGGCATCGGTCGAACGTCTCAAGTTGCTGGTATCGACGTGCTACCAACGAAGACCGGCGCGAGCCATGAGGGTGCCGACGACATCAACGACATCGTTGCTCCGGCTCGGGCGGTCGCGTACATCGAACGGAGCGGCCGTGTCTGGCTGCTCGCTGAAGGTCCTGTCGAGGTTGGCTCGAACGCTTTGGTCTACTTGGCGCAGTACAACGGCGATCCGAACGAAGCGCAAGCCGATTCTCTCGCTGTCGTCCTGGCTGTCTTGGGGGATGCTTACGCCCTGGATGCGTCGGACGACGATTCCGAGGCCGTAGACGGCGACGTAGAGGCCGATGCAGACGAACCAGAAGGAGACGACGAATGATCGCGAAGCCAACTTTAGAATCTGAGCCGGTCAGGATTGGCACGGCGTTCACCGCGACGCTGGTCGCGACGATCAACGTGCTCGGTATGACGCTCGGCTGGTCCGGCGATCTGATCGCAGGGCTAAACGTTGCCGCTGCCGGGTGGGTCGGTTTGCTCGGCGTTTGGCTCCGCTCAAAGGTCACGCCTGTCGCGCAGATCCCGCCGCCGGAGTTCGCGTGATCTCCTACTATTTGATCGCCGTTAATCCTGATGACTGAGGCAATGTGGCTTTTTCTTGGGGCGATGGTTTCTGCGGTCATCACCTCGGCGATCACTTTGTACCGTGCTCGCCTCAACGGGCCAGACAACCAGATCAACTCCCTCACCGCATCGGACAAGCTCATCGGACGCCTAGAAACTCGAATCGACAAACTTGAAGAACGAGTCGAAGCGATGGAGGCCGAGCTGGATAGGTATTACGCCTTGTACGGGCCGCTGCCCTCCGAGGACGAGAACAGCTAGACGCTTTTTAGAACAGCCACTTCTTACAGGAGTACGGTTTCGTCCACGGGCCGATGCTCTCGCAGGAGTGGTAGAGCATCGAGGCGGCGTGGACTGCTCCTTCGGGGGTTGCCATGTAGGACCGGCTGATCCCGACGCTGTTCCATCCTGCGTCGAGCGATCCGTACCGGTTGACCTGAAGCGGCCCGTAGCTATCGTCACGGGTTCGCGGGTTGTAGTTGCGTGCGTTCGTGCAGCGACTCTCCCTGTACATGATCGGCTGAAACAGGTCGTATGGCATTCCGTACTTGGCGAGCAACGGTTTCCATGAAGCACAATCCCGGTCGGTCGGCGTCGGTGCCGGTGGAGGCTTGACCTGCGTTTGAGTTCCTCTGACGGCTGGCGCGTAGCTGCCGACCGTTGCCGCCCACGTGACGGGACCGACGATGCCGTCAGGCAGAAGCCCTGACATCCGCTGGAGCTTGGTCACGATCGCAGTTGTCACTTTGCCGTACTGGCCGTCAACGTCGATGACCCAGCCGTTGTCGGCGAGGTACTGCTGAAGCTCTTTGACTTGTGAGCCACTTTCGCCATAGCTGAGCCAGACCGTTTCTTGTTCTGCGGCTTTGGCTGCGAGCGAATCGAAGACGGCGACCGTGGTGAACGTGACAACGAATACGGCGAGGACCGCTGCCCACTGTTTGCGGCTCAAGCTCCGGCCTCACCTGGAGTCGCTGTCCGGTCGTCGTGCCAAGTCGCGTGGGTTGCTGTCTGGGCGGCTGGGATCGCGACGAAACAAGTCTTACAGATCGTCGTGTCGATGCGTTCCTGGCGGCGGGTGGGTAGTGCGTTGCTTTTGATCATGTGTTTTGCTCCTGTTTGATTTCGGTTAGAACATGAGGTTGAAGATGAGGGCTGATGCGAACAAGATCGTCATCCAGATGACGGCGAACATCGTGAAGATCGCAAGGCGCTCGACGGTTTTGTTAGTTGATTCTGAGACTTGACGTTTGGTCATGGTCTTACTTTTACTCCCATTTCCATCGGTTAGTCGAGGGCGGTGCAATCCTGTTTTTGTTCCGCGATGCGGAATGTTTCCGCGATGCGGAATCTTTTGATGTCTGTTGTACGGTGAGCGTCTGCCACGGCTTGTTGGTATTTGCGGGTCGGCGACGCCAGACCCCGTCCAACTTCTTGAACTGCCACGGCGACCGAGCCAATCGTTCATCGACCATCAGAACGGTTCCTCCTCGGCGTATGAGGGATTCGCTTTCTTGGCTTGCTGCGGCGCGCTGGTCCGCTCGGTGCGGGTGACTTCGCAGGTGGCCCACCGAAGGTCTGGGCCGATGGAGTCGGCGACGACCTCCACGATGTTCCGTTTCTCTCCTTCGCGCGTTTCGTATGTCCGCTGGGAGAGTCGTCCGGTGACGATGGCCCGGTTGCCTTTGTTGAGCGACGCAGCGACGTTCTCGGCGAGGTCTGCCCAGCAGGTCACGTTGAAGAAGCTGACCTCTTCGGTCCACTCGTTGTTGACCATGTAGCGCCGGTTGACCGCCATCCCGAACGAGGTGACTGCTTTCCCGCCTGCTGTGTATCTGAGGTCTGGTTCTTTGGTGACGTTCCCGACCAGGGTTACGGCTGCATCATTCGCCATTGGTGGCTCCTTCGGTTGTGTTGCGATTGTAGGTTTTGAAGTACGCCAGGGCTTCTCCGTGGCGCGACTCGGGAAGCTCGGCAAGCGTGTAGCCGAGTTCGATCTTGAAGTTCTGAGCGAATAGTGCACGGTCCTCTTTTGACCAGGCGCTGATCGTCGTGCGGATCTCGATCTCTGCTTCGGTGCGAGCGTTCGGCTTGACCGCTGCCCGGTGGCCCTGAGCGCCGTCGTCATCGTTGACGGTGAGGGCGAACAGCATGACCAGCGAATAGCGGCGGTGATATGTGATCGCGCTGCCGACCGCTTGAGGGTCGCCGGTGACTGGAAAGATCGGGCCACCGAAGTCGATGAGTTCGCCGCTGGTCGTGTCGATGATCGTTGTCGTCATCTGCTGTCGGTCTGCTCCGTGCGACACGACGTGCTGCGTAAACGTCAGCCCTTCTGTCGCGCAAGCAAAGCTACACGTGGCGAGCACGTCGTTGAGCGTGACGTAGCTGTACTTGAAGTCTTTGCCGAGGTCTGCCGTCTTGCTTTTTGTGACGGCTTCGGCGTGCGCGACTGCTCGCGCAAACTTTGCGTTGATTTCACTCATGGTCCTGCACTCCTTCTTCGAGCTTTACGGTGTTGCGCCACTGGCGTGATTTGTAGTCGTCGATGTTGAGGTTGAGTTCGCTTTTTGCGTTGCCCTTTGTTCCGCTAATCGAGGGGACGTACATGCTGAGGACTCGGATCGTTTCCTTTGCGATGTTGCGGCGCTCTTGGTTGATCTCTCCGGTGCCGATGTCGATGGCGACTTTGGTGGCGACGGCGTGGGCGAGGTCTTCTCGGAAGCGTGGCCCGTCAGACTTGTCTCGGAATGTTGCGGATGCGAGCGATCGGCTGCGGACAAATCGTCCAACGTTGGGGATCGTGACGGCGTCGCTCTCCATCCGTTCGTTCAGCGATTCTTCGCAAACGTCGCGGATCTGTTTTGCGACGAGGCTGAGGTGGAGGGCTGCTTGATAGCGGGCACCTACTTCGTCCAGCGTGCCGTTGTCGGCGCTGTCTGCCTGTTCGCTGAGCGCTTCGAGCGCTGCGTATAGGGCGGTGTCTAGTTCCATGTTTTGTGCTCCAGTGGTTTTCGTCGTGCCGGGATGGCGTGACGTGTTGTGTAGGAGACACAGTACACGACCTGAGTCGTGATTGCAACCTGGTCCACTTTTAATGTCGTGGTCCACTTTTAATGTCGCACCGATAATTCTTTTGGTTGGGGGTTGTCAAGTCGATTGAGGTCGTGTATGGTTATCTACATGAACCACGACAGCAACCACTCCGAAGCACTCGGCAACGTCTGCACCAACTGCGGCGACGACGACCAGTTCGGTGCCGCCACCTTCGCACCCGGTGAGAACGACCTCTGCATCAACTGCTGCGAGCGGGTTCTCGCCGCAATGACCGCCCGCCCGGCGCTGGTCGCCCGATGATGAATTACGACATCAGCGACCGAGTCGAAGCACCCGAGTTCTTCGACATCCCGAATTACGATTACACCTCGGAGATCCCTCCGATCGAAGGCACAACCGATCCCCGAGCAGACTGGGTTGCTTACCTGGACGAGCAGGAGGAGTACGACATGGGAGCCGACGACGACCGGGCTTACGCCGAGATGTTGGAACGTCGAGCCGAGAACGGCACATGGTGGGGACGATGACCGGCAATCAGGGCCAAGAGCCAATCGTCGCCGGGGAGCGCCACCACAACCGCACCGCCACACGGTTCGCCTGCAACCGCAACTGGAACCGTCGAGGCGACAACGTCAAATCGAAAGCCAAGAAGTAATCGCAAGATTCTTTTGGTTACGGGTTGTCACGCCGACTCGAATCGCGTATGGTTACCTACATGAACACGAACCCAACCACCGGCCACACGGCCAGAAAGGAGTCCGACATGGACTCTTCCCCGACCATCAGCTACGCCGAGGCTTGCGCCCACGCCGAGGCCAACTACGTTTCGACCAACGGCTTGGTCTGCGGCGGCACCTATCGAGTTGCGTTCGATGACGGCGCTCATCTCGTTGACCTGCGTATCGGTGTTTCCGGCATCGCTCGGCCAGCCCGATGAGAACGCCGACCTCGACAGGTCGGCGCGGCTTTGTCACCATTGACCGAACGTGGCTGGAGCAGTCCGATCTGAGCGACGGCGCGATGCGCCTGATGCTTTGGCTCGAATCGCACTCGGACGAATACCTCGGCCGCATGAACATCTCCAGGTCTGCCGAACGGCTCGGCTGGGGACGCAATCGCGTCAAGCGGATGATCGCTGAACTCGAATCTCTTGGACTCATCTCGACCGAGCAGATGCCGCGCGAGTTTGGCGGCACTGTCACGAAGTTCACGCTGCACCTTGACGCCTGGACCGCTGGTCCACAACAGACCATCGCGATGGTCCACGGTGAAGCGCGAGCGGTGGTCCACGGTGGAGCACCTTCCTATGAGCATCAACAAGTTGTAGAAACCAAATCAGAGGATTCTTCAAGCAGCGCTTCGCTCGCTTGCCTCGACCTGCAAATCGTGGATGCAGAAGTCGTTGACGAGTTCGATCGATTCTGGAGCGCTTACGGAAACCTTGCAGGAACCTCGAAACGGCTTACGCTCGGATTCTGGAAGACAGCGTTGGCGCGCGGCAACGATGCCGAGGAGATCATCGCTGGACTTCAGGCATGGGTTGCGTACTGGCGCACGCCTGGAGCAAATAAAGCGATGTACGCGCAGGGCTTTCTCAATCAGGACAAGTGGACGGTTCCTCCGCCTCCGGTCCAGATCGAAGGTTCGCAACACAAATCAGCGCCTGGTGCCGACCGGCTCAGGCTTCGGATGCAAGCAGCGAGGATGAACCAATGAGAAACCTGACCGAAACGCAAGCCGTCCAACTTTTGAGCACGCTGGTCACTGCGACGACCGGATGGAACGACGACTCTGTCGATGCGATGGTCGAGCAGATCAAACGGAAATGGTCGGACGAAGCTGCTGGTGCCGAGGCTGTCGATTCTGTTGTCGGTTCGTGGGAGCAGTCGTCACGTCCTCCGTGGGGCGTTCTGATGAGCGCTTACCGTGGAGCGGTGCGGCGTCGGACGATGGACGCTCCTGCTCTTGGCACATCATCGTGGTCATCGATCTCGGTGTCCGAGGGCCGGAAGATTGCTGCGAAGGCATACGCCCAGTCTTGCCGTCTGCGCGACCCTGAAACCGACCCGCTGATTTTGTCGGGGTTCCGCACGAACGAGCCGGACCCGATGGTCTTTGATCGGCTGCTCGGTTTCAAGGCCGGTATTGATGGTTGATCGTTCGCTCCTGTCAATCCGACCGGGCGATCGTGTCCGTGTCGAGGCTGGCGGCTGGGGATGTCCGTGGGCGACCGTGGTGCGGACGCTCGGCTCTGAGCGCGTAACGGTCGCTCTGGAGCTGTCTGGCGCTGAGCTGACGGTGCCGCATTCGATGTTGACCGGGGCGGAGCGAAATAAATCCTGAGAATCTTTTGATTGGGGGTTGTCATCCCGACTGGGATCTGTTATGTTGTTCTTGTTGCCGAGAACACCGGCAGCGAGCACATTGAAAATTGAAGAGGTCAGGCGACCGGAAGCAACGGCCGCTGAACCCAACACTCCCGAATAGGCGGGTGAGGGCGCAGCGGTTAATCGATCCGAACGCTGGAGGAGAACCTGAGTACCTGCGACATTCAGTTGTGCGGGGCCAGGGTCAAAACCTCCGACGGGACGACGACGAAGAACCGCAGAGATCGCCCAATGACCACACCGCTGACGGCTAACGACCACGACTCACGGGGAACCACTCACGCTTCGGCTTGGGCGGGATACACCACCGAGAGCGATCCCTGAACGAACGGTGTGCGAGGGAGCGGGAGGTAGAGCGAGTGAAGCCGGAAGCGCCGACGAAACCGAAACTGAGAGTAGGGCCACCCGTGCACGGGTGCGGTTCCTGAGGGTAGGAATTAGGAAGTAATCGAATCGCCTGACCTCCTCAATTTTCAATGTGCATAAAATTGCCGAGGAGGCACGATGAAAAGCAAGCGATACCCGATGCCGCCAGGGCGACACGACGAAGCGCTGGAAGCAGCCGAGTATCGCTGCGTTGGATTGGCGCACGGGCTACCTGCTCCGTGCTTCGGTCGTTTGGTCGTTCATCACAAACGGATGAGGGGTTCCGGTGGAACGTCTGACCCGTCGATTCACAACCTTGAGAATCTTGCCGTTCTTTGCGGCGGCGTCACTGGTCGCGACGGCCATCACGGATATGTTCACGACAACCCTGCCGAGAGCTACGAGAACGGTTTGCTCGTCCGACGAGCTGGCCTCCCAACCATAAGAAAGAACGACCGATGACCGACCACCACCAACCCGACCTTTGGGGCGCGATTGCTGAAGAGTTTGCACCCGTGCCGCTCATCGAGCATCTTTGCCCAACCTGCCACGGCGCTGGCTCAATCACTTCCGCTCGCATGGCCGAGATGATGGAGCGACCCGGTCAAGTTGCTTGCGGTGCCAGCGAGACAAGCCGAAAAGCAGGCACGACTCCACGCAAGGGGACGCAGCGATACCACGTCCTGATGGCGCTGGCAAAGCATCGCGATGGCTTGACGGCCTATCGCGTCTCAGCCTTGATCGGCAAGTCACCGAACCAGACGGCTACCCGGCTCGGAGAATTGCATGACGACACTTTTGTCGAGTACCTTCGCCATCCCGTCTCCCGCTCCATTGTCGAGGAGCCGACGACTGAAGGGAATACCGGCATGGTTCACGTTCTCACCGCTGCGGGCGATCTTGCTTTGTTGGCAGCTCAACGCGCATGAACGACATCCGACCCGTTCTCAACCAGGCCGAGATCGAGCACATGATCGTGGATACGGCTGAGTCGCTGGAGCTGCTCGTTGAGGAGTACGCAGCGATCTCGGAGCGTGCTGGTACTGCTGAAGTGGATTTTAAACGGATTCAGGCGTTGACGGTGATCCGCCAGATCGAGAATCCTCCGCTCGACAAGTTTGGCAAACCGAGAAAAATGTTGGCATCGGAGCGCGACGCCCGCGTTGAAATTGAATGCAACAACGCTCGGCGTTTGTCTGCGATCGCTGCTTCGGCTCGCGAGGTCGCCCGAGAATCAATGTCCACTCATCGAACTCGTATCGACTCTCTTCGGACGCTTGCCGCCAACGTGAGATACCACGTCAGCGACAGATAAAAGTGGCGGTGCGACCCGAGTCGGGTATTGTGTCACTTGTGCTCGACATCGCTCGAAGCGTCCCGTTGCCGAAGACGGTTTACAAAAGGCAATCAGCAACCATCGGAGATCGAACTTATGAAACAGGTCACGCAACGTTTTGACGAAGCGATCGACATCAAAAAAATGACTGAGCACCCGAAAAACCCGCGACGAGGCTCGGACTCTGCTGTAGCCGAGTCGATCGAGCACAACGGATTTTTTGGAGCTGTACTTGTTCAAGAATCGACGGGCTACGTCCTCGCAGGGAACACTCGACTGCGAGTTGCCCGTAATGATGGCGAGGCAACGCTCCCTGGCTTCCTGCTCGACGTGACCGACGAAGAAGCCGAACGCATCCTGCTGGCCGACAACCGCATGTCTGACCTGGCGTTTTACGATGACCGGGCGTTGATTGATCTGCTTGAGGGGTTGTACGACAGCGACGGCCTCGAAGGCACCGGCTACACCGATGACCAGCTCACGCTGATGCTCGACGCCGTTCAACCGCTTGCCGACTTTGACCCGCTCGATGACGAGATTGATGACGACATTGACGAGGCAAATGTGGCTCTGCGTCTTGATGTGTCCAGGGAAATGAATCGCAAATGGCTCGATCACCGAGTTCGATTTGGGTCTGACAGTTCAGCCCTAGATGCAATTCTCGGATGAGTGAGGACGCAACTACCTCGAAAAGTTTGGCTGTCGAGCCTGTCTCGCTTCTTTGTTCGTTCTGGTATTACCGCTCCGACGCCCATCTTGAAAGAATGAGAGTTGCGATGCAGCAGTACACCGATCGCGGCGGTTCGGTGCGGATGCTGGTTGATTCTGGTGCGTTCTCAGCTCATACGCAAGGCACTTCGATCGACGCTGACAACTATGCGGCCTGGTTGAACGATTCGTGCGTTCCAGCATGGGGCGACTGGATGGTCGGAGCGTTCAATCTTGACGTGCTCGGAGATGCGGAGGCTTCGCTCGCCAACTGGCAACGGTTGAACGATCTCGGGCAGAGCACTATTCCAGTTGTCCACTTAGGAGACGACGCCAACCTGTTCGACCCGTATATCGAGCAAGGTGCCGACTACGTGGGATTTGGCGGGATGGTTGGAAAGTCAGCGACCAGAAAACGCAATTGGGCGCAGAGAACGATGCGATATTTACGAGACGAACATCCGCACGTTCGCGCGCATGGATTGGGCGTCAACGCCGTGTCGATGATGGAGCTGCCGTGGTATTCGGTTGACTCAACTGCTTTTAACAGTTCTTTCTTGTTCGGACGGCTGCGCCTGTTCGATCCTCGAAACGGCCAGATGGTCAAGGTAGTGATGTCTGGCGGTTCTGGATTTGACATTGATGTATCTAGGATGTTGCGTCAATATTACGGGGTCAACCCTGAAGAGGTCTGGTCCTCGGGAACTCATAACCGAAAATTGCTTGCCGAGTTAAGCGGGACGGCAACCTCGCTCATGCAGCAGTACTACCGCCGCCGCCATCAAGTTAAACCACCGCCGTCACGCTCAAACGATTTCAGCGGCACGGTCATGCACCAGGTGCATTGGCCGAAAGAAGTCGAAGCAATCTTGAAATCCGATGAATACAAGGAGACAAAATGACCACCGCATTCGTATCCCATTCGGGAGGGCTTGACTCGACCGCGGCCCTTCTGCTGGCTGTCCAGGAACACGGCGTTGAGAACGTTGTCGCTGTCGGCATCGACTACGGGCAGCGCCACGGCCTATCCGAGTTGTCGGCTGCTACCACTATTCGCGACATGATGGGCGTCCGATCGGCGACGCTCGACTTGAAAGGCATGGTCAAAGGATCATCGCTGCTCGGCGAGGGCGATGTCCCGCACGGTCATTACGCCGAAGAGTCGATGTCGGCGACCGTCGTGTCTGGCCGCAACCTGATGTTCGTCTCGGGCCTGGTCGGTATGGCGCAGGCGGGCGACGAAGTATGGCTCGGCGTTCATGGCGGCGATCACTTCATTTACCCCGACTGCCGTCCATCGTTCGCTGGGCCGCTCGGCGAAGCAATCGCTGCGGCATACGACATCACGCTCGTCACGCCGTTCATTGAGGGCGACAAGACGACGGTGGCGTCAACGTTCGGGAGCGGCGATGCCCGTCTTATCGCAACGACGTGGTCGTGCTATGAGGGCGGCGATATGCATTGTGGCCGGTGTGGCACTTGCGTCGAGCGCCTCGAAGCATTCGAGCTGGCGAACGTCCTGGACCTCACCGATTATGAAGACCCGAACTACTGGCGTGAAGTGGTGGCCGCACGATGACTGTCGCGACTCGCCGCTATGAGATCGACATGGGACACATGCTCCCGACGCATCTCGGCAAATGCTTCCACGCTCACGGGCACCGCTACGTCATCGAAGCCGACGTGACGACCGACCAGGGACTCGACCGGCCAGGCGCTCCCGATGACGGGATGGTCATGGACTTCGCCGTCATCAAACAGGTGATGGCTGATGTCCTCGAACAATACGATCACCGGTTCCTGATCTGCGAATCCGACGCCGAGCACATCACAATGACTTCGATGGTCGGGCGAGGCGTGATCGCTGTCCCGTACATTCCGACCGCCGAGAATCTTGCGTCTTATTGGGCCAACGAGATCGGTGACGAACTCTCGAACCACAACGCCGAGCTGGTCGAGCTGAGGGTATGGGAAACACCGAACGCCTGCGCTACTTGGAGGCCGTCGTGACTGTCGTTGAATTGAACGAGCACCGCCAGAAAGGAGCGACGTTGAAGGTGTCGGAGATATTCGGGCCGACGTTGCAGGGCGAGGGGCGATCGGCAGGCCGTAGATGCTCGTTTGTCCGTCTTGGCCTCTGCAACCTCGACTGTTCATTTTGCGACACGCCGTTCACATGGGATTGGAATGGGAAGAACGGGACTACTTACGATCGCAAGGTCGAGCTAACCACTATGGCGATTTATGATGTGTTAGATGAGGTCGATCGAGTCGCCAACAACGAACCGATGATGGTCGTCATCTCGGGCGGCGAACCCTTGGTCCAGGCTGCGGGCCTAGATTCCCTGGTCGATAAACTTCTTGACAGCGGAGTTGCAACCTGCGTCGAGATCGAAACGAACGGCACATTCATCCCGTCGCCTCTGCTGCAAGAGTATGGGAAGCCGGATGGCCCTCTGTCGTTCAACGTGTCGCCGAAGCTCGGGTGCTCTGGAGTCGATCCTCGCAAGGCGATCGTGCCCGAAGCACTGAGAGCGTTCACCGAGCTGCAAGCAAGTTTCAAGTTTGTGGTTGCATCAGCCGACGACATCGCTGAGATCGTTCAACTTCAAGCGACCGGTGATATTCGGGGCGAAGATATCTGGATCATGCCAGAGGGGACCAGCGCAGAGACGATCAACAAGCGTTTCCCTGCCCTGTTCGATACCGCAGTGAAGAATGGCTGGTCGTGCTCGACTCGTCTCCACGTGCTCGCGCACAACGATGAAAGAGGATTCTGATGACCGAGTATTTCAACCCGACGTTCGCCGAGTGTCGGCACGCTGCCGAAGAGATGGCCGACCGGCTCGCCGCTCGCAGGCTGTCGATGTCGAGCGTGTTCGGTGTCCCGCAGGGCGGGCTGTTCCCTGCGATGGTCGTCTCCGAGCGCCTGGGCATTCCGCTCACCTCCGAACCCGAATACGGTCGCACGATGATTGTCGATGATCTTGTTGATTCGGGCAGCACGCTAATCAAGTACGCCAATCAGGGCTTTGTCGTGGACGCCTGTTATCGCAAGCCGTGGTCGCCAGCAACGATCGCTCCAAAAGCAATCGAGACAGACAAATGGATTGCGTTCCCGTGGGAGCGAGATCATGGAGCGCCGACCGACGCCGTGGTCCGCATCCTTCAACACATCGGGGAAGACCCTTCACGGGACGGGCTGCTCGATACGCCGAAGCGAGTCATCAAAGCAATGACGGAGCTGACATCGGGCTACAAGCTCGACCCTGCCGACGTGCTCTCGACCACGTTCGACGTGTCGCACGATGAAATGATCGTCGTTCGGGGCGTCCCGTTCTCTTCGCTCTGCGAGCACCACATGCTCCCGTTCCACGGGCACGCGACTGTCGCGTATATTCCGGCTGCGGGCGGTCGCATCGTCGGTCTGTCAAAGCTCGCTCGTTTGGTCGATATGTACGCCCGTCGCTTGCAAGTGCAGGAACGTATGACCGACCAGATCGCAGAGGCCGTTGACAAATATTTGTCGCCTTTGGGAGTCGGGGTCATTGTCACGGCTTCGCACACGTGTATGTCGATGCGGGGCATTCAGCGTTCCGGTGAAATGGTCACTGCGAAGATGATTGGCGCGATGCGGGACAAAGCCGAGGCGAGGGCAGAGCTGATGGTACTTCATAAAGAATGAAGCCAAGCCTGAGCGGACGCGGTGCTAGTCGTAAAATGAACGACTTCGTCGTTGGCGTGACGGTGGCGGTTCGACCCGAGTCGGGTAGCGTGTGGGTTATGCTCGACGCTGACAAGAAGAAACTCGCCAAACTCCAGACCGCTGTCGCACGCGGCAACATCGCGATGCTGGAAAGGAACGCTCTGTTCAAACGGTTGTTTAACGACGGCATAACGCACTCTGCGATGACGGTGGTCATCAACGAAGTGAACGCCGCAGAAGGCGACAGAGAGGTCACTGCGGACGCCGTGTATCGCGCCATTAAGCGGATCAACGAGAAGACCGAAACCAATCACTGAATTGTTTTACTTGGGGGTTGTCAAACCGATCACGGTCGTGTATCTTTATCTACATGAACGAAACCCGCTCAACAAAGTCCGCATCCGTCACCCGCCTCGACAACGGAATGTTTCGCGTCGGACGCAACACTCACAGCATCGTCCGCACCCTCAACGCCGACCAGCTCGCTGAGTGGGAAGCCTCGCCGCTCAACTGGACGAGCTTTCGCCCGACGCCCGCAGGCCGCTGATGACCACCAGACGGAACGAGCGAGAAACCGAACCGACCCGCTCCGCCGAGAGCATGTTGTTCGCAGGCGAGTCGAGGGACGGCTGCTATCTGCTGGAACTCTCGCCTGTCGATTACACGCTCGTCATGCACGCCCTCTCCTGCACTGGAACGCTTGTCGAGGAGCGCCGTGGCATCGCTGCCGCCCGGCCGTATGACGAGCTGTACGACCGCCTGATCGACTGGACCCGTTGCGTCGATCTGCCAATCGTTGAGGAGGGCGTCTGATGGACCCTGACGCCTGCCTCGCCGCAGCCCTCGACATGAGCGACCCGTGGAAAGACGAACGTCGAGAAGCCGCTATGGACTTGCGCCGCTGGGTTGAGCGTGGCGGCTGGCTCCCGACCGCCTGGCGCGACCTATCAAGAGCCGACGCCCTGGCCCGCTGCGACGAGCTGATAAAAGCATGACCGGTCCAATGAACCCGCCTCCGCTCACATATTTTTGCAGCGAGTGCGACGAAGAATCCGAGCCGTGGGAAGACGAACCGCTCGACTTCTGCCGATACACCGGCCTGCCGCACGGAGGCGTCGGCAGCAATCCTGGCCTGTGCGATTGCGGTGCCTCCGCTGACTGGATCTGCGACGAATGCGACCCGCCTGAATGGACGACCCTTGATGAAAGCTACGCCCGAGCTGAAGCAATGGGCCACGGGCACCACCTGTAAAACAGATGATCTTGAAAGGATCGAAATCATGAACAACGCATTGACCGTCGCCGAGGCGGCAACCTTCCTCGGCACGACACGCCAGGCCGTCAACAAAGCAATCGCGAAAGGGACGCTGGCCGCTGAGCCGGTGATCGAGCGTGGCAAGGTCACCCGGTACCTGCTCGACCCTGAAGTTGTGTCGGAGCGTGCGAACGCCCGAGTCGTTCCTGACGGCTATCTGAACATCGAACGGGCAGCGAATTATCTGAGCTGCTCCACGACGACGATGGCCCAATATTTGACCGATGGTCTGGTGCCGCATGAACGAAACGTGATCGGTGTCGTGTCGATCAAGGTTTCGGACCTCGACGCGATCGAGCGGCCGAAGCTTGGGCGTCCGATGAAGGTGGATTCTTGACTGCTTCGGTTGACCCGTTGGATGCCGATTGCCTTGCGGAGCTGAAGAAGATTCGGTCTGATTTCGATCGGGCGCGAGTTGAGGTGGCTAGGTGGGAGTTGCCTGAGTTGCCTGTCGGCGGGTTGCGTATTCGTGCGCGAGTGGAGAAGATTTGGCGGGCGGACGATCCGTTGTTGTTGGACCGGGGATGGTTCCGCTGAGATTCTTTGGATTGGGGGTTGTCATCCCGACTGGAATCGTGTAGCTTTACTTACATGAAGAACAGCACCGCAACCCTCGCCCTTGAATCAGCAGCCCTCCGCACGACCGAAGCCGAGTTCGCCCGGTTGACAGGTGGCCTTCTCGAAGAGTTCGCACGCCGCTCCCTTAAAATCGGAGAACGTGCCGCCCTCGCCGAAGCCCACGAATGGAGCGCCGGAGCTGGCTGGCTTCTCCTCGGCCTCCTCGAAGCGCTTGAGGCCGAGGGGTTTACCGCCCGCTGATCCTGAGAGCGCACCGGCTACACGGTCGGTGCGCTCAACTGGACCAACGAAGACAACCGCAACCAACCAGAAAGCAAAAACCAATGACAAAACCAACCGCTCCCGCCGACCAGCTCGGCCCTATCCACTTCGTCGCTGTTGCGATGATGTTCATGCCGTTCTGGCTGTTCCCGCTGATGGCCTGGATCTTCTGATGGACAACACGACTGACCTTGCCGAGTTCGGATATCGGGAAATCGGGATAGCCCGTGACCTGCTCGACGCCTGGCTGAACAACGGCCTGCCTGCCGACTTCAATATTGAAGGCGTGACCGTGATGCTCAACCCAATGTCCGACACGGTCTTCCTGACGAACGCCGAGTTCCAAGTCGCCGTGCTCAGCGACGGGGAACTGGTCAGCTTCTACCTGTCGCCCTACGAGGGCCATGAGGGCACGCTGGCCGAGCTGGTCGAGATGTTTGACGCCGACACGTGGAACGGCGAAGACATCGAGTGGCTCGAAGAACTGCGCGGCTTATGAACTTGATTCAGTGCGAGGGTTGCGGGCGGTGGCTTGCTGCTCCGGTGTTCCATGAATGCCCGATGGACCGGCCGCGCCGGATTGTGGAGTTGCCGCCGATCGACACTTGGGCGGGTTGCGAATGATTTCTGAGATTCTTTTGGTTGGGGGTTGTCATCGCGATCCAGGTCGTGTAGCTTCATCTACATGAACAACACAGCAACCACCACCACCGCCCAGACGGTAACCCTCCACATCCACGCAGCTCCAGGCGCATGGGGCACCTACACCGTCCGAGAGAACAGCCGCCACATCGGCTGGATCATCCAAGAGCGGGCCGGATGGGTCGCCATCAATCTCGATCCCGACGCCGACGATGTCGATGGGTTTGAGTCGGCCGCTCTGGCCGCTGAGAGCCTTCGCTGATCCTGAGAGCGCACCGGTCACCCGGTCGGTGCGCTCGACTGGACCAACGAACATCAACCAGAAAGCAGAAACGAATCATGGAAATCAAACACATCATCAAAACGACCGACCTTTACGGCGACCGTCTAACCAAAGTCGTCGCCGATCAGGAGCTTCACCTCGGCCAGCTCCGCACCAACGCTCTGCAATGGGAACAACCCGACGGCGCTCACGAATCGGTGTCTCTCAACGCTCCGCACGTTTCGGTCACTGCTCACCTCAGCGTTCCCGGCGTTGAGCACAATTGGACGACCGCCTCGGTCCACGATGTCACTGGCGTCGATGTCGGCGACACGAAGATCGTCGTGAGGATCAGCGACGGTTCCAAGTTCGTGCTCGACCTGTTCCACGCGTGAGCGACGCCGAGGTGCTCTTGACCTATCGTGAGGTCAAGAGCTGGACCAAGACTGGGCGCATCCATTTTTACTCCGTTGCTCAAATCAAACGGATCGTTGCGAGGGCGAGCCGAGCAGAACGATCACGGTGACAACATAGATCTCCCCCGGTGGGCCGCAGGTTTGTCGGTTCATTTAGTAGGTAGGTGCCATCGAAACGCACCGGGTGGGGCACCAGACGAGGGCCGCTTCTTTGGTTGGGGGCGGTCCTCGTCGCGTCCCGACAAACATTTCCGAGAAAGTCTGGCGAAGGGGTTGCATACCGACGGGAGTCGTGTATAATCATCTACATGAACAACACAGAAACCACCGCCACCGACCGCCACAACGGAAGCATCGCAGCCTGCGAGATCGTCGCAGCCCGCAAGCGCCCGCAAGCGATCATCCGCAAGACCATCAGCTACAAGCGCGGCTTCGAGACACCGTTCCAAATCGGCTACCGCGAGCAGATGGAAGCCTTTGCCGACCAGCTCGGCATCGACGCCAAGTGAACCAACCACCAACCAGAAACGAGAAACCAATGACATCAGCAACCACCCTCCGCACCGAAGCCGCCCAGCACGAACAAGACGCCGCCGACAGCTTCGAGCGCTGCGACACCGACGGCTTCCTCAGCCAGTGGGCCTCCGGCTGCAACGCAGCCAAGAAGCGCCTCCAGGCCGACATCGAGGAAAACGACGGCAAGGCCGAAGTGCCCGCCCTGTTCGACCTCGACGGCAACCTGATCCCGGCGAAGCTGATCGACACCCGCTTCGGCACGGCGTGGGGAATCTTCGAGTCGTGGGATGACCTCACCGGCTCGGGCGACATCGTCCGCTGGGTCAACGCCTTCCCTGCCCGCCGCTCGACGCTCGCCAACAAAGACGTGATGGAGGGCCGGGTAATGGCTCGGGCCTACGCCGACCTTCGAGGTGCCAGCGCCTGCAACGTCACAGCGGTTATAATTCGCTCCCAGTTCGACGGCGACGAGGAGATCGTCACCGCCGACCGGTTCGAGGCTTAGATCCCCCCACGTTCATCGACCCGACTACAATCGGGTCGATGAACGAATCGGAGTTCGAGCAAGCCATCGTGGACGCTGCTCGCGTGTTCGGCTGGAAGATCGTCGGCCACCGCCCAATGCGAACCAAGCACGGCTGGGCGACCGGATGGAAATACGACGGCACCGGATGGCCCGACCTCACCATGATCCACGCCGACCGTGGCCTCCTCATCGCTGCCGAACTCAAAACCGAGAAAGGCCGACTCTCCAACGACCAGATCGAATGGGGGCAACGCCTCGAAACCCTCGAAGCAAAACTCCCCGGCTTCGCATACCACGTCTGGCGACCCGACGACTGGAACCAAATCATCAACCTCATCTCCAACGGCACAGCACGCTAAACCATCCCCCACCCTCCCCACCGGGGCAACCCACCAACCCAACGCCTCACACGGCCACACAGACCCCGCTACGGTGGAAACCAGAGGAGCCAACCAATGCCAAAAGCGTCACCCCGCAAGCACACAATCCAAACCGAACGCGACCCGGCGATAAACAACAACGTTCCGGTCTTGGAGCCGCACCTCGATCGTGTTGTCGAGATGAAGATGGCGGGCGCTGGTGACCGGCAGATCGCTGCGGAGTTAGGCGTGGACCATACGACGGTGTCTCGGTTCCTCCGCAAGCCTTCGGTGATGAAGGAGATCGACCGGGCACACGGCGAGCTGATGAAACGGGCGTCTCGGCAGCTTTCGCTTGGTGCGGGCTGGGCGGTGCAGACGTTGTTGCATTACGTGAACCCTGCGAATCGGGACAAGGTGAAGCCGCAGTTCCAGCTCCAGGCGACAAAGATCATGATGGATACGATCGGTCTGGGCCGGATGGCTGACGCAACTGAGTTGCTGGGTGAGGCGATCACGGACACGGTTGCTGAGTCTGCTCGGGCGAAGGTGTTGGCTATCGAGGCGTCGTTTGTCGAGGCTGAGGAGCGGGCTGACTTGCGTGCCGTCAACGAATAAGCGATGCGGTTATGTATAAGCGATGCGGTTATAGGATGGTGACATGCCTCGACTCCCATCTCACGCTTCTGGCCCTGCGTCGCCGGTGACGCTACGCCTCTCGCCGCACCACCTCGCCAAGCTCGACCGCCTCGCCGAATCGAAAAGCAAGACACGCTCAGCGATCGTCGCTGCCGTCTTAGATCGAGTTGCCGAATGAGCGAGTCTCGGGCTGACCGCCTCGGTCGTGCCGGTCTGCTAGTGCCGCTCCTCGCCTCGATGGACAACGAAGAAATATCGGAGCTGATGTACGACTGGGAGTTTTGGCGACGCCCTGAGCAAGCCATGCCGACCGGCGACTGGACTGCTTGGATGATCCGTGCGGGGCGCGGGTTCGGCAAGACAAGAACCGGCGCAGAATCAATCAGGCATTTCGCTCACCACTCCAAGACAGGGCTGCTTGGCGCTGTCGCTCCAACCTCGGGCGATGCCCGTGATGTGATGGTCGAAGGCGAATCGGGAATCATGGCGATCTCGCCTCCGTGGGATCGGCCGCTATACGAGCCGTCAAAGCGACGCGTGAGCTGGCCGTCAACCGGTGCCCGCCTCACCTTGTTCTCTGGCGAGGAACCTGACCGGCTCCGAGGGCCGCAGCATGAGGTGATCTGGGTTGACGAGCCTGCCTCGATGGACTCCGGCGCTGACGTGCTCGACATGGCACGACTCGGGCTGCGTCTCGGCGACCCTAAAGTGATAATCACCGGGACACCGAAACGCCGTCAATGGATGAAAGACCTCGAAGCCGAAGCCGGGACGGTCGTCACCACAGGCTCCACGTACGACAATCTGGGCAACCTGGCACCCGTGTTCCTCGACGTGATTCTGTCCCGCTACGAGGGCACACGGCTCGGCAGGCAGGAACTCCACGCCGAGTACCTCGACAACGTGGAGGGCGCGCTTTGGACGCTCGACTCGATCGACGCCAACCGGGTTGATCCTGAGGACTGGGATGCCGCCCACCCGCACGACTCTCACGTCACCTGGCTGGCGCTCGGCGAAGTCGTTGACTTCTCGAAGCAACGCCGCCGACCCTGGCGCACCATCATCGCCGTTGACCCTCCCGGCGAAACCGCCGAGTGCGGCATCGTCGCTGCTCAAGCACCGGAGCGTGCGAAGTGGGGCGTCGATCCCTGCGCGATCCTCGCCGATCACTCGATGTCTGGCCGACCGGAAGACTGGGGGCGAGCTGTTGTCAACGCCTTCAACCAGCACAACGCTCACGCCGTTTATGTTGAGAAGAACCAGGGCGGCGACATGGTCCGCTCCACGATCCACGCCGTCGATCCTTCGGTGCCCGTCAAGAAGATCAACGCGACCGAATCCAAGAAGGCTCGCGCAGAACCTGTCTCGGTGTTGTACGGCAAGAAGCTCGTTCACCACGTCGGCCCGTTCCCGAAGCTCGAAAGCCAGATGACCGAATGGGTACCGGGCGAGTCGAGATCGCCTGACCGCCTCGACGCTCTGGTCCACGCGGTTCGGTGCCTGATCCCTGAGCGGGTCATCGCGCAATCGCAGCTCGGTTCGAAGAGCATCCTTGGCTCTCGGATCTGAATCGCTACCATTCAGATCATGACATTGCTTGTTGTTCTGTCCGTTCTGGCCTGCTGGCGTCTGGCCCGCCTGCTGACCGTCGATGAAGTGTTCCTGCCTGTTCGTGAACGAGTCGCAAAGCGCGGCGACACTTGGGCATATTTTGTGACGTGCCCGTGGTGCCTGAGCATCTGGGTTTCTCCGCTCGTCGCTGTCCCTGTCGTGCTTTGGTCCGACTTCAACGACCCGTGGCTCTGGATCGTCGTGATCTCGCTGACCGGTTCGCTGGTCGCCGGGATCGGTCAGACGGTCGAGGACAGGCTCGATCGGTAATGATTTGTGAGGCGTCGCTGCTCGAAGGAGACGTAGATGGGCCGTTGCTGATATGCCCTGAGTGCGGACGTTCCTGGTATCAGCTCGGCACAGATTGCTTGCTGCCGGATCACACTCGACAGGACGAACTGTGAAGCTGTTTGGCGGGGTTCCTCTCCAGCGATGACGGTCGGGGTAGCCTCTGGATATGGCCGACCGTCCACGGGCAATTTCAAAGCCTCACATTTATTCGCTTGTCGCTGCTGCGGAGATCGTCACGTCGCGACACGTCAAGAACAAAGTGCAAGCCGTGGGCCTGCTCCCGTGGCAGGAAGCGGCCTGGACTTTCTACGACCAGGTCGGAGAGCTGCGGTTCGGTGTCGGCTGGACCAGCAACGCTTTGTCGCGCGTCAACCTGACAGCAGCGGTTCCTCCGAAAGCGTCAGGCCAAGAACCAAGCCCGATCCATTACAACGGGGAAGAAACGACCGACGCTCAGAAGCGCGCTGTCGAGCTTGTTGATCTGATCGCTGGAGGCGCAGCAGGACAGGGGCAGCTCCTCGCCGAGTTCGGGCAGCACCTGGCCGTCGCCGGGTTCGGCTGGATGGTTGCTGAACCCGACATGAAAGACGACCTGTCGGATATCTACGAGACGTGGCAGGTCTACTCTCAGGACGCAATTCGAATCACCGATGACGCGAGCGGGACTGTCGTAAGAGTGCGGACGGCTCAAGGCTCTAGCAGCGACGCCTGGAGATTCGTTCACCCGAACGCTCTCGTCGTCAAAGTGTGGCGGAGGCATCCTCGACGCCCGTGGGAACCAGACGCCCCGGTGCGCGCGGTCCTCGGCATTCTCGAACAGCTCGAACTCCTGAACGCCCACGTCACCGCTTCGGCTCGCAGCCGTCTCGCTGGTGCTGGCCTGCTCGCAATCCCGGCGGAGGCCGAGTTCCCGCCGCCGCCACCGCCGACCGCTGGAGCTGCCCCAGCCGATCAGGAGCAAGACGGCTTCGACCGGTTCGTCAACGAGCTGACCGAGATGATGACGGTGCCGATCAAGGATCGCGACTCCGCTGCTGCTGTCGTGCCGTTGACGTTGGCGATCCCTGGCGAGTTCATCGACAAGATCAAGCACATCAATTTCTCGACCCCGTTCGATGACCGAATCGAATCGTTGCAACAAGCGGCGATCAAGCGCCTCGCTCTCGGCCTCGATATGCCTCCCGAGATTTTGACTGGCATGTCGGGCGTCAATCATTGGACTGCCTGGCAGGTCGAGGCGACGGCGATCACGCTCCACATCGAGCCGAACGCCGAGATCGTTTGCAACGCTCTCACCGAGTCCTGGCTGCGGCCAGCGTTGGAAGCCGAGGGCTACGACCCCGACACGGCGATCGTCTGGTACGACACGACCGATCTTCAAGTGCCACCCGACAAGTCTGGCAACGCAACGGCAGCGTATGACCGTCTGCAAATGTCGGCGGCGTCCTATCTCCG
>TARA_R110002110_G_scaffold84388_3_pt1 | contig 27682 bp, 5 predicted proteins | sample TARA_R110002110 | Tara Oceans TARA_R110002110 (sample SAMEA4397330) | marine metagenome | biome: Polar Biome; feature: [SRF] surface water layer (ENVO:00010504); material: water (ENVO:00002006), including particulate matter (ENVO:01000060) such as... | depth 5 m
CACTATTTTTATTTTATGGGGTAAAGAAAATCAAAAGCTAGCTCCTTATTTAGAAAAGAATAATCATGTATTAATGTTTGACCACCCTAATGAGTCTAACAATGATTGGCATTGTCCTAATTTTAAAGAAACAAATAAACTTTTAACAGAGTTAACAAAAGAAACAATAAAATGGTAATTTTTCGGAGGGTACTTAACGTGCTCTCCGAAAAAATTTCTCGTTTTAATCCATGTTTTCTAATGCGTCAATAGTCTCAACAAGATCCTCTGTAGTAATAGAATTAGTTTCTTCGTCTTGATTTTTAAAAAATAAACCAAGTCTTTGCATAATTCCAAACTCTTCTCTTTCTGTGTTTGAAGACATTATATCATAAATTCTAGATTTAATAATTTTATTTTTTAAGAATTTATTTTTTTGTTCAGCAAATCTACTTTCGTAAATGTTTTTAACACCAGGCATCTTTTTTAAGATCCATTTTGTACTATGAGTCTTTCCTTTATACATACCTGACTCATAAACATCTGAATTAAATATTTCTGAAATATCTAAAAGATCTTTAATAACTTTAACTCCTACTACAGGCTCATCAATAATTTGTAACAATTCTTGTTGATTAAATATAGGTTGTCCTGCAGACTGTTCTAACAATACTCTATTTAATTGATAAGCAGCTATTTGTAATAAAGGGTTTTCTTCTTCGTCACCTTCTGCAGCAACATTAGCTATTGCAGCAATAAGTCCTATTACATTTAAATAAACTAAATCTAATATAGTTTTTTTAACAGCTCTTTGTACAACAGGATCTGCTTTTTTATAAGTATTCATTACATTATATTGTTTTGCTCTAATAGAATCTACTAAATCATGTCTTATAAATTTCCACATACCAGGATATAAACCTAATTCTGCTTCTCCTGTAATAAAATTTACACCTCCTTTAGAATTAAAAAAACGAGTATCTATCATATTAATAAACCATCCACGGTGCATTAGTACAAAACTTCCGTATACTTCTCTAGCAATAGCTCCTTTATCAGAGTCAGTTAGTGTTCCGTCTACTACACTAGTAACATGTCCTACTTTTCCTACTATTGAGTTTTCTAACCCATCGTTTACATATTGTTTTAAATCTGATTTAATTTCTAAATTACCATCAACTACTTCGTAAGCATTATATAAACTTTTTTCTCTATAAGTTTTCCATTCTTCTTTAGCAGTTTTTTCTTCTACGCCTTCTTCTTTTCTTTTTTCTAAAAAGTTTTTTCTATTTATAAACTCTCCGTCTACTAAACGAGTATTGTCGAGAATATTTAAAGCTACTCTTCCTTTAACAGCGTAATCGGCTGTTCTATAATTTAAAAACAACAAATCTCTACTAGTAACATCAGAAAGAAGTTTATTTTTATTAACATTTTTAAGCATTTTACTTAATTCTACAACATTATAACGTTGTAAAAGTAAATGCATTTTATTTGTTTGTTTTTTATTTCCTACTTGTGTTAAAACATCTACTATATTTCTACTATATTCTCCTATTGCCCAATTATTAGATTCTATAGTACTATAAAGTCCTACTTGAGCTTCAAGAATACTGTCAAGACTTCCTTTCATCCAACCTGCAGTAGAAGTAAAAGGATTTAAAGCTAAGTTATTCGTACTAATAAAACTAGATATTTTTTTAGCTAATTTTGTAAAAGAAAACTTTTTATCTACTAAATTAGGAAGAAACGGCACTTTTGATAAAGTTCTTGTTAAAGGATTATCTCCTAAAGAAACAGAAACATCTTTAGATTGTATACCATATACTTTATTATCTATCATAGTTTTTAATATCTGGTAGTCTCTTGTTTCTTTTCCTGTTTTTTTATCTCTACCAATTTGATATTCTCTTTTAGCTAACTGATTTTGTACTATAGATAAATCTCCTGCAATATTTCCCATTTGTACAAAATTTTCAGCCATTTCAGAAAAAGTAGTAAAACTTTCTACAATATTACGAGAAACATTTCCAGGTTTTTCAAACCTATGAGTAAAATAAATAGGAATCATTTTATTACCAAGAGAATCTATTTCTCCAAATTCAGTATCGTCTTCATCAATAAGCACTCCCTCCCCTATAGCTTCTTGTAAATTAGTAAGAAAAGATTGATTTTTATCAGTAAACTTTTCTAATAAAGAAGATCTAACTCCAGGAAGAAGGTAAGGAGCAGAAGGAGTTCTATAAGATAAAGGTAATTTTGCTAAAGATTCTGTTTTAGTTTCTACTAATAAATCATAAAACTTTTTAGTATTAGGCCTTTTCATTAACTCTGCAAATTTAGGATTTAATTTTTTAGGCTTTCTTCCTGCAAATCTACCATAAGCATCACTTATTGTTACACTGTTTTCTTTATGGAAATTTTTAAAAGTTTCTTTATAATATTTTTGTTTTTCTTTAGACTCTTCGTTTAAATTTATTTCTTCAAAAGTTTCAAATCCAAAATAATCAGCTAATTCTTGTTTAACTAAGCCCATTTTTTTATAATAGTCTGCCCAGTCTTCACGTCTTATTAAATATTGGGTAAACTTTCCGTCAGAATCTGTGTCTATTAAATCGTTTTCTACTGTTCCTTCTTTAGCTGCTAGCATTCTAGCTCTTAATAAAATATTACCTTTTCCTATTGCAAATCTTTTTACTATTTGAGCAGCATCAAAAATAATTTTATGAGCACTTCTTAAAATTCCTGAGTTTGCAAATTTATAATTACCTGCATTTAGTCTCCATACACTAGCATCTTTTTTAGCAAATTGGTTAATTTCTTTTCCATCAAAATTAGGATCTATTTTTTTCCCACTAGAATCCGTGTTTCCTTCATCTAATACTTCTGGAGAAAATTCTTCTTCAAGATAATCTACATCAGTTTCTAAACTATTTATTTCTAATTGAATGCCTTTTATAGAATCATGTATTTGATCTTTTTCTGCTTTAGATAATCCCATACGTCTTGTTTCTTTTCTAAGACTTTGAAAAAGATCTGCATAAGATTCAACAAAATCTTTAAGATTTTGTAATTGATGGCCTACAACTCCATCAGTGTCCATTTTTTCTACTTGATTTTTTGCAAACTCTAATTCTGTATTTGCAAACTCTATTATTTTTGTAATAGTACCTGTAAATTCTGCTTCTTTAATAGCTAATCTTAATTTTTTAATTTCTTCTCTAACAGTGTCTGTAACTGAGCCTTTCTTAGCTGTTTTTCCTAACGCTTCTGCTTGTTGTAATTTACCTAAACGTGAGCTAAGTAAATTTACTGTTTTAATAGCAAAAGCTGCTTTTGTTTTTAAATTAGCGTTATCTTGTTTTTCTAAAACAGTTTGTTTTTCTTCTTCAGAAAAAGAAAGTTGTTCTCTTTGGAGATAAACAGTGTTACTAATATTTTTATCTAAAGTTCCTAAATACTCATTTCTTAAAATAGATTTTGCTAAAGGAGCTAGATCATTTTTAATTTGTTCTGCTGCACTAGATTTTTTAAAACTGTTTAACCATTTTTTAAATTTAGAAAAAATACCTTTAATGTAAGGCAGTACTCCTTTATTATCAGTAGTTTCTTGAAAGTTATCTAAAATACTTTGAGCTAAAAGTTTATCTACTGCTTCTTTTTTAAATTCTTCCTCTGTTTCATATGTATCAGCATACACTTCTTTTACTTCTTTGTATATTTCTGTTTTAGAAATATTTTCCATGGCTTTTTTAACAGACGCATCTTCTTTTAAAATAGCTGTAGCAAAATGAGATACCTCTTCTGCAAGAGTATCGTTCATTTCTTTTTCTGGATCTAAAGCTATTATTCTGTTAAATAAATCAGCAACAGCTACAGACCCTTCTAGAGAGTCTGTATTTGCTACTGTATTCATCATTTCCTCCATAGTAATCACGGATATTCCGTGAGTTTCAGCCCATGAGAAGAGCTTGTCCTTCAAATCTTTATATGGGAGTATAGAAGATTGGGAATTTATTTGAAGGAACTTACGAGGATTGACAAACTGATTTCTACTGTTTTTTAAATACCAAGCTCCGTTAGCAGCTTTTAGTACTTTAAGATCTAATTTTCTAGCATCTCTTTGTAGATCTGCTAAATTTATATTAAAAGGCATAAACCCTGCAAAATCTGCATTGTATTTTAAACCTAATTCTTTTATAGGATTTACTTTTGGTTTTACTTGTTTAATTTCTGTAGGTATATTGTTTATTTCTTTTAAAGAAGGAAATCTACTATCACCGTTTTGTGTAAACCAAGCAGATATTTTATACTGCAAAATACCAGAGTGGAGTCCGCTCTCTGCTTTTAAAGTTTTATATTCAGGATGATTTATATTTATACAATACATATTAACATTTTTTAAGTCTATCTATTTGATCTTGTCTAGTTTCTGGTAACAGAAAACGCCATTTATTTTTTGTTATAGCAGGGTCTTCTGTTTTATTTTTATCTGTGTATAATTTAATATATTCTGAATAAGTTTGATTTTCATCTTTATATTCTTTTTTAACTTCTGTAGAAAAATTAGATTTTTCTTTAGTGTTAGTAGGAGTAGCATTGTCTCCTATTAACGGAATATCTACGTCTGGAAAATTATCTGAAAACATTTCTTTATTAACTAAATTATCTACAGTACTTGTTTCTTCTTTGTTTATACTTGTTACAACAGATTCATCTATTGGACTATCATAATTATATTCTTGTCCTTCTAATAAAGGAATTTGATTATACACTAAAATATCATTAGCATATTTGTCTTGATTAAGTTCAAATAGTTTTTTAGTAGCACCGTCTAATGTGCTAACAAATTGAGGAAAATTTCCTAAACTATCAGTTAAATCTGTGCTTTCTTTTTTTACTACAAATAATTTATTTTCTTTAATAAATCTACTTTTATTAATTCTAGGATCTAATAATGCAGGCAATATAACATTATTAGGAATTCCTACATTTATTTCTATATTTTTTAATACTTTTTGTATATCTTTTGTACTCCATCTTTTAGTATCAGTATCTAGTTTTCCTACAATAAACTTTCTTTTAGGATTATTATAAGCTTCTATTACAAGTTTTCCAAAATCTTTTTGAAATGAGTCTATAAGTTTTTTTCCGTCCTGTAAATTATTAGGACCTAAAATATCTTTTACTAAATTATTTTCTAAAACAACTTCTTGCATACGTAATCCAAATCCTACACCTTCGTTTCCTTGTGAAGTTTTTCCTACAACTCCGTATTCTGCCCATCTACCTTTTTGATTTTTATTACCAGGTTTATTTGTAAAAGTAGTGTTATTATTAAAAGCAAGCCCTGCTGTGCCTACATTGTGATAACCTTCTTGAGTAGTACCAAAAACATATACTTCATCTATAGCAAGTTCTTTTACATTATTAGGAGTAAAAGCTCTAGATTCTTTAATATTAACAGAAGGAATTGTACCAGAATTTATATTGTTTTGAGCAAACTGTCTCATAAAATGATAAGGCGCTCCTGTTGTACTTAATAAATTTCCTTTTCCTACAATATTAGGGCGTTTTGTAAATTCTTTTAATGAATTTTGCATATTAGCATGAAAGCTATTATTACTATCGTCTATTAATCCTTCTTCTTTATTTATATCTAATCTAGCAAAAGTGTCTGTAAAAAATTGTACAGGAATTAATTGATAAAAACTAGTAGAATTAAAAGTAAACCCATTAGAAAAGTAACTATACTTTACTAAATCTAAAGCTAGTCTTCTAACAGAAGGATCTTTATCTACTAACATGTCTTTCCAAAGTTCTCTTTCTACTTCTTGATCTAAAGGACTTTTTCCTACATTATTGTAATCTATTTTACGTATGGAAGTTTTTGTTGCTTCTTTAGGATCTAAATATTTTAAAAAATCATTATATATAGAGTCAGGATTTTCTATTTTAAATTTAGCTAAATTGTTAGGAACATTTTTTAAAATTTCTTTAGAATTTGCATTATTAAAAAATGGAAGTTTTGTCGCTATATAAGTCATAAAAGAATTGTCTATATTACGAGCTTCTGTAGCAGTTAAATCAAATCCTTTTCCTTTAAAATCAGAAAAATAGTTTTTAGTATTTCCTAATAAAGAATATTTTATTTCTTTACTTGTAGATAATGTTTCTCCTATTGAAGGAAATATTTTATTAAAAATAGATAAAGGTTTTAGCCAAGCATATTCATTAAAAGAAGGATTAATTTTTTGATCACTTTGATTAAAAAATAAAGCTTCATATCCTTTAACACCAAGACTTTGAGAGTTAAGTAATTTTTGTTGTTTGTTTATCATTACATAACTATCAGCACTAGTAGGCCCTACAGGCTGAGTATCTAAACGAGAAGCTTGTACTATATCACTTAAATCTTTTGCTGTTTCTAAATATGTGTTAAAAGCACTGAGAGCTTTATATTGTGTTACATAATATTCTTTACTTTGGTCTCTACTTAAAGCTTTTTCAAGATCTTTTTCATTTAAATTGTAGTCTTCTTCTATAGCATTAAGTTCTTCTGTAGTTATTTTACCTTTATCTGCTAATAAACTTTTCCATTTTTTAACAACTTTAAAAGCTTCTTCTTTTGCTTTGTAAGATAAACTTCCTTTTGTTAAAAAATGTTTTTTAGTCAATTCTACAATAGCAGGTTGATTTATAAAAGAAAAAACAGTGTCTTGATTAACTCCTGCTCTAAGAAGCATTGATGCTAAATCTGCAGTAAATGTATTTAGATTTAAGTTAGAAGAAATTGGATCTTTAGCATTATCTACTACTGCCGCTAAAAGACTTGCTAAAGATTTAGATATTCTATTACCTTCAGAATTATTCTGCTGGTTTAACATTTTGTATTTTTTGTCGTTAAACAAAACAGGAGAAACTAATTGTAGTTCAGTGTATTGAGATTTAGCATGATTAGTAGTTTGATTAGCAAATACTCCAGTAAGTTTTTTACCCATCATATTACGATTAAACAAAGTAAGTTGTGTAGAAGGGTAATTAATATTAAAATCTACTGTATCTAATTCTTCTACTAAATTTTTTAAATTGTTTCTATACTCAGAAATATTTATTTTATTTGTTTCTAAATTTTTTATATTTTTTAATGCTTCTTCTTTTAAATTTAATTTTTGTTTACTGTCGTTTTTATTAATTTGTAATAAACGAATCTTGTTTCCTAATGTTTTAAAATCTTCAAAACCGCCAACATCTATAATAGAAAGAGCTGTATGTTTATTTTCTAGTATTCCTTTACTAATTTCTAAAATTTTATTATTTCTAGTAGCAATATTATTAAAATCTTTATATTGATTAGGTTTTATATTTTTTTCTATAAACTCTTCTATTTTATTTCTTAATAAAGTTTCTTTTTCTGCTGCTATTTCACTGTAAATACTAGTATCTATTTCGTTTATTACTTCATAGAGATCAGTTATTTGTTTACTATAAGCTTTTTCTTTAGATTCATTAGTTTCTGCATCTCTTTTTATTTTTAATTCTTCTACACGAGAAAACGCTTCTTTAAATTCAGGTCTATTTTTAAATTGTTTATTATTATTTAAACTTTTTATAATAGAATCTTGAACTCTATTTTTAAAGTTTTTTAAATATTGTTTAGTTTCTATTTTTTTACCTAACGAATCTGTTATTGTTTTAGGCAAACTGTTAGAGTTAATAAATGTATCAAAAGACTCTTTGTCTTTTAATATAGTACTAGCTACTTCTTCTGCAGTAGAATTTGAATCTAAATATTTAAGATAAACAGCCTCTTTTTTAGAGTTAACTCTATACTCTGGCATTATCATAAATAACTTATCAATATCAAAATCGAGACCTGCTTGTGTAGTAGCAAAATCAGGTAACATTATTTGAGCTCCTGCTGCACTGTCTGTAAATCCTTTTACTTTTATATAAAACATAGAGTATTTGTCCTCTGTAGGTATACGATACCCTACAAGTTCTTTTAACTCGTCAGGAAGTTTATTTAAATCTATGTTACCTTTTGAATCTTTAGGAAAGAATTTTTTAGACCACCAAGGAAGCAATGCTTCCATTCTATAATTTCCGTTTTCGTCTATTTTAAATTCAAGAGTTTTATCTACTCCATAAGAAGTAGCATTTATCATTTGTCCTCCTTTAATTTTTTGTTTAGTAACACCGTTTTTAAAGAAAGAATTCATTAAATTTTCTAGTTTATAAGATATTACAGGACTCCATAAAGGAATAGCAGGAACTTTTTTACCTGTTTTTTTACCATCTTTTACTTCATCTACTAATTCAAGAGCCTCTATATATTGTTCTCCTAAATCTCTTCTTATAGCTTCTTCTTGTAAATGAACAACAAGAGAACTGTAATCTATTTCTCCTGATTCATCTAAAAACATTTCTGCTACTTTATTATAAGAAGCGGTTACATTATCAACAGTAAGTTCTTGATAAAGTTTTTGTACTTCTTTGCCTTTAAGAATTTTTCCTCCTATATTATAATCCCCTTCCATATCCATATCCTCTATTAAAAGGTTACGATATTGAGATCCATAATTACCTTCAGCATCTAAATAGTGTTCAGGAGTTTCATTTTGTAGTCTGTAACTATCAGAATCTATTTCTATTACATTAGCATCTCCTACTAATTCGTATTTATCTCCTACTAGTTCTAATTCGTTATAAACAACTTCTCCTTTATTATTTACTTCTCTTCCTATTGCTCCTTCTTTAACAGCAGATTCAAAAGCTATAAAGTCTATATCGTATTCAGAATTATTTAATAGATCGTAAGCTTTAACTAATTTAGGATACATTAACTTTCCTTCACTGTTTTTACGATAAGCAAAAGCTTTAGTAAGAAGAACTTCTGAATTTTTTATTTGAAGAGGAGCAATAGTTCCCTCTATTTTCATATCAGTAAATACAAAAGGTTTTGTAACATTAAATAAAGCAGCGTCTTCAGCATTTTCTATTCCTTTTTTAATACGTTCTCTAGCTTTTTTATGTTCTGGTGTAATTCTTTTTAAATAATCTAAAGCATCATAGGCTCTATCAACTGATACAAAAGTAGCACCGTCTGTAATATTATGGTGACTATCTTTAAATTCTTCACTAGGATTTGCACTGTCTTCCCAAAAAGTTTTAAGCTCTGATTTTTTTTGTGCAGAAAGATTTGATTGATCTAAAAGTTTTAAAATGTTGTCTTTAGTTTCTATACTAGTAGGAACTAGCTCATCATTAAAAATCATACCTCTGTAAGTGCTAAGTATTCTGTCAGGGTTTCCTAATGTTCCAGGACTTAAAACTTGTTTATTACGTTTTTGGTACTCTACAGTATTTTTATAAAAAGCAGGATCTTTAGAAAAAAGAATATTCATTTGTGTATTCATTAAATATGAATTGTACAAATAGTTTTTAAAAAGCTCAGATTTTGAATCTGCTTTATTTGTTATTACATTATCTATAAATTTTATTTTTCCTTCATTACCTTTTTCGTAATATTCTATAACTCCTGCCTCTTTGTATTTTTCTTTTTGTAATTCTAAAAAATCTTCTTTTAAAAATTTTTCTATAATATCTTTAATTTCTGATACTTCTGTATTAGCAGTAACTTTTCCTTCTAAAAAAGAAAGCGATTGAAATTTAGTTGCATTATCTTTATAGTTTTTAATTTTTCTTAAAATAGAATCTTCTGGTAAATTTTTAAATTTTTCTATTCTAGCTCTTTCTCCTACGGCTATAGTAAGAAATCTTTCTACTACTTCATCAAAAGTAAATTTTTCTGCTTTTATTAAAGGCAGTGTCCCTGAATCTGAAGGAATAGGTAAACTATAATATCCAAATTTTTGTCCAAATTCAAAGTTTTTTGATGTTTTTCCTCCAAAATAAGCTCCTAATTCTACAGCTACTTTTTCTGTATCGTTTAGATCACTGTAATTAGTACCTCTTCTTTTTCCTTCACGAACAAGAGAATCTAATATTACTACTTCTAATTCTTTCATGTTAGAAGTAGTTTCTTCGTCTTCCATTAAATCTTCTAACAAAGGAACAGAGCTCATTAAAACATCAGATTTAATGTATTCTTTATAATCTACAAAATCTTTTTTATTCTTAAACTTAGAAATTAGTTTAGTTAAATAATTAGAATATTGTATAGAATACACTGCTTTTTTATCTCCACTTATAAAAGAAGCGTTTACCGTATTATCAAAACCTGGCTTAACACTTTCTACAAAACTTTTTAAAACAACTTTAAACCCACTTTTTTCATCAGAAACTAATTCTAAAAAAGGATTTTTTTCATTTAAAAGAGATGAAAATATTGATTCTGTAGAATCAATTACTTTTTTTATTTTATTCCAATTGTTTACATCTCCATCAGGATTCCATATTTCTAATAACTGATTTTCTGATATGTTTAAATTATTTTCTTTTAAAAAAGTTTCTAAACTTTTTAAAATATTATTTTTACTTTCTATTGTAGCAGCCCCTTTAGCGGCTATTTTTATTGCATCTAATATTAATACTTGTTTATTTATTTCTTCATTATTAAAACTTTCAAAATTTCTTTGACCTTCTTTGTTTGTATTTTTTTTGTATTTATTAAACAGTTTATTATTTTCTTGTAAAAAATTAGTAATAAAAGTTTCTTTAATTAAATTGTCTAACGTTTTTCTATTAGAATAAAAAGTACTATAGTTTCCGTCTTTTTCATAAACTACTAAAAACTTTTGAAAAGTTTTAGAAGCTAATTGAATAAATAAAGAATTTTTAAAAGCAGTATTTTTTCCTAGCAAGTTTATAACTTCTGGCATAAAAGGTTTATCCTTTTTAATACTTTCTATTTTTTCTATCATTCTAGCAGGCATATAAGAATCTGTAAGATTCTCTCCTAAAAAAGCAAAAACTTCTGCTTGACTGTAATAAACAGGGGCTCCAAAACTATTACTAGCTTGTTTTCTTTTATTGTTTACTATGATTTGTTTAGGTAAAGTGCCTAATTGTCTTCTCATTGTTTGAGAAAGAGTTTCAAAAGGATTGATTTCTATATTTGCTTTTTGCCAACGTTCAGAAGTACCTATCTCATTGTTTTCAAAATCAGTAGGTCTTTCTAAATTATCTTTAACATTTTTTACTAAACTTATATTAATTCCTGATTTACGTAAATAACGATTAAATTCTAAAACTATAGGAGTAAATTCTTCTTTAAATAAAGGCAATAACTCTTTTCCGTTTTTAGTATCAATCTCTACATCTTCAGTAGCTTTACCTCTATTAGTAATAGCATTAACAAGTTCTGCTAAATTAGAAACATCTTTTCCTTTGTTAGCATTAATATCAGCAATTATTCTTTGTGTTATTGTTCCAAAAATTCTATTAAATCCTACAGGAGTTTCATTAGCTAAATATTTTATTACTTCAGAATCTGATTTATCTGCTAAATCAATATCATTATCTTTTATTTTATCTATTTCTTGAAATAATTTATAAGCCATATAATCAAAAGCTTCTCTTTTTATTTTAGGATTAAAATAAGAAGTAGCTAATGCGTCAGTTTTTAATCTAACATCGTCTGGATTTATTTTAGTAAAATCAGTATTTTCAAAACTTAATTTGTTTGCATATTCTCCTAGTTGTATACTTTCAAATAAGTTATCAATGTTTATTTTAGAATTTTTATTAAAAAATGTTTTAACGCCTCTCCAAAGAGATTTAAAGAAATTAGCAATTTTAGATGAAGGAGTTTTTATTTTTTCTTCTGCTCTTACATAAGCCATAAACTCATCTGCAAGTCTTTCTTCTATTTCTATTAAAGTAGAGTCCGCTGGCATGTTGTACCTTAAAGCTGCTTCTTCTAATAAATCTAAACGTTGTTCTAAAGTAAGGCCTAGATTAAACACTACATGAAATGCTTCGTGGTATCCTGTATCAGCAAAAGCATTATTAGCAAGATACACTGCTGCTTTATTAAACAATCCACTTAAAAATTCTCCATTTTTACGAGACTCTATGAGCATTTCATAAGTTTCTTTAGGAAGATATTTTTCTAAATCTTCTATAGAATTAAAGCTTTTAAAGTTTTTATCTACTACTGATTTTCCTAATTTATCTTTTAACCATTGAAGCTCTTGTGTTTTATTCCAAAGTCTTCCGTCTATTTGTGTAGAACGAGTACGAGGAATATCTATATCAGGAAAATTATCTTTTTTTAAATCTAATTTCTCTCCTCCTTTTACTCCTTCGTAAGCGTTAAAATTAAAACCTTCTTCACTTTTATCTTCAACTTCTGTAACTTCAGCAATTGGTTGAGTTGGTTTAGCGTATTTAGCATCAAGCTCTTTTGTTTTGCCCTTTAATATTTTACTAGCTATAAATGATCTTGCTGTGCTGATAGGCGTTTGCCTAGCGTTCGACATAGCAGCAGATCTAATTCTATCTAAAACTTTTTGCAATTCCTCTTTTGAAGAATTTCTTAATTCATCATACGCTTTAATGTATAATTTGGGTTGAAACTCTCTGTCGCTTGTAACTTCACTAGTTTGTTGTGCTGGTTTTAAATTAGATAGTATTCTATTTAAATCTTTTTGATTTTTTTTAGGTAAAGGCTCTATTCCTTGAAAATACACTCCTGCCATTTCCTTTCCAAATGTTTTTTCTAAATACTCAAGCTCCGCATTTAGCATTTCTTTCTCACTAACCTCAACCTCACTAGTTTGTTTTGCAGCTCCGTCAAATAATCCTGTTCCAGCATCACGATTAGGTTCATTATTTTGCTGATCAACAGTTATATCTTTAACATTAAATTTTTTCTTGAGTTCTAAAAATTTAGGAAGAGCTGCTTTACGTATCGTTCCTTTTTGAGTATTAGTAAATTGTTTAGAATCAGGAGTCCAAACAAGATCTCCTTTAGGACCTTTTTTCATACTTCCTTTTTGTACTTCGTACATTTCTAAAGTATTGTCTACGGCTTTTACAAATACTTTTGCAAATTCTATATTACCAGAAGTTGCAGGAACTTGAATAATAAATTCTTGAGAATCTTTTACTTCTTTTATAGTATTATCATTTATAGGAGACTCTGCTGTTTTCTTTTTTTGATCTTTTGCTACAGTAGTTGTAGCAGCAATAGCTGTTTTTTCTATAACTTTTTCTTCTATTTCTTTTTCTTGTTTACTATAACGTGCTTGTATTACATCTACAAGAACTTTTTTAGTTTGTTCAGTGCTTTTATAAGCATCCATTATAAAACTAGTACTGTTAAAAAAGTTTCCGTTTTCTGAAAATAAATTTGTAGTAATAAATTTATTATTAGCATAATAACTATTAGATCTTGGACCTTTTTTATTTAATCTATAATGATTTACATGGGCAAGAAGTCCTGTTTGAGTGCTTCCTTTTTTTAATTTACCATTATCATACTCTCCTAAAACAAACTTTGTCATTTCTTCTGCAGTTCCAAAAGTCTTTGTAATTTCTTCTTTATTTGCTAGAAAAGTTTTTATAGTTACTTCTTCTCCTTTTTTTGTAATAGTAGTATTAAATAAATTGTCACTAATTTTTTGAGCGGCTGCTTTAAAAGAAGCAGTTTTTTTAGATTCAAAAAGATTTTTAATGTTTTCTTTTACATCATCTGCTATTTCTGTTTCTCCTAAAAAATTACTTTTTGTTTCTATAGGAGAAAAACCATATGCAGAAGGAACTAGCATGTAAACTTTTCCAGGTTTCATTCTTTCTAATATAGCTTTGTTTCTTTCTATAGATTTTACAGCTTCATGGTCTTTACCCATTTTATCTCCGTATCTAAGCACACCTCCTACATTTACAGCAAGTATTAATTTGTTAGCAGGATAATTAGTTCCATTCTTTTTATTTTCTTTTTTAATTTGTTCGTTAGACTTTTCTATAACTTTTAAAGGATTACGATTAGTATTAATAAACTCAGTACTACCCATAAGCTCTCCTTTATCTGCTTTTGGTAATGTTTTTTCAAAGTTTATTTGGTGGTCTATTTTATGTCGTACTCTTAGTTTAAGAGGACCTACTGTTTTTCCTAGTTTTTTAGAAATAAAATTTTCATCTATTTCAAAATCTGAAAACTGTTCTTGTAAACCTTGGTTAACTAAAATTTGATCTAATAGACCATCATTTAAAAGTTCTTTAAATTGAGTTTCATTTAATTCCTTTCCGTCAACGTAATATTTACAAGCCATAATAAAAGATTTTCCCCTACGAATATAAGGATTTTTTTGTTAACAATTTTTGTGTTTATTAGTTTCAGGTTTTATAAAAATATTTATACCGCTAGTCTGAATAGCTGTTACTATATTTTCAAAATTATCATTAATAGCATTAGCTCTTTCTAAAGATTTTTCTGAAAATTTATTTTTAATTTTATTCTCTTTTTCTTTTTTTATTCTTTCATTTTCAAGAGAATTGTATTCTGTTATATCTTGAAAGATACTTTCAGTTATACTTTTTTCTTTAAAGTCTACTTGTATACTACCAGCAAGATTTTTTAGCTCTTCATTAAGAGCTTTTAGTTCTGCTTTTAATTCTGTTTGTTCAGCATCTAACTCTGTAGTTGTATCTTTTTGTAAAGATTCTTCTACTTGCGCTGCTTTTGCTTCACGCATAGCCTGCTCTTGAGCAGTAAGTTCTGTACCTGCTTTAATCTTATCTGCTATAGCGTTAATACGGGCATCTGATACTGTAGCATTATCAGTAAATTCTTTAAACTCTTCTTCTGTAACTTCACTAGTTTGTTGTGTTCTTGAAGGGATTCTCCATGTAGCAAAATCTACAGTTATACTACCGTCCATCTTTCCTTTAATGAACTCTACAACAGCATACTGCTGATTTGCATCCCACCCAAATCTTGTTAAAACTTTTTCTCTTAATTCATCTAGTGTCTGTCCTTTTTTAATTCCGTCTAGAACTAATTTCTCAACAAGTCGTTCCCCAGCTTTAGCATCTATTCCTGTAAGAGGCGTAGTAGTAGCTCTATCCTTAATAGGGATAGGTTCTCCAAAAGATTGAGAACTTGCTTCCTCTGCTACTGGAGCTTCTTTTTTAGCATCAAGATTTTCTTGAAGTTTCTTTTTAATAACTTCTTTTTCTTTCTTAATTTCTTGAATACGATCCGCATCATTTTTAATATTAGTACTAGTACTTTCTCCTTCTGCATCTCTTCTAACAATTTCTTCTCTTAATTCTTTTAATTGAAGGGCTCCTCCGTCTTTATAAGCAGGCAAACGAGTAATAAAAGTTTCATTTCCTTTACTGTCTTTATAAACAACTGCAATAGGAATATCATTACTAGTAGGAGATTCTATAAAATCATTATCTTTTTGTATTTCAAATTCAAAATAATGATTTTCGTTTTCTAATTGTTTGTTATTTAAAAAATTAGAATTATTTACTACTGCAGTATTTAAAGGAGAAAAAGGATCTTTAGGTTTATTAATAAGATTACCTTGTTCATCTCTTTCATTTATAAAAGTATTTCCTCCTTCTCTATCTGATGTTGTTTTTATTAATTCTTTATCTGCTGTAGGAAGCATAGTATAGTAATCATTAGCTAATGCTCTAAAATTAAAAAGAGCGTCATCTACATTTTCTTTAACTTCTTCAATAGGCGTTCCGTTAATACTTTGAACTTGTTCTAAATCTTCTTTGTTATCAGCTACATAACCTTCTTTAGATTGCAATGCTTCAAATCTTTCTATTTCTTCTTGTAAAATTTCTATTTCTTTTAAAAGAGGGTCTATAAAAGTTCCTTCTTTATCTATTAACTCAAATTCTTGAGTAGTACTTAACTCTCCAACAGGTAGACCTTTTTTATCAAGACGGTCAATTAACTCACTAAACATTCCAGGATGTTTATCTAAAACTCTTAGTATAGCTTTTGTTTTTGTTGTAGCATCAGCATTAGAGTTTTTAACTCTTTCAATTTTTTTTAGACCTTCTACAATAGATTCATACTGTGCCTCATCTGCTATTGGACTTTTACCTTTTAAAGATTTTTCATTATTTTTTTCTTTCCTAAAATTAGATGGATTTTTACTATCTTTAATAGCTTCTTCATTTATTTTTTCTAATTGTTCTATAGTATACTTTTCAAAAGAAGCCATTACTTCTTCTTGAAAATTAGTAAAAGTTTTTGCTCCTTTACTACTAAATAAACCTTCGTAAAGTTTAGCAGCTTTTGCTCTACGTACTTTTATATCTAAAATATCTTGTATTAAAGGTTCTATTTCATTTTTTGTTAAGCTATAATTATTAGGATCATTCTTTTTAAAATCATCTAAGATTTCTTTTTTTACTTTTGAAGCATTATCAACAAACTCTGCTTTAATTCTAAATCGTTCTTTTGATTCTTTTCCTTGTACTTCTGCAACTTTAACAGCTACCTCTTCTAGTTTATTTAAATTTAAAAATGCTTTTGTATTTCCATTTCTAGAAGTAATATCTTCAATTTGATTTATAATAGATTTTTCTCTTTTATTAGTATTTTCAACAACAGAATTTAAATAAACCATTTGTTCTTTTAATCCTTGTTCTAAGAGTATATTATTAACATTTTGTTTTGTAGTTATTTCTCTTCCTGTTACTTCTTCATACAGTCTTTCAAAAAACTTAGGATTTGTATTAGCAATAACATTTTCTACTATTTCTGCAGATTCTAAAACTCCTGTTGCAAATTCTTTTGCTTTTTCTAAAGCTTCTTTTTTACTTTTTTCAGTAAACTCTTCTACTACAGCTCCTTCTTTATCTTTTATAGCGTATTGACTGTTAAAATCTTTTACAGACATTTCTTCCATAGCATCTATATCCTGAAGAACAGTATCTCCTAAACCTAACTCAACTCTATTATATACTGCAGAAAATAATTGAGCATGTTCTGCATCTTTAAACTCTTTAATTTTTCCTTGTATAGCAGCGTCATCCATTTCCGCTGTAGTGTTTTGTAATTTTAATGCATTTTTAAGATTTAATTGCAGCATAGGATTAAAGCTTGCGCTTTCTCGGTTTAACTTTTCTGCATTTTCTATAGCTTTTTGCGCTTCTGCTTTTCCTTCTCTAATTTCTGAAAGAGCTCCTCCGTAAACAGTACCAAGAGGAGTAAACTTTACTTTTCCTGTATTTGTATCTACTCCAAACGGTAGCCTTACTCCAAGAAGTCCCATAAGACCTCCTATTAACATAGAGTCTTTTCCTTCAGTAGTTTTAGCATATTGTCTACCTTGTGTTACTACAGAATTAGCCATTCCTATTAAAGATCTACTAGACTCTTTACTATAATTATTAGCATAGTAATCTATTAATCCTTCTTCCATTGCTCCTTGACTAAACTCTTCAAACCCTTCTGTTATAAATCCTTTAGTACCTCTTTTTACATATCCTAAACCTTTAAGATATTTATTAGCTGTTACATTAGCTACTCTTTTACCGTTAACAATACGAGTTCCTGATAATTTTAAATTATCTAAAAAGATTTTTGAAGCACTACGTTTTATACCTTGAGCTCCTAATTGAGCTACTCTGTAATTTCTAGTTAATAAACGAGGCATTTGAACAAAATATGAGCCTGCTACTAAAGGAACGTTTGCAAAGTAAGCTACTTTTCCTGCTGAAGTTGCTGTTTTTTCATACTTTGCTAATTCTGATTTAGAAGGAGCAATTAAATTTTCTATTACTCTTCCTTCTTTATCTAGATAATATCCTTCAGGTGAAAACGAACCTCCCTGTCTAATATGATGATCTTGTAAAAGTTTATCTAAAGTTCTATCTTTTGTACTCATTCCTATTAAGGAAGATTCATAATGTGAACTACGATATGCTGCTACAGCAGTACCCATAACAGAACGGTGTCCTCTAGAAAGTTTTGAAAGATTTGAAGCTTGTTGTCCAATTTTAGGTATTTTATCTAGGCCTCTCATTAACCTAGTAGCTTTTGAAAATTTACTTACTACTCTACCTAATTTACTAGCTTGTAATGCTAATCTTGCTGATAAAGCAATTTGTAAAGGAGCGGCTGCACCTCCTGTAGCAGCAGTTAATGCTGATGCTAATGTTTCTGTTGTAACTACTCCTGCAATAAAAGAAGCTGCAGGTACTATATCAGCATTAAAAGATTTCATAGGATCATCTAAAAACCGACTAAGAGCACCTTTTGTTTTAAATTCTAATTGTCCTGTTTCTGTATTAAGCACACTATCAAATTGTCCCGCTCCGCCATAAACAGCAGTGTTTATGTTAACAAATTCACTAGCATCTTCTAGTGCACGATTAAAAGAATTATCAGCTAATTTACTAGCATCAAGATTTCTAATTGCAGAACCTGCTGAATAAATAAGTCCTGCACTAGTTCCAATAACATTTATTGCAGTGTTTCCAAGAAACCTTGCTCCTGTAGTAGCTAATGATGAATACCATTTTTGATTTTCATCAAGATCATCCATAAATTTTTTCGTAAGATGATGGTACTGTTCTTCTTTAAATTTATTAAGATCTTCTAAATCATTTTCAAAAGTAATTCCTATATTACCATTAAAAAGTTCTACTAATTTATCTTCATTATTTAGTTTAAATTTTTCACGTTCATTTGAATCAGGTAAAGCATTAGTAAGATTTAAAGGAGCATAGACTCTGTCTAAAGCTTTTTTATCTATAAATCCTTTATAACCTTTTATGCTACTAGTTCCTTCTCTACTTCCTGCATCTTGTAAAAAAGCTTCTGAAGGATCCTCAATTTCTCTATAGTCTAAAAATCCAGGCGATTGGTTATCAGTACTTTTTTTAAAAACTTCTGCGGGCTCTTCTTCTATAATGGGATCTACTATAGAATCTACTTCAGGATCTACTATAGGTTCTGTAGTTTCTTTTGGAGAATCATTTATAACAGGATCTTTAACAGAAACATTTTTTTCTACTTCAATAGTCTCTACTTCAGGAACTTTTATTTCTTGTGCAGTGTCAATACCTTTTACTTTAATAGCTTTATTAGATATTACTTCTTCTTCTTCTTCCATATTATAAAAGTATTATTATTTATTTAAAGCAGTCGCAAAATTTTGACTTTCAAAAGCAGGTACAAAATTTGCATTTGTAATAGGGTCTTTAATTAAATCTCTTTCTGACCCTACTCCCCACATTATATCCATAACTCTAAAATCAGATGCTTGAATTCCGCTCATCACATAATCAGTAATATAAGTATAATCGTTTCCTTCTGCATTTGGTATTGTTGTTCCTTCACCGTCTACTGTTGTGTAGGCAACACTTGCAACAATTCCTTTTCTTTTTTCATTATAAGCATAATCTACTTTATAGCCTATATGCCGTTCAGGTTCTCCAGCTCTAGAAACTTTTTTCCAAGCAGCAGGCGGTTCTATTATTTTAGAATTAGAATCTTTATTTTCTAAAGCTTTACCCATAGAAATAGCTTTTTCAAGATAATTTTTTCCTCTTGTATTATTAGCTCTATTAGTTATAGTTGCATAATTATTAATAGCCATATTAAAAGCATATGGGTTTTGATTTTCTATAGCTGCTTTACCGAATTTAGTAACACTTAAATTGGCATTAGTTTCTATATCATCACTGTTTCCTGATAAAGATAAATATAAATTTTTAGGGTTTTCTCTTTTATATCTAGCTATTGACATTACATCATAATCTCCATCATCGTAGTTCTCAATAAGATCTTTCCATTGTTGTTTTGCTTTAGGAGTAATACTTGCATTACTTAGTATTTGTTTTTTAATTGCAGTTTCATCTAAGTTACCTCTATTATATCTGTAAATTACTCTTGTAGAACCATCAGCTCCTACTTCAGTATCTATAAAATCAGCAATTTCATTATAATTTGTTAAATCATAATTATCATCAGTTTTATTTAAATGTACAAATTCTGTTTCACCTGTTCCTCCATTATAAAGAATTTGTTGAGCAGCTCCTTCTGCTCCTGCAGCTTCGTTTTTTATACGATCTGTATGTACTTTAAAAGCATCTCCTACATATAAATTTGCATCTGCATCTGTAGTTATCGCTTCAACTTGAGGAGCTTTTAAAACAGCCATATTAGTTACCCAATCATTTGATATTTTATTAAGAGGATTATTAATTTTTTCAAAATCTGCAGAGACAACACTATTTAGATATGTATCAGGATTAAAAATTAATGTATTTTCTTTGCCCATTATTAATCCTCCATTTTCTACAGAAGGCATTTCAACATTTCCTCCATCTGGAGATTGTAAATAAAACTTTCTTCCATCAGGAGCATTATAAGGTACGCCTCCATCAATACCTTGTGATGTTGCAAAATCTTCTAAATTTTCTAAATTAATATCATAAGATTTTTTTAAAACTTCTGAATATCCTCCTGTTTTAAAAGCTTCTGCTACCCATGAATTTTCTGGTAAATTTTGTTGAACTATTTGATCTATTTGACTAGTAATAGTATAGTATTCTCCTAACCTTCCTAGCTTATCTTCTCCTATATCTTGATTAGTTAATCTAATTTTTTCTTTTAATGCTGTTTTTTCATTTTGATTAGTAGTATTGCCAATATTTACTTTAAGTTGTTCTACTTCTGCTTCTTTATCAGCTATAAGTTTACCCCATTTTTCATTATATCTATTAGAAAGACTGTTAGACAATTGAGTATCTTTTAATATAGGGTCGTATTCACTATTAAACTCTTTTGAATTAATATATTCAGCATTTTTATAATCAATTTCTATAGGATTTCCAAAACCATCTACTGCATTAACGCCTACATCTCTTCCTACTATAATATTATTTCTTTTTTCGTCTATTTTTCTTTCTACTTTATTTTCTGGTTGATTTTTTTGAAAATTTCGTATATCATCATAAAGTTTCGTTTGATCCCCCATAGTAGTTGTTGTAAAAGTGTTTTGAGGATCTACATTTCCTACAGCTCCTCTACCTGTTAATGGCGTGTCATTAGGATTTGTTCCTAAAGATTGTAAATTAACTTGTTTAAGATCTTGTAATATTTTGTTATTTTTTGTAGTCGTTGTACCTCCATCTGAACTTCCGCCAAAAACACTAGCTCCTTCTTCTCTTAGATCATATATATCAGTAGCTGCTTTAGTAGTATCTTGCATCCAATTATTCATAACATTTTGTACATGAGTAGCTTGAGCAAATTCTTTTAACCTTCCTTGATTAGAAGCATTTTGTAAATTTACTTCGTATGCTTGTAAATTACTTTCTGTATTTTCTTTTATTTTTTGAGCTTTATTTTTTCTTTCAGGACTTTCATTAGGATTACTTATAATATCATTCATTCTATCTATTTGTCCTTTAAGAGTGTTTTCTTGTTTTTGTATAGCATTTTCTATTAAATTAGATTGAGGATATTTACGAACATCATAATAAAAATCTTTTTCAGCTTTTTCTTCTAACCAATTTTTATAACGGTCAGATTGTTTCATAAGATTAAAAATTTCTTGTGAAACTGTATTTAAATCTTTTGTTTTAATAGTTGTTTTTAAAAGTTTTGCTTGATCCTCAGTTATCCCAGGAATCATTCCTGACAATGAGTTAATATCTACTGTTTCTTGTGTAGCTGCTGTTTTAGCATATTCTATACTTTTATCTATAAATTCTTTTTCAAGATTATTTCCACTAGGAGTAGTATCTATAGTGTTAAAATTTCCAGTTTCTGAATCGTAACTAAAACCTCCTAGTTCTGTATATTCGTTTAAAGCTTTAAATTTCCATTTATCATAATCATCTTGAGTATACTTTTCTCCGTCAATACGTTTTTTTTCTATTGCATCTTTTTTTGCAAAATCTATTTTTGTACTTCTAATACCTGAAGATTCAGGATGAGTATTATATAAACTATTTAATTTTGATAATTTTCTAGAAGCTTGTTTGTAATTTCCAGATTGTTGTAAATCTTTTAATATATCATCTTTGTATCCTTTTAACTCTAAAGAAATTTCAGCCGCTCTTTCTTTGTCAGCAGAAGTACCGTCAACACCAAGAACTGTTTTATCTACAGTGTCAAATGTATTATCAAATTTCTGTTGTTTTGCAGCTAAAGGCCTAGCAAATGCTTCTAGGCCTAAAGGCTTATATTCAAAAGCTGCGGCTTTTGTAGTAGGCATTATTGCTCCAAATTGATATTTATTAACCGAGTATTCCTTTTTCATCTTCTTTAGTATTTTTACTGTCTATTTTTATTTAGGATCTTTTTTATTTTTTTTCTTTGCCTTTTTATCTTTTAAAATTTTAGAAAATCTATCTAAATATGTATTATAATCAAAAGTATAATCTTCAGCATACATAGCGTTGTATTTACCCGCTAATTCATTTTTTTCTTTTGATGAACTATTTTCTGCTAATTGCTCAATTGCTGTTGTTAACATTTGATTTTTAGCTCCTTTTGCGTTTTCATTATACATTTTTTCTGCATCTTCTTTTCCTTTATTAATTTTATCTGCAGTGTTAAGAGTTTTTACGTTTTGATTATCTATTGCTAAATCAGTGTTATATTTTTGAGCATATATTTTACTTGTAGCATCATTAAACGAATTGTTTAAAGCAGTCATATTTCCTAAGTAATTTCCTGCAGTAGAATTTTGCCTTACATTTTTACTAGCTAACGCAAAGCTTTGTTTTGCTTGGTTTAATTGATTACTAAAATTATATTTATTTAAAAGTTTAGGATCTAATCTAGAAAGATCTATGTCTCCTGTTTTACCAAATAACCCCATACCTAAATTATAAGCTATAGGAAGCATTTTACCTGCAGCAGTTCCTAAAGATTCTTGGTATTCTGCATCTTTTACATTTTTACTAGGGGCACTATAAGCAGCTCCTCCACCTGGTGCTATTCTGTTATCTTTTACATCAGGAATAACTGCGGCTCCTCCACTTTTTTCTTTTGCTATTGCTTGATTTGCTTGATTTGCTTGATCATTACTTAAAAGTTTTTTTGCTTGTTCTTTAGTATAATATCCGCCAGGAGCAGGTATTGTTGAATTAGTCAAACCATATTCAAGTTGGCCAAACATAGGTCCTTGTGAAGAGTCATATTGCAAATAATCAGGAATTGACTCGTAGTCTTCTTGTATAAGTGAGTAATCTTGCATTCTACTATTTATTTCTTCTTCTGTATCAAAAATAGGAATATTTTCCATGTTAGGCGTATACTGATGTATGTTTCCTCCTAATCTCATTCCTTGATTCATTTGATTCATCTGATCCATTTGATTCATATTAGAAACTGCAGGATTTTGATTCATCATTTTAGGATTCATTTCCATATTTGGATTCATTCCCGCAGAAGTAGGTACTGCCATACCTGTATTTGATTGAGTATTTGGCGCACCGTATTGAGGCATACCTCCTCCTAAAGTATAATACTCAGATTTCATTTCACTACCGTAAGCATAAGAATTTTTTTTCTTTTTTCTTTTACCACCGTATCTTGCCATAGGCATTTGTTGAGGATCTCCTTGTTGTTGCATCATCATCATTTCTTCTTCAGACATTTCTGGCATCATTTGACCTTCGGGCATTTGTTGCATAGGTTCTTGCTGCATAGCTCCTTGCATTTGTTGAGGATATTTTTCTGCTATAGCATTCATTTCTGCATTAAAACTTTCTTCTTCTTTAGCTTCTTTCATAGCTGTTAAAGCTTCATGAGTTTCCATAAAAGGTATTAAATCTTGATTAATAGAATTATCTGTTATAGAATCTCCTTCTCTAGTAAATACATCATTATTTCTAAGTAACATTTTAGCAGCCGCAAGAACTGTTTTATTTACATATTTTTTAGGAAGACCTTTTTCTTCTGCTAATTTTTTAGTAATCTTCATATCTGGTTGTGCAGATACTATAAAACTAGCATTAGGATCACGAGGATCTGGTATTTTAATTTCTCCTTCCTCTACAAGATTAGGAGCACCATTAGGGCCCATTCCTTGTGGAATACCTCCTAAAGGATTTTCTTCGTGAGTTCCCCCTGCTCCAAATTCATTAACAGGAATTTGGTTCATGTTGTTATCACCGAAACCATCATTACTATACATACTTCCTCCGTAAGCATAATCATTATACATATTGCCTCCATAATTAAACTTAGGGTTTACATATAATGAATCTTTAAGTTCGTTTGTTGCATTTGTTCCTATTGCTTCAACTTTTTTAGGGTCAATTAATGTACTTGTTTCTGAGTATTCTTTATTTCTTTTATTAAATTCTTCTAAACCAAATTCATCAATAAATGATCTACTTCGTGAAATCTGCTCTCCCGTATTAACTAAATCATTCTGAGTATCAACTGAACCACCTGATGGTGTTGTTAGAGGCTTTCCCATATAACCATGTTTGTTTAAAACAAAGTTACCTGAAGTCTTACCACTACTCATACTATTACCAGAAAGTTGATTTTTATTTATTTGATTATTAAAATCTTCTTGTGATAAAGCACCAGACTTAAGATCAGCTCTTAATTTTCTTTTATGATGCTCATTACTCATTACTCCGTAAGTAGCAACCTCGTTATCTAATCTTTCTTGTTGAGTATCTTTAAACTCGTTAGGGAAATTAAGTTGCATTAATCTCTCATTCATGTTAAAGTCTTTAACAGAATCACCGTAATGTCCATTTCCTTTTGGAGTTTCCATTCTTGCTAATTCTTCTGACTTATCATAAGCCGCTAAAAAAGTATCATAGTTATCCCTGTAACCTGGAGTTCTTAGATCTTGGTATTGTTGTGCGTTTGGATTAGGTAATGACTCTGGACCTACATTACTAAAAGTTGTTATTGATGTTCCTGTTGGCTTTACTGCATTTCTCATATTAGGATCAATTTGATGCATATTAGTATACCCATTATACATCTTGCTTCCATGAGTGTAGTCATTGTACATGTTACCTCCATATTCAGCAGAGTGTCCGTAGCCTGCATTTTTTAATCTCATATGTTCTTGGTAACTATTTGCTGTAACTCCCTTACCATCTTTATACATCATATGTGTAGTAAAGTCACTAGGATTCATTTGTCCTCCTTTTCTATATATTGTTCCTCCGTATCTTGCCATATCTGAAGGAATGTCAACAATATCTTCTGCTCCAGTTTCTGTAACATCAAATGCTGCACTTCCTGCATCTCCTAAACTTCCTTTTTCCATTTGTCCTGAAGCTATACTTGTTCCAATGTTTATAGCTTGACTAACTAATCCTGTTCCTCTATTAGCTTTTTGTTTTCTTTGTTCTCTTTCAAGAGTTTCTGCATATAATGGATCATTAGGATCTTGTAAAATACGTGCATATTCTGCTTCTTGTTTTTCAGCTTCTGTTGTAGTAAATTCATCTAGTCCTTGCTCTCCTAATCCAATTACAGCAGTTCCTATAGATCCCGTTGCTCCTTTACCTGCTCCAAATGCCATTTTAGTACCAAGATCTGCAAGATCTGTGTCTCTTAAAGATACTTTTCCGTCTTCTGACGCTGCCGCTTGTTCTGAATAGTAATCTGCTGTTCCTGCAAGAGTGCCTAATCCTGCTCCTACTGCAGTGCCAATTCCTGGAATATTTCCTGCAAGAGACGATAATCCTCCTAGTATATCAGAAGTTATGCGCATACCTGCTCCATATTTATAATTATTATATGGCATATTTATTTGTCCTCCGTATTTACGAAATAAAGTTGGAGATCCGAATTTAGTATTTTCTATTCCTTCAATAGGATTAACATTATTTTTTTTAGACATTTTGGCTATTAATTTATTATTAGTAAGTAAAGGATCAAAATTAGGCATACTTTGAAAAGTAGGTTGAAAATTATTTTGATTAATTCCTCCATATTGAGGAGCTACAAAAGTATTATCTGAAACAACAGGATTCATATTATTTAAATATTCTATTCTATTATCTACGGGAAGAGCGTTTACAACTTGTTGTTCTTGAGAACTTAAAGTTTCATATTTTTTTGCATCTTCTGTTGTTAGTTTTTTATTATTATTATTTGGAATAGTAGTATTAGCAGGATCTATATTAAAAGACGCTATATAATTAGGATCCTTAGATTTTAATACATAATTTTTTGCATTTGTTAATCTTTTATTAAAAGCATCTTGTTGAGGATAATTACCAAATCCAGCATTAGCACTAGTCATTAAAAAACTAGCATCTTTTAAATTATCTATATTATTAAAGTCTACATATTCTCCAAATCTTTTTTTATACTTAGAACTATTATTTACTAATTTAGGAAGTTCTACAGCTATTCTATCATGTAAAAATCTTACAGTAGCATGTGCTTGTATATCAGGATCTGTATTAAGTAGTTCAGGATATTTTTCTAAATCTACACCTAGTTTTTTACCTAATTTTTTATAAGAACCTCTACCTGTTAATTGATTTGGCCCTCTACCTCTATAAGTATAACCATCATCTGTATCTCGTCCTTTATTTCCTAATCTATTTCCATAAATAAAATTTCCTAAAGCTTTAGGATTTTCAACATATTTACCACTTTCAGCTAAAGCATTTGTATACTCATTTCCTTTACCTTTAGGAGCTCGTTCTATTTTACCAGTTTTAGGATTTTTATAAGTAGAAAATGTAGACCATACTTCAGCAAGTCTTCCTGGCGTTTTATAGTACATACCTTCAGATACTCCTGTCATTTGTCCTTCTGACATAATAATACCTATAGCAGCCGCTTTTACATTTTCATTAGTTATTCCGTATTTAGTAAAATACTTTTCTAATAATGCATGCATATTAGGCGTTTTGTCTATATTAAGCTCTCTCATGTCAGTGTAATTTAATTTTGTGCGTAACGAATATTATTATTAACATCTTCTTCTTCTAAAAGTACTGTAGCTTTGTCACCACTTTTTTTAGCTAAAGTTTGTATTTCTTTTTTAAATAATTTTGCTTCAGCAGAAGTTATAGTTTTTGCAGCAAGTAAAGCATTTACTTCTCCTACACTTGTAGGAACATAATTTATTTTTTCTGCAGCTTTCATTAAAAACTCATCAGTATTAAAAAAAGATTTATCTCCTATTACTTTCTGTAATTTAGGGTTATTTTTCCAAATATCCATTTTCCAATATCCTTCAGGGTTATCTAATACTTTATCTATATTTTTTTGCATAGTTTTAGACTGACTATTATAAAAAGATTTTAATTCAGGATTATTAGCAACTTGAGTAGGACTAGGAACAGATTTTTTTAATGCTGTTTCTATTCTTGTTCTTTCACTAATAGGTAAATTTTTATTATTTAATTTTTTAGCAAGAGACGAAAGATTAAATTCTTTAGCGGCTGCTTTTGTTGTAGTAGTAGTAGCTCCTAAAGCATCATCTCCAAATTGCTTTAAGTATTGCATAGTTTGTTCATGAGATAAATCATTAAACCATTGTCCAGTTGTAGGGCCTGCTGTTCCTTCAGCTATACGATTCCTCATTGCTACTACGTCATCTGTATTTGAAAAACGACTAAGATATTGTTTTTTAAATAAATCTGAAGGAGAAGCATTTCCTTTTACTACTTGTGTTACTCCTTTACCTAAATTTGTAAGATAAGGTGTTGCGCCTTTAACTGATCTATTTACAAGATTTGCACCAGATACGCCTGCGTTAGTAAGACCTAAAGATCCTAAACTAACCGCAGTTGCTCC
>TARA_R110002110_G_scaffold110040_4_pt1 | contig 27277 bp, 45 predicted proteins | sample TARA_R110002110 | Tara Oceans TARA_R110002110 (sample SAMEA4397330) | marine metagenome | biome: Polar Biome; feature: [SRF] surface water layer (ENVO:00010504); material: water (ENVO:00002006), including particulate matter (ENVO:01000060) such as... | depth 5 m
CGCAATTAAAAACATAAAGACATCGTTAAATGTTATTGATTCACTTTGTTTTTGTTGTACCATTTTTATCCTCCCTTTTTTATTCTTTTTTGTCTTTCTTTGCTTTTTCTGTGCCTTTTGCGCAAGAGCATATATCATCATTAGTACAATAGTCGTACCCAGAAAAGCAGCCACAATTCCCAGTATTTCTACAATTGCTATTAGCCACTCTTTCAATCCCCCTCACGCCCGTCTAGTAGTTCATCTAAAATCATTTCTAGTTTCGCTTCTAGTGTCTGTAACTTAGTCATTACCATTATCAATTCTGTGCTTTCTTCCATATTCATACCTAATTGTTATATAATGCCATCTCCTCTATATAAAAGTAATTGACATACTCGTAAGTTCCGTTTCTGTTAAAATCTGCAAATAGATTAACGTAGATGGTGTAATACCCGCTATAGGGGTCTGTGAAATAATCGGGGTGCGACTCTAGTTGATATTCATTAGCTTCCCATCCTGTTACATTAAAAAAGTAATTGTTAAACATATAACCGTTCCATACAGTTTCGTTATCTACTACCTTCAAGTGCCCGACGTCGTAGTATAGCATAACTGGTAAAATATCTTGGTCACAATTAGTATCGACATCTACTGTAATGTTTAATGTGGTGTCATCAGCTCTAGAATAGTTACCGTATTGCATTCCTCTGTAAAACCAAGTAGCGTTAGTAACACATTCATATTCTTCATATTCGCAAGTCCCATCATCTTCTTCTGCTCTATCGTTATAATTCTCAGCATCTACATCCATACACCCATAAATTGTCTCATTGGTTTGGGTCTCATTGTTACCTGTGTGATTATCGACGGGCCCGCCAAGAAATTGACAACGCCCATTATCGTGAGTTGCCTCCTTATTGTAATTCTGTGCATCTGGATTAGTACACCCATAAATTACTGGAGGTGGAAAAGCACAGCCTCCGTTATCAAACGTTGCTTTAGTGTTAAAATTTATAGCCCCCGGGTCCATACAACCGCCTATCGGTCCCACTTCTTCCTCGCCCCATAAATCTGTTAACATTCCTAAATCCGCTGTACCACTCCCAAACATCGCAATTATAAGTACTGTGATAATAGAACCAATTTTTTGGCCTATTTTAGTTTCTCCTAACTTATCACCAGCTTTTCCTAAAGTCTCAAATAAGCCTTCATCTTCTTCGTCTGGACGCTTACCCTTAATACCTAATGCGTCTCTTTCTTCATCTGATATGACACTTATTGCGCCGTAGTCATCTCGACTCATAACTTAATCTTGCTGTCGATTCCTTATAAAGATTTTGTTGAAGGGGGGTCTGTATATTGTATATACTAAGCATAGATATATTATACATAGTTAATACTTACTAAGAAATACCTTAATCCAGTGGTTTTAAATAGAAGGTCCGCTTTTAGAATTTTATGACAGAAAACAAAGTCACGGATAATACCGTGTCATTCACCGTCAACTTAGACGATGAGGAAAAAGAACCAGACAACTGGATGCCTAGCGAATGGCGGTTATCGCCGTCGAAAATTAATTTGTTTCTACAATGTCCGAAGTCATTTTACTATCGGTACATTGCGAAACTCCCCGAAAAGCTATCCCTTCATTTGTTTCGGGGGTCGATAGTACACGACCTGTTAGAAATAATTTTCACTCAGAAGTTTAAATATGCGAGTGGATGGCATACGGATGAGCCTGCTGAGTGGGCGGTCTTAGAATTCCGGAAAAGGTGGTCTAAGCTAAGGACTGAAAAGCATTGGCTATTTGATATGGATAAAAACGGTGGCCTTGATGGTGACCTGATGGAAAGGGAATCGATTCAATTGTTGATTAACTTCTGCCACAGGGTGCAAAAGAAGGTAGCCGAATTAACAGACTGGAAAGTGGCACGAACTAGGGATATGGCTTTTAACCAGTTGAAACCGCGATTTGCTGAAATGCGTATACATAATAAAGAATATAAGATAATGGGTATAGTGGACGTAGTCGTTAAGGATTTCGAAGAAAATATTTCTATTATTGATTATAAAACTAGTAAAAGGTATGGCTCTTGGTTACCAGAAGATTATTACCGACAACTAATAATATACTCGTTATTATATTACGAGGAGACAGGTGTTAAACCGAAGTTTACTGGAATACATTGGTTGAGATACGATGACCTGTATATGGTGCACGTTACTGACGACACTCTTGCAGAAGCTCGTACTCTCATAAAAGATATACACGACCAACTTGCTGAAAGGGGAAACGATGAAGAAAAGTTCAACGTAGTACCGCAAAAATTGTGTAAGTGGTGTGCTTTCTATAAAAATCCGTGTGAACCGGGACCTCTTCCCCGATAGATTTAAATAGTTGCAACAGTTGTTTAACTATGTGGGTCGATTCTCGGCCAATTTTGAATACATTCGTGCAATGATTGACCCACGCCTAGAGGAAATATGGCAAACGAAACAGATAACACAACTGTTAATATGACTGAAAATGTTGTAGACACAGTAAAAGAAAGCGGAATGTTAGATAACCTAATGGATAGTCCTGAGTTAATGTTATGTCTTGCAGTAATAGGAGCTTTAGCTGCCTATGTTGCATATACACAACCTGCACTCAGAGCTTTAGCCTTACCATACGTGAACAAGTTTTTGAAAACTCACGAAGCTAAGATTGAAGAACTGTTAGATACAAATTTAACTAAAGCCCAGAAATTGGCTTACGCTAAACTTGACGCAACCCTCCAGTCACAAGTGAAAGATGAAGTTCTCAGGAACGTTATATCTACAGCTTGGGATGAAAAGGACGATGAGTTAAAAGCTCTTGTTAAAGGCAAAGTTAAAACTGCCTTAGACAACGTTAAGTAAACAATCCCTGGGAGCAGGATTCAAAATAAGCTCCCAATTTTTTTATGAAACTAAGAATATGTAATTGTGAACACGGACATCATAATTGTCAATGTGACGGCACTGGAGCAAAGAAACTAATGTGTATAGGAGAAGATTGTGATGAACACATTTACTCAAAAACATTTAAAACTTTCAGGTGTCAAGAATGTTTTGTGATACATACGCATAACGTACTTAATGATTTCAAAAAATAGGCTCAATTTTTTTTAGACTTCAAACTTCCTCCGATGTGTTTAAAGGGGTGGGGGAAAGATTGGGGTATAACCTCCTTTAGAGATAGACGGGGGGATATTCTGAGTATATATAGCACCTCCTTTAAGAAGCCCCTATATAAGGGATTGACTGGTTTTTTGGTCTTAAAGCTCTTTAGGCCTAAAAGGCAAAATTGTATAAACTCCCCCAATGTTAGTATATTAGCGAAAGCCGACTTACTCGCAAACAATATCCGACACTGGAATGCATAGACGACAGTCTGACACAAGAAGATGACTTGAGTGACTATGCAACACCCTAGTGTAAGCTTTCACCCGATTTCAAAGGGAAGGATGTGGTTACGAATCACCACGATTGAGGTTATGCCTTGAAGAATGATTGTAAGTCCAACAGAATACGGCCTTCATTGCACTGAGTATATACCATCCAAAATTCGTCTGTTACCAATACAGAGACTAATAGTGAATCTTTTAGTATCAACAGTAGCGTGGATGTGGCAAAAACAACTCTGAGAGACTACTAACATCAGGAGGAACCTATAATCCGCTACCTATGAGATACATAACGAAGGAATAAGACATATGACATCTGAAAAAATGGCGTATGCCCGAATGCCTAAAGACGACTTCGATAAGGTCGTCCGTATATCCGGAATCCTCGGTAAGCCACACGGACTGAGAGTAGCTATGGGTAAAGCCATAGTGAGACTCGCCGAAAGTGGTGACCATAAGGACTTCTTCAGAGCTTTAGGAGATAATATCAAACAACAGCTCCCACGAGGAATGACTAATGGCGAGAAGGCCGGTATAGTAGTGAACACCGCTACTGAGTCGGAACAACAAGCGTTCTTAGAGAAGCTTGATGGGCCAACTACGGACCTCCTGTTGAAATTGTTGAAGGCTCAATCTAAGAAACCTTAGATGAATCGGGCACTGTAGACAGAACTCAAAGAGTCCGGCCCCGAGACATACCCCGAAGGCTTAACCATAAACCAATCGGAGAGGAAAAATCGGGCATCTACGCTTATTCCGTTGACATTATGAGTGAATACAAAGACTTCGCCAAGGAGTGTTTAAAACTGAGAGAAAGACATAATACAGAATGGATGGAATTCTTGAAGAAATACGAATTTGGCGGAAAAATAGACATCGTTTACAGAGATGTAAGCGGAGTAGGGCAAAGCGTTCCAAGTGAAGTAATTGACTTCGTGAGGACTAAGCGACTAAGCTTCTAGCCCTGAAGAGCCCGCAGGAGCTTATCCTGCACCTTATGATTAAAAATGGGCGACAAATTACCGACCAACCAGTGAGACAGCTCCAAATGCATACTCACAGACACTTCTCAAATAATCCAAAAAACCGACACCTGAGTGACTCGACGTAGTTGAATCTATGAATTCTCGAGAGACTTGTCTACAGAACTCAGAAGATGTAGTTAGTGAAATCACTGAGAACACAAGACCTGTGTAAATTGGAAAGTCCTTTAAAATCCAGAGTGAACACATCAACGGGCAAGAGGAAAGCTGAACAGTGCAAGGTGTGAAAACCAAAGCTCGAGTGAGTAAGCCAGACTCGATACCCCCCGACAAACTCTGGTCGGGCTCAGGCATTTATGATGAAAAATATAACAGATACGGTCAGGGGAGAGTAAAGAGGAAATCCCGCTTACCCAGAATAGGTGAGCTCTCCCCGCTTAGAGTGATTCAGTAAAAGGCAAGTAAGTGACTGAGTAAGTCAGCTGGCTCATCTGGAGGATGCCCAGACCAGTGTACACCAACCGGTGATGAGATATAAGTAGAGAACCTACTTTCTCTAGGTAGGCTGAATCACACTTAGGTTTCTAGCTACGAATAGTTCAGAGATAGGTCGCCCGAAGGGGGCGGCCAAACCAAGAGATACGGTGAGGCTCTCTCCTCTCGGGCCCTACCCAGCAAAAATTCCTAGCGCTGCGGCAGACCGCCGTAGCATCCGAGAGAATTGCTGTAGCACTCTCGCAAATGCTGTAGCACTAATCGCTGTGCTCCCTTTTTTAGCAAGTGCTGCGGCAGACTGCCACGGCTCGTGCCAAATGCTGCGGCATAGAATGCTGCGGCAGACAGCTAAGGCAGGGTGAGAAACGCTGTAGCACTAAATGCTGCAGCAAGTCCTAAGCCCACGTGAGAAACGCTGCGGTGAGATGAGAAATGCTGTATCACAAACTAGAACCAGCAGTTTAGGTTCCCCCCCTGCTATAGTTTTTTTAAAAAAGAAGTGTGCGTGTTCTTTTTTACATAGGCACACCCTTATGCTGTATATTATAGTATTATATAGCAGTATACATACTAAGCATATGCTTTAAGGGAAGTATATAGCAATTGCTATGCTCAGATATAACATATCTTATAATATATATAGTTATACTGCTATAGTACATAGTATGCTATAGTATTGCTTAGTATGCTATAGTACTAAGAAGGCATAGCGTTTGTTACCCCAAAATTTTAGCATATCTGATGACAAATGCTGGAAATAGGATGGTTAATCTGCTGGTACGAGGCTTTATATATTTTGCCGTGTTTGGGTAATTACGAAGTGCTAACTTGAGACCACTGCTGTGGTCAATGCTAAGTGCTCGAGGACAAATGAAATGCTAGAATCAGAAAGTATACAGAAGTTAAATGCTGTATTAGGTTGTGATGTGCGTAAATCGGATATGTCTGCTGCAGAACTAAAACGTCTGCTGTCAGAATTTCGGCACCACATACACAGCACTCAAAGTAAGAAGCGCCGTAGAACGGCCAGATATACTGTATTATATGCAGTGGATAGCAGACGCCTTTCATATGCTTTGCATCACGGTCAATTGCCGGGATGTGTATGCAAATGCCGGATGTCAGATGCTGAATCAGGCAGAATAGATGCTATGGAGTGTCTGTATTCGCTGTAATACAGAATAAGTGCTACAATGAAAATTGACTTAAACAAACTAAAAGTTATGCTGGATTGGCATAACAAATGCGATGGTCGCAAACCAGTGCTGCATCTGAGAGATGATGACGCAATCTCACACAAATTCTTAGAAGAGGAGACCAACCGCTGGAATAACAGAGATGACGATGCATATGTGGCTCCTGCTGCAGTTGAGAAATTTATGCTTCAGTTCATAGATTGTCTTGCTCAGATAGAGAGCCGTGATAGAATCACTTTGATGAAAAGGATTCAAACGCTGGGAGGCTATGGATACCGCTCCGGTGGTGTGACGGGTAAAAATGAATATGCTAAAGATAAGAGCCGTGTAGATGGTTCAATGTATCAAACTAAAAGAAGGTAATGCTAAAAATGAATAACGCAATCGATAAATGGGATAGAGAACTACAGCAAAAGAAATGCAAATTGAACTGTGGCGAGCCAGCACTTCAGGGATGGAGATATGCTAATATGTGTAGAAGGTGCTATGATGAACATAGCAGGGCAATGATTATGTTGTGCTCTACTAATGGTGGTGTGCTGTGATTACAATTTGTGAATCTTGCTGGACCCACATAGAAAATAACAGCAGAACTGTATTCTGGATAGATAAGAATGCCTGCTGTAATGATAAGGAATGTGAAGTTTATACGACAGGTCACGACATATGAATACAATGAATACAGCAGACTGGAAGCAAAAGAAGATAACAGAATTAACAAATGCCGACATACCCAGCGATATAGGATATGAACAAGCAAAACGAATTATATGGGCAGCATATTGGAAATACGAAGCAGAAGAAAATGATAAAGAAGAGATTCCATACACTTTTGCTGGATGGCTCGAACACATAGTGCCGTGAATGAAACCAGGAATGCTGCAATGAAACAAGTAATGCCGATAGTGTCTCAGCAGAACGTGTCCTCGGTCTGCTGGAATGCCGGTAAAATGCTAAATTTCGACGAGAGAAAGTGCTGGAACGAGTCCTTATATATGTTGCTGCCTTTGGGTATATGTCGAAAGACACAAATGAAATGGAGATGCTGGAATGCCTGAAGATACATCAAATGAAGAATCAAACGCCGAAGAGCCAATTAAATGCGACTCTTGTTGTGCTGTAGTCACTGGTGAAGTGCATAGTTGCGACGATTACGAAGTAATATGCGGACAATGCTACATAGACTTAGTTGTTTGCGATTATTGTAATTCTAGGTGCGACAATGGACACGAGACCGTAGCATCTGATACAGTATGTGACAGTTGTTCTCAAGATTGCCATTGTTGTATCGGTTGCGACTTATTAATTAATTTATCACGGCACGATTATTATGAAAATCCACACGATTATCAATATTGCTGTAATAGTTGTGCTTCAGAAACAGAGATGTTATGCTGTAATGATTGCGGTTGTGATGTTTATTACAGCGAAAGCGGAGAAGATTGGACAGAAAATGAACAGTGCTATAATTGTTATAATAACCAAGCTTCCTCAATTAGAGATGCTGTAAGCCGCACAATAACCGCAGATAAAGTGACATTGACCAAACATTACGATGCTGCACCTTCATCGGTTATGCAATTTTATTATAATTTTTATGACGGCAACACTGAAAATATGAGTCATATTGAATCTGTATTACAGAAGTCTGGTGGTGGTTACGGCAAAGGTTATGGTTATTACAACACATCAGTTGAAATTGCATCAGATACAGTAGAAAAGATGTCAACACATTGCTATAACTTCATTAGAAGTAGGCGTTTATATTGTGACCACCGCAAATTTGGGATATATAACCCATTTGTTGATTTCTTCTCTGCTGCAATTAGATATGTTGACGAAAAGACAGGTGAATACAGCAATGGTAGTGCTATAACAATGGATGAGATTGGTAAAAACTTTAACAGATACTCGATATCATCTATTGACAAGTTTAAGATAATGCAAATGCTACAAGATGACCTTAAAGATAAGAATGAATTACGAAATAAGATTATTAAAACCATAAATGGTTCTTTCGGTAAAAGACTGCCGTTAAAGCTTTATAAAGATGATTTATTTTGGTCTAATTTTGAGAAATTCAAAACTAATAGTGCTGCAAGTAAACTCAAAGTGCGTATAGGCTTTGATGCAAAAGATATGATGGATGTATTAGCATTTAATAGAAAAGTTGGTAGTTGCCAAGTTCGCAGCAATCAAGAGACATACTCGTTTGGTATGATGGATATGCTAACTAACCCACATCTGCTGTATTTGATTTATGATGGTGATGAAATTATAGGCCGTTCTGTTATAAGATTATTAAAAGCGTCAGATGATGACACTACTTACGTAGCACCTTCAAGATTATACCTTAGTAAGTTTACACACGTCAAATCAGCATTGTATAACAGTATGTTTACTGCTGTGCAAGAGTGGGCCGGTATCAATTTTGGGCCTAGTAAGTTCAAAATGATAGCATATAATTCAACACGACACGATAATATGTGCGTTTATGATTATCTTGATAATGATATATGGAAAAAAGTAGCAAACAAAGAAGAAAAAACGCTGCACACAAACTGGTGGCATCAATGGTGGCTTGAAAAACCCGGCAATGATGAGGCAGATTATCTTTACTACAAAGACGAAGAATTAACTAGCAATCACACAAGATTAACTTCTACGGATGAACATAAAGTTACATCACATTACAATTACGCAAGTCGTGAAGGACTATTCTCACGGCACTTCTATATAATAGAGGACAAAACACAAAATGAGTGAACAAGAAGACAAAACTATAGCACTAGAAATCGAAAGCGATGAAGAAAGTGTAGAGATAGCAAGTCGTCGTGTTCCGGTGAAAGAAATGGATATGCACAAACCAGTAGAAAGTTTGACAGCAATGTTTGAGCTGTTTACACCATCAGGTGATGAACACGCTATGATATCGTTGGTCTCACACTTTCTCACTAAGAATGGCATAGACTATGAGATAGATTGCGCTGGGAATATGTATTTCAAAAATCATATTCAAGGTGCTAATAGATTCATAGTAAATGCACATATGGATACTGTAGCTAACGGTATTGCAGAACTTGAAGTGCTTGAATCCACGCCTTCCAAAACCATTATTCAATCAACGAATAATCAGGTCATCGGTGCAGACGACAAGTGCGGTGTTTATGCTGTTTTGAAGCTAATAAGCGACAAAACCATAGATTACCCACTAACCGGTTTGCTGTGTGTATCAGAGGAAGTAGGATTAGTAGGCAGTCAGTATGCTATGGACAACCATAGTGATTACTTTGCAGACTGCATATTCTGTATTACCGTTGATAGACGTGGCGATACCGACATAGTAACAACAAACAGCGATGTTAAGTTAGCAAGTGACGACATTATTGACAAGTTGGATGAATTTGGTGCAGAGTTTGGGTTCAAACACGCAACTGGTTCTATATCTGACGTAAGTAATATAGTCAAAGAACTTAATATCAATGGAATCAATATGGCTGCTGGATATTATGGAGCCCACACTGGTTCAGAAAAAGTTGTAGTAGAAGAACTGCTAGCTTCAATTAAGTGGTTAGGTCGTTATATGATACCACGTATGCGAACATACTTAATTGGTAATCCAAGTGCTGCACTATACAAACCAACATCAGCACCTTCATACTATAATTACAGTGGGTATAACTTCTATGGTGAAGATAAATGGAGTTATAATACAGGTAAAACAGTGTATGGTGGCTACGGTGCTGCATTGAAGAAAGATAGAGATAATGACGATTTAGAAAATAAGCTAGAAGATGCTCTGGATGATTGGATGAAAGTATTAGATGACATAGAACTCACTGGTGGTTGGTATATGCTAGATTGTCTAGCTGAAGATGCACAATACCACCTATCTTCTACTGCTAAATCATTAGTTATTGTTGATGGTTGGACTACATACCACCAAGAAATGATTGAAGTTAGCAAGGCTATCGATGTCAATTACGGTGATGGTGGTGGAAATGCTACAATCGAAATAACCAAGATAGAAGAATACATACAAAGTATGAAAGACGACGGTTTTGCTAAGGCGTTCGATAAAGATGGTGATTGGGCATAATGGCTAGTAGAAAAAGAGAAGTATTACACTGTCCTGAGTGCAATCACGGCAATAAATTGAGTAAAGTCCAAGACTTCTACCGCTGCGGTGAATGTAAGAATGAGTGGTTTGACTATGAAATGATTAAAATACCATTCAGAACTATCAAATTCGAGGGGCGAGACGGCACTCCTAAGTATCTGCCGTTAACCCCGAAGGTTCTGGCAGATTGGAAAGGTCGTAATGCTGGATTTTATTCATCCGAGTTTGAAAAACATAAGTTTAAGAAGGGTTGTAATATGACTAATGAACAAGTGCAGAATGCTAAGAGTATAGGTCGTGCTAAGAAGGGTTGGAGAGGTCGTAGAGACGAAAATTTGCTAAGGAGGCTTAAGAAAAAGTAGAGCGGAAAGGATTAAAGTAATTGCAAATATCGCTAACGGAAAATATGCTGGGTATTCTTATTTACCCGATGAGTTCCGTTCCCGTGTGGCTAGCATATCCCTGACGGTAGTAGAATTCTTTGGGAGTTCTGCTCTAAGTTGTCCGTCGGTTACAGCAATAGACAGGAGTCGCTGTGAGTAATCGGAAATGTCGAGTTATCCAGAACTCCGCTGGTTATGAGGTTTGTTTGTTTCATCCTCGTTGCAAGTGCTCGATATAGCGAGAATAGTGCATAGCTTTAATCCCCGTAAAACTACAAAAGAGATTAATATGGTAGAAATAAGTGTAATAAGAGCATCTAGGCTCAAAGATAGCTGGGAATTGAATACTGATGAAAACATCACAATTCGACAATGGCTGGCAAATGCTAGATATGGCGCTGGTGCTGGATTTGAAAGCATAAGTGAGAAATTAGTATGCCCATCCACTAATGTGAACGGTAGTCCGTTAAGAATCAATCACATAGTGCTAATGTATAGAAGAAGAAACCTGAATTATATTGAAAGAATAGACTTTACTAGTCAAAATTCTTCTAGACGTTTCGGCGGTCACACTGCTGAAAGATATACTAAGTTTGTGAAATATTGGTATCGCATCGTTAAGTGGATACAGAATGGAGAAATTGCTGGAGATTCTGATATCGTGATATACAGAACTGATAAACAGGCGTCTGAACGAGCTTATATGAGCAAATACCCCATTAGAATGATTGACGATACTTATGCTATAATCACAGGGACAACGTTTATGTATGATATTATAAATGATGCTCTGCAGAGTTCACCAATAGACAGTAATGTAATTAATTACAGACTATTTATGGATACAATAGTTTATGATTATAATAATAGCAACTTCAGCCTTGAAAATGAAAGATTTAGGAATAGATGCTATTACTTATGGAGTTGGCTTAGCAGCTACAAACACCAATTAGTAACTGTTTTAGACGATTCACTTCCAATAGATTCAATGGCTAGAGGTGAATTAGTGCTATGGAAAGATGGTAAGTGTTTACTTAAATCTGAAAAGTATATGAATAGTGACAAACCAAGTGACAGGTTGGTGGGTTTAGAACCTGATAATTTGCCACGTGATTTGATAGATATGCCGGATATTATGACACAAATATGGATTATGAACAGTGGAGAAGATAATCTTTAAATAAAATGGCGGCAATTACAGTTATGGTGCGTAAGAAAAGAGTTGGTCAGCTTTCGCTAAGTTTTTCTAATGCTATCTTACGCATCAAAACACCGGTTTCCCAATGCGGAAGGGAATTAAATACTACACCTTAAAAAGTAGCCACATTGAGGTTAAATATGAAACGAGCAGATAAAATAGATAAGATGATTGCAGAGTTTTTAGCAGAAATGCTAATAGGTGAGTATGGAATGAACCTTGACGGTATCCACGAGTTTCCTGCTGGAAGTCAGGTAGTGGGAGAAGTCATCTTGGATGAAGATAGAGGCAGAATGGGGTCAGTAGAAATAGCACCTATTATTTATGATGACAGCAAAATGGACCCGATAGTGAATACAAGTGAATTGGAGAAGAAAAATAATGACAAGAAACGACTATGATATAGAGTTAGATATCGACCCAGAATATGATGCTGGGCGTATGGCAGTGAATACTGTTGTGCAGAGCAAAGAGGACCCACCAGTTGTGTCTAAAGAAGAGATGCTAGATACCATATGTAATGAAAATACTTATGTTACACCCGAGAATATGAAAATATATATTGACCATTGTAACAAAGAAGACATAGCAAATGAGATGGAATTTACTATTTATGGTTTACAGGCTGAATTAAACAGGTTAGCTAACCTACTCTTTAAATACACGCAGCACGAAGATTAGGGTATGGCAGCAGAACATACTGATGAACCATCTTGCACACGCCGAGGTAGTGGATGGGTTGACTTTTCTATTTTAGAAAAGAAACCACGACGGCGTTTTAAATTGAGAAAAAGGAATCGTAATGCACACCGGTAAAGACAACCCCGATGATATACCATATCAATACAAACTTGCTATAGGTTTTGTGCATTGTATGGCTAGAGTTTTAGATAAAATCTATGAAGGCAAAGATAGTTGGGAAAGAAATGAACCTTGGTTTTGGGTGCTAAATGATTAGAATGTGCTACCAGTGTAAGAATGAGTTTGTCACTAAAGATATATCAACTAATTGTGATGATTGTAAATGGGATACACATTATAGCAGGAATTGGCACTATAAAGATTATACAAAAGAGGAATGGAAAAATGAAAAGAGAACAGAAAGACTGCCCTAAATGTAGCCAAAGTGCTAAATTTGATGGCGGTAATTTAGAGATGGACATATTAGCTCACTACTATTGTGGTGATTGTATGATATGGACTGAGAACCGGCATACATCAATCTGGACTGATGGATGCGACGAATGGAAAAGCAATGGAACAGAGCACCACACGAGGTTGTGCGGATGACTGAGAACTTAGAAGAAAAGTATAAGTATATGTGCAAAATGGTTGAGCAGTTGTCAACCACCCTCGGCCGAGCTGAAAATCTAATTGCTGAGAATAAGGATTTGAAAGACTATATAGATAATATATGTGGAATAATAGATGCTGAGATGCCATTGAGATATCAAGACGAATGGCTAGAAAAGTGCATTAAAAGAGGATTTTATAAACAATGACGCTGAATGAAAGAATTGAACAAAAGATGCTAGACTCAGTGATGGATGAAAATGAAAGACTTAAATCATACATTAGGTCTATTGCTGTCATTGTTGACTACGAATGCCCACGAAAAGAACTAGAGCATTGGGTTACCGATATGATACACCTAAAGTATTACAATCCTGATAATTACCACACACCGCAAGACATTATATTTGAAGCAATATCAAGGCGTGTAAATGAGTGATAACCAAATGTCAGAAGCTGAATGGTATATGCTTTTCACCTTTTTCATAGCAATGTGGATGATATTGATGATGGTGATATTTTGAGACGTAGACATTTTGTTAATAGCAAATCAAAGACTACAATGTGTGGTCACGAGATGACAGGTCAAGAGATATTTCACGCCAAAAAAACTAGACCCGAGAATATCAACTGTAAAAAATGCAAACTAATAGGGAGACACGAATGATGATGAAAAGTGGAGCAAATAGAACCGAATGTACCGTTTGTAAAAGAATACACCATCTATTTATTCATTGTGAATTATGTATGTGTGTGGAGTGCTTAGGATGAAAGCAGAAGAAGAGAATAAATGCATCTGCTGTAGTAAGCAACTGATAGAAGGTTGTTGTTTAGAATGTGGTGAGGTTTACGGTGACTAAACCAACCAATATAAAATATATGAATGGGATGAGATTCAGCTGTGGACCTCCTCGTAGAGCAGGCGCTTATACCAAATGGAACTGGTGTGCTATGTGTACTAGAATTTGGGACAAAACTTATAAGAGATGCACTGAATGTAATCAAATGTTCAGGACAAGTGCTAAAAAAGATAGAGGACACTGATGGATATAATACCTTTAGAAGTGTCATATACAGACCAACTAAGAGTTTATATCATACAAGCTATGTGTTACGGAGTATTATTATGAGAATGTGGATGATTAACCCTAAGTTGCTATGTAGAAAGCATCTGCTAGGTGAACACGGTGAACTACATAAGTTTATACCGTCTTTTCGCAAACAATACAGTGTAACCAATCGCGTATCCCCTGTTGTTCAAATAGAGTTATCATCTTATCAACAACGACACGATGAGATAGCTGATGAAATGCTAAGGCGTGGGATGAATCACAAATCACCATTACCTGAGTTACCTGATTTTTCTTATTTACCAGATGAACACTTTAATGCTAAAGTAGACACAGAAGTGTCAATTAGAGATTTAAAGGAACGATGTAAGGAGTGTGACGTATGAATTTACCAATGGTTAAATGTAATACTTGTGGTTGGAACTTAGCACTAAAATACGCCAAGTATAAAGATACTGCTGGGAATACATACTGTTTTGATTGTTATCAAAGATTATTATGAAATGTAGAATGTGTGGTAAAATTATATATAGTGGTAGGTGGTGCTATATCTGTTGGGAGACCAAGTATGAAAATTAAGAGAGAATTGAAATTTGCTACGTTTGAATATGATGACGAAAGTAAAACAATAATGATAGAAACAAGAAACAGAAACCCCATCAATACAAATGATTTGATGGAACAACCCCCTTCCGTAGAGGATGAAGAGGGGGCAATCGTACACCCTATTAATGGGCGTATAGATTTAGACTCGGTAAACACATTTGCATTGCTACGTTTTATGATAAGAATAGCACAACGAAATTGGTTTAGAAAATGGTTGAAGCCCGAGAACTCCGAAAGCTAATCAAGGCAAGGTTTGGTCGAAGAAGGCCGACTGCTGCTGAGATTAAAGCTTTGAAGGATGAATTCAATTTATGAGACCGACGTTAATTAATGGTAATGCTCTTGTGAAAGTAAAAGAACTAGAAGATAATAGCATTCAAAGTGTCGTAACGTCTCCCCCATACTGGGGATTAAGAGATTATGGAGATATAGAACAATTTGGGTGCGAACCTACAGTTGAAGATTACGCTGCGAATCTCGTAGCATTATTTGATGAGATAAAACCAAAACTAAAAGAGGATGGAACAATATGGATAAACATAGGAGACAGTTATAGTGGGTTTTCTGGCAACCTCGGCGGTGCTTCAGGAAGTGACCAAAATGGAAAACGAAATGCTGGAGTGGTTAAAAGAGGAGCTAACCTCAAAAAAAGGGACCTTGTTGGTGTGCCGTGGGTGGCAGCATTCGCCCTCAGAGAAGCTGGGTGGTATTTGCGTTGTGATATTATTTGGCACAAACCTAACCCCATCCCTGAGAGTGTCACAAATAGGCCAACAAGAGCCCACGAGTTTATATTTTTGCTGTCGAAGAGTGAGAAATACTTCTACGATATGGATGCGATAAGAGAACCGTTAGTTGCACCCCCACCCAATCAGTTTAACAGTAAGGGGGGGAGAGTAATAGTAGGCGACGTGTCTAAAGGTAAGAATGCTAGGGATGTTTGGTCTATACCAACGGCTTCTATTAGGAACTCACACATTGCTGTGTTTCCGGAAGAGATACCTGAGAAATGTATCTTAGCTAGCACTAAACCGGGGGACATAGTATTAGACCCCTTTTCTGGCAGTGGAACTACTTGTAGGGTAGCATCTAGATTAAATAGGAACAGTATAGGAATAGAACTATCAGAGAAGTTTCATAATTTAGCAGTAAAGATAACATTAAATGACAGCAAGTCCCTGGAGGATTATGGCAAGAAAGAATGATACCGGTAAACAATTTGAATCAGAAACACGTAGGTCTCTGAAATCTAGCAATTGTTTTTGGTTTAGGATACAAGACACAAACGATGTAGCAAGATTTTTACCCGCTCAAGCTGTGGCTGAGAAACAACCCGGCGATTTCCTTGCGTTGTATGATGGTATGATGGTGTTAATCGAATGTAAGACTAGTAAAAGAGAAACTTCTTTCCCATTATACTATAGAGAGACACGTTCAATACCTGAACATCAGGTGGAAGCTGCTAGATTAGTTGAACAGAATGGCGGTAGAGCGTTCTTTCTGATAAGACAAGATAAACACAGAGACAAAAAAGTTTATGCTATGACTTGGAGACAGGTTAATAATTTATATAAAGGTAATAAAAAGTCAGTGAAATGGGAAAATATAAGCCAAAGGGCAATACCTGTCAATCGTCTTAAAAGCCCCTTAAGGTGGGATTTAGAGAAACTGTTTAAAAGAACAAAGAAAGCTTTAAATAGAAAGTAGGGATAATGAATTAAATGATTAAGAAATTCAAAGAAATGATGGATGACGACACCGACGTCATTGATATCGATGTGCTGTTATCTAAGAAAGAAGATAGAGAATCTTATAACAAATGGCTATCGATTTTTAGAGACCTAACACCATTCAACATTCCTACTGGATTGACTAAAGTTTTAGAAGAGAATAAACTGAATAAAGCAGATGAAGTGATATTACTTGCTTATATTAAATTCTTTGAACAGCGTATATTTCAGATGGCTGAAGCTGGTGATTTAAAACCACAAAAGAAAGATGGTAAGAAATATGACGGAGCAATGTTTGGTTAATTTTAGAGCGTGTTGGAATAAAGAAAGTATGAAATTTAGAAATACTCTTATTCAAAAATTAAAATGCAGAGGAGTAGAACCTACATATAAGAATTGTAAAGATTTTTATTTTGGTAACATCAAAGCATATAAAGACCCACGCAATGGTATTCTAGAACATATCCACGTTAAGGATATCATTAAGAATAAAAGGAGACACAGCAATAATGGAACCACACGGCCAATGGCGACGACAGATAGATATAAAAAACGGAAGTTTAACAAGTGATTGGTGGCCTTTCGTTGAGAACATTAACACAATACTTGAACGATTGGATGAGATTACAAACGAATTTAGTGATTTGGAGAACAAAGTCGATGAGACGCTGGGTCTTATCAAAGGTATATACAAATCATTACATAAACTACACTTCTTTGATAAAGAAAAGAAGCTTAACTGGAAAGCAGTTGAATTAATAGGAGAACTATTAGATGACCGAAAACGAAATGAAGAGAACGAAGAGCGAAGACGAACAGATAGCAAGCCAACGGACAAATGACGTATTGATGGAACAATATTTCAATACCCATACTGAAAATCAGTTGTTACGAGGGCAAAACAAGCATATCTTAAAGATAGGTAGCATTAGAGTAGAAGTATTGCCAACTAGTAAAGATAATATAGCTGAAGTATTCAAACAGTTCACGAAGTTTGCTAAAGAAATGAAAAAGCTACATAATAATACTCACATCGCAGTGGCTGATGACGAACCGATGGCTGCTTTAATGGACCAAATGGTAAATTAATGCAATTTGGTAATTTGAGTCGTATTGGGCTTGTTACAGGCTCAATACTAGGAAAATGCAACTTTTGTAATAATAAAGTGCAACAAGATAACCATAACGTCTGTTCTAAATTTGCTGTTATGCACAACGCAAAGTGGTTGTGCGGTGATTGCATTGTTGGGATGTCTGAAATGGTTGCTCATATAACAAAAGAAGCAAAGAAACACAGAATTATACTCGACGCTGTTGGAGTTGCAGAGGAATCTGACTTCATAGTCGATACAAAGACAGGCAAATTGGTGCCTGCAACAAAATGACATTAGCTATATATAGCACAACCGTGCTACTTAGCAAGAGGTAAAAATATGCCTGATTACAAAAGTAAAGAAAACAGTGAATTGGAAGAAATTGTTGGGTTATTCCGCAATGAGAGCAAAGCCGGAAAGGTCTACTACGGTGGAAAGATGGCAGATGGAACAGAAGTTGTTATGTTTCGTAACGACTACTGGGAAGAGGGAAGCAACCGCCCCTACTTTAGATTATATAAGAGAACCGGAGATTCTGGTTCTAAAAAAACTATAGAAGACTAAAGTGAGTGGTTACAGCGATTGGTTACAGTCGCCCTATAGTGCGAGAGTTTGGCTTCAAACATCAATGACCGCTAAAGCTCAGTTTGCTTTTGTAAATCCTTTACATAGGCTTAAACATTGGATAGCTTCTAAGGGTAAAAGAGTAGACTGCTGGAAACAGAGAGATAAAGAATGTTTCTATTGTAACAAAGGTATAGACCAACAGCACGAATATGCTTACGGTGTATACATAGGTAAGGGAGATGCTGAGGTTAAGTATTTACATACCAACCTCACAACCCATACCCACATACAGAACATATTCTCACAGTATTTTGATGACAATCAGAATCCCTGCGATATAGTATTTGCTGTAGAACGCACAGAGATTAGCAATCTAAGTGGTGTGAGAGTGTTAGGATATGATATTAAATTAATAGAGGATGAGGAGATGTTTGTGCCGGAAGTGTTAAGACCTTCCCCACTGTCCCCTTTCCAAAATCTTGTGAGGGATTTCAAATGGATTGTTCCAGAAGAAATAGTTATGAAGTTATTAGAATACGATAGTAAACCTTTCAATTTAATAGATTTATTTTTATTAATAAAACAAAAAGCTCCAAAGGTTACAGAAAAGATGGCTAAATCTTATGCTGTAAGACTGTTGGAGAATGGAGTGTTAGACGTGAAAAAAGCAAAGGAGTATAGGCATTGAGCTTCGAGATTGAGGATTTAGTAAGATACTTTCACAATACTCGGAATGAAAAGGGGCAACTAGTCCCTATCATTGGAGAAGATAAATTAGCTGTCACATCAGCATTAGCATATTTGTTAGAAGATACTAACTTTATGATTAATGCTTACAGTGGGACTGGTAAAACTGTCATTATGAATGCGGTTTTTGATTTATTAAGAGGGACTGGTATCAAAACTACCACAATAGAGCAGTTATCAGATACTGCACTGTGGTATGATATGGATTCTATAAACCAATCTAGGTTTATTGCTATACCAGAAGCACAGAAGTGTCCAGAGAGTATCATTGAGATACTAAAGACGTGGGCTGATGACAGACCTGCTATAAGGAAAAGGACTGATGTTACTATCCAAGATGTGCGAGAGCAAAGGCTTATACCTAAATTTGTGTTTATGTGTAAAGCTGTTGAAAATAAAAAGGGTGATGCGTTTTTAGATGCTGAGTTAGAACGTAGGTATATGATAACTCACACCAATCCTACAGTATCACAAACAAAAGATGTTATTAGACACAAGCTAGATAATATAGCAAGACCACAAGAAGATATTATTACTATGTCTGACGAAGAAATTCAAGGACTGCGTGACCACATCAAAGAATGTATAGTTAGAAGAGATGATGAGAAGGCTATAAAGGTTAGAAACCCTTGTGCTCCATTCTTGTTTGATATTATACCAACACTATTTCCTATAGCACGTAGTAAAGTTCATTACTTTATGAAACTTATTAATGCTGTAGCTAGGTTTTATCCTGGTGAAATGATTACATCACAACGTGGTGATATAACATATGGTTTGATTACTCCTAAACACTGCTGGTTAGCTACACAGATATACATTGATACTTTTGTTACTGAGTGTTTACAAATGCCATCACACGGTATAGATATACTAAAACTAATACCTGATAGTGAGATAGACCAATATGGTATGGTCACTAGCGAAGTTGTTAAGATGACAAAGAGAGAGATACAACAGGGGGCTCGTGCTGCTGGCTTACCTTTCTCAGGTAAGAATATTAATCCATTACTAACGTCATTAACAATGTTAGGGTTCTTGGAACAAGAAGAAGATGGTGGTAAACAGTTTTGGTTTAAGTCACCACTTATCAGAGAACCTAGCACTAAAATAGATTGGAATGTTTTAATGCAAAGCACACAACAGTTTGTTAGAGAGACTTGGCCTGAAGTATCAGATGAATATAATAATAAACACTGCACTGAAATAGAATTAAACAATCCTTTTACGGATGTTAAAACTGTATTAGAAGCTGGAAAACCTAAAGAAACGATACCAGATAAACAAGATTACGGTGGTTGGTATGAGGGTTAGATTACCATATAAACCGAAAGGTGAGATGTTTGCTATAGTCAAAGATATGGTTGGGGGTAGCAGAGCTTCTGTCTTTTGTGAAGATGAAAAAATACGGATAGGTAGGATAGTAGGGAAGATGAAAAAGAAAGTTTGGATTCGACCTAATGATATATTAGTTATTGCGCCGTGGGTAGTTCAGAGTGATAGTAAGTGTGATATTGTATATAGATACACAGTTACTGAGAAGGAGCGATTAAATAAAAAGAACTTTATACCAGAGGTATTACAATGACATTAACTGAATGGTTTCTATTTATTGCTGTGATTGATGGGCCTGTGGTTGCTTTGTGTTATATGATATGGAGGAAATTTAAATGAAAGTCCCACTGATGGCTATATCAAACAGAAGTACTGTTAACAAAATGACAGGTAAACAACAAGTTATACTGTGGTCAAGAGACCAGAAGTTGGTTATTAAGTCACCACGCTCTCATTATTACTATAAACACGGTAAAGGAGAACACTACGAAGTTTTGGGTAAGTCTAAAATGGTTGAATTAGATAGACATCTTGTTCAGAATGTAGGTGAGTTGAATAAAGATAGGATAGGTCCTTTAGCTAAAATTGACGGTGTTACGGTAAATGAAGTAGAGCGTATTGCTATAGAACACCCAGAGTTCTTTACTAAATTTACTGGAGAAAAACCAAAGTCTTTGTGTTATGATTTAGAAGTAACCTCAGCAGATGGCTCATTCCCTTTAGGTAAAAAGCACCCAATCGTAGCAATTGGTTATGTTACTAGTGATGGTCATAGAGATGCTTTACTTTGGGATGGCGAATCAGATAAAGAGATAATAGTTAAGTTTGCTGAGTTTGTTAAAGAGTATGACCCTGACATAATATATGGTTATAATGTAGTTGGTTATGATGTGCCGCAGCTGTTTGCTAGGGCAGGCTACCACGGCTTAAACATAAAGCCTTATTTCAACAGAGATAACAGAGCAGATTACGGATGGGAAACTGATTTCTCTTATCATAAGAAAGATGTAGTAAAAGCGTGGGGTCGAGTGATAGTCGACGTTTTTAATTTTACTCGCAAAGATTATTTTCTATCAGGTAAAAGCAAATCACTGAAGAATGTGGCAAGAGAATATGGGCAAGAGCCTATTGAGTTAAGTTTTGCTGCAAAAGACATATTAGATTATGATACAGAAGAGATAAAAGAATACGTAATAAGTGATTGTGATGCAACAAAATGGTTGTTTAATCATTACTTCCCACAACACTTGTTTATTGCTGAATTGTTAGGAGTGCCTTTAGAGTCCTATATAAACGGTGCAGATTCTTTCATCACAAAAATACTTCAGGGGAGGGCGCTATTTAAAGGAAATATTTTGACCCTTGATAAGAACATAGACAGGTACCCAGAGATACAGAGCTTTCAAGCTGCTCACATTGATTTATATCAGCCGGGTTTCCACACTCACAATTACAAAGTAGATTTTAAATCGATGTATCCTAGTATAGCTATGGCATTGAATCTAGGCCCTGACACTACTACTATAGTAGACTACGAAGAGTACAACCCTGCTAGATTTGGTTGGGTTGAAGATGACGGTAGTGGGTATTTAGTTATACCAGACAACGTGATTAATAAAAACCTTTTAATTAAAATTAATAATGACAAAAAATCTTGCTTGTATAATATGTGTAAAGAATTTAAAGAAATGAGAGAGCCTTACAAAAAGTTAAAAACACACACTGCTAAAAGTAAATCTAATGCTTTGAAGATGATGGTTAACACCTTTTATGGCGCTAACACTAATGGTTATATGACTTATGGGGACACATCGGTAGGTATAGCTATTACAGGTATAGCACGATGGTTAATTATGGGATGTAAGTCTCTTATACAACAAAGATATGGAAAAAACTCTGTCATTTACATACACACGGATGGTGTAAATACTAATTTAGACGTTGATGTTGATTGGGTTAACAGCGAATTACAAAAGGGGATGGACCATTTGTTTCCTTATAGTGAGTCTAAGTGGATTGAAGTGGAGCGTGATGTATTTAGGGAAGGTATATGGATTGCAATAGGTAATTATGTATTAAGAAACGAAGATGGAACATTAACAAAACACGGTAGCACATTTAAGTCTAAAAGCCGTTCTCTTTTTTATACAAAAGTTTTGGATAAAATGATTGAACGCAGGTTAGATAACAGAGTAGACGCTGAGTTTGTTGCTTCATTATATAAGATAGACAATTATGAATTAGAAGACTTTGTTCAAATGCGCACAATGAACCAAAAGATAGAAGACTATAAAAGTGATAATGATTTAATAGTGCAATTAGCAACACAAGCTAAAGAATATGGTATGGATGTAAGGCCCGGCACTACATTTTCTTATTACAAAACAAATGAAGGTTATAGATTAGCATCTACTGTGGATAACTTAGATGATATTGACGTGGTATACCACTGGAATATGATTTCAGCATTGCTGGATAAGTTCGGTTTAAGGGATTACGTTAAGAAAAAGCCACCATTAACTCTTATAGATAAAAAACAAAAAAGCTTATTGGAGTTTGTATGAAAGACGATAGATATACTACTAAAAGAATAGTAGATAGCAAGGGTGACCTAGTGATGGTTAGATTTACGATGAAAGTATTTGAAGAACACGTGGAAAAGCACGGAAAGCCTCAAGTATTCCACAAAACTGATACAGTGGGATTTAAAAGTCCCTTAGTAAAGAAGGATAAAAAATGAAACCTGACGAACAATTTATTATACTTTATATGGTGGCGTGTTTAGTTTCTTACTGGTGGTATAGATGAAAAAAGAGACAGCATTACCTGTGTGTCCTGATTGCCACTGCGTTATGTTTAGGAAGAGCTATCTGTCTACATCAATAAGCAAAACTATATTAGGCTGGGGATGTCCAGAGTGTTATGTCAGCAGATGGGATGAGGTAGAATAATGGCGAGAGTAAACGTAAATAAAGATTTGAAATGGGGCTTAGGAAAAGAACAGTTGGTTATGAGAGCTGTAGCACAAGAACTAACTGGTTGGGATGAATTTAAGAAATTAGATAAGTATGATTCATTTGATTATTGTGCTAATAAAGACGGAACAAATTGTTTTGTAGAGATAAAGTCCAGAAGAATAAAATATGGTGACTATGAAGAAACTATAGTACCAGCAAGTAAAATATCTAAAGGTTTAGAGATTATAGGAAAAGGTAATAAAGTGTATATTGTTATATCTTTTACTGATGGTATTTATTATTTAGATTTAGCTAATTCATCCGTTAAATTTGGCTATAATGCTAGAACTGACCGAGGAGCGCTGGAGTTAAACCATTATGCTTTCATAGCCCTAGCACAATTTAAGCGAGTTAGCAAAACCTTATATACCGAGGATTAGCTTATTATATTATAGCACGGAGGTGCAATTAATGATGGAAGAAGATAGTGGTAAGATGGTATCGTACTTGAAAGATGCGGAAGTAAAAATAGTTTGGAGTGAAGACGACAAAACTAAGGTTGGACGGGGAAAGATAGTGAATGATGATGAAAATTTTGTTTATCTTTCTGGTGAAAAAGGCACAGTTATTGTAAGCAAAACTGATATAATAGCCATTAAACAATAGGTAATTATATGAGGATAATGCCAATAAGTGATTCCCCTTGGGCTCCAACGGGTTTCGGTACTAACACCAGATGTATATCAGCTGTATTTGCTGAAGAAGGACACACTGTAGGTTATGCAGGATGTCAAAACCCTAAACACGACCCAGCATACAAAATAGAGTGGCCTTTAGGAAGTGATGAAAGCGTAGAGGTAGAATTATTACCATTACAGCACCCCGGACAAGAAAAGTTTGGGGAAAAATCTTTTCAATCTTGGTTAGAGAATTTTAAACCAGATTTAGTTTTTACTCATTTAGACATACAAATGTTTGAATATACTATACACGCTAAAAGACCGGGTGGTATCAACTTCCCGTTGTTTGACGACAACGGTAACAAAATGTCACAAGCTAAAATATTAAGATTAGTAAAGAAAGCTTTACGTGAAAACGAAAAGCCTCGATTTAAACTCGGTTCTATAATTCCAATTGATGGGCAACCTTCTATCCCTGGATGGAAAAAGGTATTAGAGCACGTTGATTACCCTGTTGCTATGTCTCACTATGGCCAACAAGTTATGTTGAGAGACTTTGGTGGATACGAATCTACAGTTATCTCACACGGTGTTGACACTAATTTCTTTAAACCTAAATTAATGAACAAACCAGAACCGGATTGTTTTGTGATTGGGTGTGTAGCACGTAACCAACACAGGAAAAACATACCTAGGTTGATGAGAGCGTTTAAAATATTTGTAGATGAAAACAAATTAACACCACAAGATACTAAACTGATGCTTCATATGGATTGGAGTGACCATATGGGATGGAACATAGATTATATGAAAAGTGACCACGTATTTGGTTTAGAAGAATATCTAATCCCCGCAACTATGGGAAGTATAGAGAGTGGAGAAGCACCAGATGACGCAGGGATGGTTGACATTTACAATTTAATGGATATACACGCTTTACCAACAGGTGGTGAAGGGTTTGGTATACCAACATTAGAAGCTATGTCGTGTGGTAAACCACAGGTTATATCTAATTACACTACTAGTTACGAATTGGTTGGAGCTAAAACACCAGATTGTCCAGAAGAAATGTTGTACCCTCACGGTGATGACGGTGACGACAATTTAATAATGACTGACAGAGGATTCTTAGTGCCTTACAAAGATTTGATGTGGGACACTCCTATCAGAGCTGCTCCAAGAAGAGCTTTGTGGGATGAACACGCAGCAGCTAAGGCGTTTGAACATTATTATTTTAACAGAGAAGATGTCACTAAACACGGTAAAGCCGCAAGAGCATATGCTAAGAAACACTACGATTGGGAAACCGCAATTGGACCACAGTGGGCCAAATGGGTAGAGGCCATACGATGAAAACAGTAGAATTCTGGACAGGACATTTAGATGTAATGGTTTTTATTGTCTTCTTTTATCCTCTTGCTGTAGAATATTTGAAATGGAGACTGGGTCTATGAACCTAGTTTTTGAATTAGACAATGTAATATGCACACCAAATGCTGATTTTATGGCGTGTAAGCCAATAGCTAACTGTACTGAATTTATGCAATTTATTACAAAAAAGGGACATAATATTACTATATGGACCAACCGTAGTAACGAGATGGAAGCCAAAATGAAAACAGAAAGATGGCTTAAATTACACCAAATACCCTACGACAGACTTTTGTTTGATAGACCAAGAGACCCTGTTTTTATATCAGAAACTCCTTCTAATGCTAAATATTATAAAAAGTTAGGAGACGCTGATATGTATATATTATCATCATTATACGAGGAGTGGATTGAATATGTTAGGGAATAACGGACCTTTAATGAAAGTGAAGTGGCTGGATGCTACTAATGAAAGAGGAGTGAAAAAGATAAATATAGATGACCCTAGTGAACATCTGTGTTATTGTGAAACCATTGGTGAAGTAGTAGCACAAGATGAAAGAGCTATTGTTGTTACTTATCATTATACTGATGTTGATGGGGTAGATTTTATATGCATCCCTACATCTTGGGTTATTGAAATGGAGGAATTGGTATGTTTAGAGAATTTGGAATACCAGCAAGAATCGAAAAAGTCAGAGATGCTGAAAGAATAGTTGATTTGCGTGAAAAATACGCAGGAAAACGCAATTGTTATGTCAGTGTTTATGCTTTTGATAATGAAATAGATGGTAAAACAGATTACGATAGTGCTGTTTTAAACACACTTTGGTTTGATTTTGATGAAAGTGATGACGTTTCTAAGACATTAAAGGATGTCAGGAAACTTTACGACAGGTTTTGTTTACCTTTAGAAATTACACCACGTATATTTTACACAGGTGGTCGTGGTTTTCAGCTTAATATAGACCTTCCTTTAGAGGGTTTAAATCTAGGTAAACATATAAAAAGGAAGGCTCTTAGAGACTATCTATTACACCTTCAAGCTAAGTATGTGTTAACTACACTAGACAAACAATGTATAAACAACAGTGTTTCAGCAATGAGACGTATGCCTTACAGTCCTTATTTAAACAAAAAGACTTTTGAAGCTAATGGAAGGAATTGTATTCCTATTAGTATAGCACAATTACAGAATATGAATATGGAAGAAATAGAAGAAATGTCTACTGACACAGCTTCTTTTTTACCACCCGAAAGTTGGAAACCTTCGTTGGGTGCAACTAAAGATTTCTTATTCTTTCTCTGTAACCAAATGGGGTTGTCTTACACCCCTACTAATAGCATCCAATATCTGTTAGACAGAATAAATGAAACAGATAGTATACCTACTTTTACTGATGGCCCAGCTATGTATAGATTGACGCCACGTGAATGTGTTTTACATCTGATAGATTTTTGTATAAAGAAAGGTCACAGTGGCCATACAGAAAATAATGTGATAGCTACAGAGTTAATTCACGGTGGATGGAGTGATGATAACATAGCATCAACCTTTAAGTTTATATATGATGAAGATGGCGGAGACTTCGGTTGGTACACCAATGAAGACAAAGCTGGCTACCAAATTAGGAACCTTAGAACAAAAGGTATAAATAGATATTCGAAGAATAGATTGATAGAACTAAAAATATGCAAGCCTAATTGTGCTTGCAGCAAGAGGTAAACTATGTATAAATGTCCAAATTGTGAAAAAATGTTTGAACCAACAGTTATAAAAACTGTAGCGACGGAACCTTTTATAAGGTGTCCTGAATGTGGTATGTGCAGAGCGTTGAACTCTGACGTGTGGAATAAGGATGCAAAAGAAACATCCACTCCCCCGCCAACTCTGGAAGAAACAAAAGTAGTAGAAAAAGTAACTACTAAGAAACCAGAAAAAAAATCAACAAAAAAAAGTAAGAAAAAGTAGGTACAAAAATGGCTAAAATAGACAACAGAGTAGCGCAACTAGAAGATTGGGTAAAAAAAATGGGTGAAGA
>TARA_R110002110_G_scaffold107369_3_pt1 | contig 27218 bp, 17 predicted proteins | sample TARA_R110002110 | Tara Oceans TARA_R110002110 (sample SAMEA4397330) | marine metagenome | biome: Polar Biome; feature: [SRF] surface water layer (ENVO:00010504); material: water (ENVO:00002006), including particulate matter (ENVO:01000060) such as... | depth 5 m
GCGAATTCAACGCTGCGCTTTTCCCCGTTCTGATCGTTACCTTGTCGGGCGATCTGCCGGAACGAACTCTCTATAACGCCGCACGCAAATTGAAAGACGAAATCGAGGCCGTGCCTACGGTGCTTCAGGCGGAGCTCGTCGGGCATCGCGACGAGTTGCTCGAGGTTGTCATCGATCCGGCGAAACTCGAATCCTACAATATCTCCCAGGGCGAGTTGATCAATATCGTCTCTTTGAACAACCGGCTGGTTGCGGCGGGTAACATCGATACAGGTCAGGGCCGCTTCTCGGTGAAAGTCCCCGGTCTTTTTGAAGAACGCGAGGATGTACTCAACCTGCCGGTCAAGGTCTCGGGCGAAGGGGTCGTGACGATTGCCGATATTGCCGACATCCGCCGTACCTTCAAGGACGCGGACGGCTATGCACGCTTTAACGGCCATCAGGCTATCGCCATTGAAATTACGAAGCGCATCGGCACGAATATTATCGATAACAACAATCAGGTGCGCGCGGCCGTCAAGAGCTTCACGACGAACTGGCCCGACGCGATTCACGTCAATTACACGCTCGATGCGTCGGACTGGATTTATCGCGCACTCGGTTCGCTGCAGTCCTCGATCGCTACCGCTATCGTCCTTGTAATGATCGTCGTGGTTGCCGCTCTCGGTTTTCGATCGGCGATGCTGGTCGGTATTGCCATTCCGACATCGTTCATGGTCGGCTTCTTCTTTCTCGCGGCGGCCGGCTACACGATCAATATGATGGTCATGTTCGGAATGCTGCTCGCTGTCGGCATGCTGGTCGATGGCGCTATCGTTGTCGTTGAGTATGCCGACCGCAAGATGTCGGAGGGGCTCGACCGGCGCGAAGCCTACACGCTGGCTGCCAAGCGCATGTTCTGGCCTGTTGCCTCTTCCACGGCAACAACGCTCGCGGCGTTTCTTCCGATGCTGTTCTGGCCGGGCGTGAGCGGCAAGTTCATGAGTTACCTGCCGGTCACGCTTATCGTGGTTCTTTCCGCATCCCTGCTGACGGCACTTCTTTTCGTGCCTGCAATGGGGGCGATATTCGGCAAGGCGGAAACCGAGAACAATGATGTGCTCAAACTGCTCGCAGGCGCCGAAACGGGTAATATCCGGACGCTTCCGGGCATTACCGGGACATATGTGAGAAGTCTCGACAAGCTGATTCGCTATCCGGGTACCGTGCTTGCCGCAACAGGCGCGATACTCGCAGGTACGATCATCTTGTTCTCCATGTTCAACAATGGCGTTGAATTCTTCGTCAATACCGAGCCGGAGCAGGCGGTCGTTCTCGTGAGCGCGCGCGGCAACCTTTCCGCTCAGGACACGATGACGCTGGCAAAAGATGTGGAAAAGATCGTTCTGGAAACAGACGGCGTAAAAACGGTGTTCACACGCGCGGGCCCTGGCCTTGGAGCGGGGTCGGCGGGACGCAACGATGTTCCCAAGGATCTCATTGCACAGATGATGATCGAGCTGAAGCCCTATGAACAGCGGCGAAAAGGGGCTGTCATTCTCGAGGAAATCCGGCAAAAAGCGAAGGCGCTACCGGGCATCAAAGTCGAACTGCGCAAAGAAGAGAACGGCCCTCCGACCGGCAAGGACATACAGATCGAGTTGACCTCGACCGACCACCAGAAGCTGTTCGATACAACCGCGCTTATCCGTTCGCATCTGGACAGTAACGTTTCCGGCCTGATCGATATCGAGGACGGGCGGCCCCTGCCCGGTATCGAATGGGTCATGACGGTCGACCGGGAAATGGCCGGACGTTTTGGCGCGGACGTAACTTCTGTCGGCGCGGTTATCCAACTTGTCACCAATGGCATCATGATCGGCGACTATCGTCCCGACGACGCACAAGAAGAGGTCGACATACGGGCACGCTTTCCCGACAGCTACCGCGTTCTCGACCAGTTGGACAACCTTCGGGTGCAAACCCAAAAGGGGCTCGTGCCCATATCGAACTTCGTTACGCGCGAGGCAAAGCCCCAGGTCAGCACGATTGAGCGGATCAACGGGTATCGGCGCATCATGATCAAGGCGAATACCGCACTCGATCCCGCAACAGGCGATAAGATCAACGTGGATGAGAAGGTCAGCGAAATCGCCGGCTGGATCGCAGAACAGACCCTGGATCCGGTGGTAAGGGTCAAATTCCGCGGCGCAAACGAAGAACAGGCGGAATCAGCTTCGTTCCTCATTGGCGCGTTGATTGGCGCGCTCTTTTTGATGTTCATCATCCTGCTGACTCAATTTAACAGCTTCTATCATTCCGTGCTCACGCTCTCGGCCGTGGTCTTGTCGACGATTGGCGTGATGATCGGCATGATCGTTACGGGCCAGGCATTTTCCGTCATCATGACAGGAACCGGCATCGTCGCGCTGGCCGGTATCGTGGTGAACAATTCCATCGTGCTGATCGACACCTATCAGCGGCTTCGCGAGGATGCGATGGATGCCGTGGAAGCGGCGCTGCGAACGGCAGGCCAGCGACTGCGGCCGATCATGCTGACAACCATCACGACCATGTTCGGCCTGCTGCCTATGGCGCTGCAGATCAATCTCGATTTCGTTAACCGCGATATCCTTTTTGGCGGGCCGGTATCGGCCTGGTGGGTGCAACTTTCGACAGCCATCATTTTCGGCCTCGGCTTTTCGACGCTCCTTACGCTGGTTCTTGTGCCGGTTCTCCTGGCAGCGCCCAGCATCATCCGTGAGCGGCGCGCGGCGCGCAATCGCGGTGAAGATGAATGGGAAGCGATGACGGAAGCCCGGCGCGCAGCCGAATAAGGACTGCCCCCTGTCAGGCTTCATCCGACACGGGATTGGAGAGAAGGCCGACCCCTTCGATCTCGACTTCGATGATGTCACCGGGCTTCATCCACACGGGCGGATTGCGTGCAAATCCGACACCCGCCGGTGTGCCCATGACGAGGACATCCCCCGGCTCCAATGTCATGCAGGCACTGAGCAGCGCGATCGTCTCGTCAACGGGGACAATCATGTCTGCTGTGTTCGCGCTCTGCATGACCTTGCCGTTGAGCCTCGATTCTATGTGTAGCCCCGCCGCACCCGGCGGCAGTTCATCGGCCGTCACGAAGGCGGGACCGAAGGGGCCCGTGCCATTGAAGTTCTTGCCGATGGTCCATTGCGGCGTCCGGCGCTGAAAGTCGCGCACCGAGGCGTCGTTAAAGCAGGCGTAGCCCCCGACATAGTCGAGCGCGCGCTCCTTTGGCGTGTGCCGCGGCACTTCTGTGCCGATGACGGCCGCGAGTTCCGCCTCGAAATCGAGTTGGCTGGAAACGCGAGGGCGGATCACCGGGGTGCGGTGACCGACCAGCGATGTCGCGCAGCGCATGAAAAAATTCGGGTATTCAGGCGTCTCCCGGCCACCTTCCGCGGCATGTTCGGCATAGTTCAGGCCGAGGCAGATGATTTTACCGGGACGGGGAATGACCGGCAGCAAGGTCAGTTCGTCAAGCGGCCGGCGGGGTGCCGATGCGCCGGCGCGCCTGGCTGCGGCGAAGCCTTCCTTGCCCGCTCGAATGACGTCCAGCAGTGACCGCGGTGCATCGAGGATGGCGGCCTCCTGCCCGTCGAGAAGGCCGAGTTGGGCCTGCGCACCATCCGAGACTGTCACGAAACGCATTTTTTTCTCCCATTCGCGGATATCCGGCCCGCATTATTGCCATGCCGGCCGCAATAAAGATGGCGGGCAGGCTTCGGGGAAACGCGCTAGGCGTTCAGAGCGAAGCCTGCATAATCGGCAGCCGCCACCTCCGCGAGTTTTTCGCCATAGACGCCGACGCCGCCCGGATAAGGCATGAAGACGTGCGGTTTTCCGGGGATGTTGGCGCCCATATACCAGGAGTTGGCCTGTGGAAAGAGCGTCATGTCCGCCAGTTCGTTGACATGTGCGACCCAGAGGTCTTCGGCTTCGGCCGTCGCCTCGATGGACCGGACATTGCCTGAGGTGAGACGACCGATACATTCGCCGATCCAGTCGACGTGCTGCTCGATGGAGACGATCATGTTGCTCAACACGGACGGACTGCCCGGACCGGTGATGAAAAAGAGGTTCGGAAATCCCGCCGATCCGAGGCCGAGATAGGTTCGCGGCCCCGCCGCCCATTTCTCCTTGAGCTTTACACCCCCTCGTCCGGCAATATCGATGCTCGTCAGGGCACCCGTCATGGCATCGAAGCCGGTGGCGAAGACAATGCAATCGACCTCATATTCCTTGCCACCGCTCACGATCCCTCTGGGCGTGATCCTTTCGATCGGCGACGCGCGGACATCGACCACATCGACATGAGAGGCGTTAAAGGTTTCGAGATAGCCCGTATCGAGGCAAAGCCGCTTCACGCCGACGGGATGATCGTCAGGCATGAGAATATCCGCAATCTCCGGATTCTCGATAACCTTACGCATTTCAGTGCGCGCATACTCCGCAGCATGATGATTTGCCTCATGTGTCGCCATCAAATCGGCATAAGCACCCAGAAAGGCGAAGCCTCCCTTGTGCCAGCGGCTGTCAAGTTCACGGTCGCGTTCTTCCGGCGTCATATCATCGACGAGCGTTTCATTATATTCGAAGGCGATAATGCCACCCGGCGTCGTACGCGCCCTTTTTCGATCATCCAGCAATGTCTCCCTCGAGCGCGCGACCTCATCAGACGTCAAGGGCCGGTTTCCGGCCGGCAGAGTAAAATTCGCCGTGCGCTGGAACGCCGTGAGGTGTGCCGCCTGCTCCGCGACAAGAGGAATGCTCTGGATGCCCGATGAGCCCGTCCCTATGACGCCAACCCGCTTTTGCGTGAAATCGACACCCTCATGCGGCCAGTCGCCCGTGTGGTACCACTGGCCCTCAAAATCATCGAGGCCGATAAAATCGGGCACGCGAGCGGCGGAAAGACAGCCGGTCGCCATAATGCAGAACCGTGTATTTGTCCGCTCGCCACGATCGGTCTCGACGGTCCAAAGCCCGGCCCTCTCATCATAGATAGCTGCGCTTACACGTGTTTCAAACTGAATGTCGCGTCTGAGATCGAGCCGGTCGGCCACATAGTTTTGATAGCGGAGAATTTCCGGCTGGGTTGCGTATCGCTCGCGCCATGTCCAGTCGCGTTGAATCTCGTCGGAAAAGCCGTATTGATATTCCAGGCTCTCGACATCGCAGCGCGCGCCGGGATAGCGGTTCCAGTACCAGGTACCGCCAACGCCCTCGCCGGTCTCGTAGACGCGAACGGAAAGGCCGAGTTCGCGCAACCGGTGAAGCATATACATCCCTGCGAAGCCGGCTCCGACGATAATCGCATCGAAATCCGCAATGCCCGGTTGTGCGGGCAGGTTTTCCATCTCATCGCTCACAACATCATCCTCCCAATTTTCATGTTGAGCGATCTTAGCGCGCGATGCGTGGCGTTCAAGATGGAGGCCCCGGATGAGGACCAAAGCCGTCTTATTTCGGGGATTGCGTATTCTTTTGCCGCGATGGCAAGCCGTTCAAGGGCCGTCACCCGGAACAAATTCGCCATAAAAACCGGCGTCGCCGGGTGGCGATGAACACCACCCGGCATGGACGACGATTTTGGCAAGACCGGTTGGGCCACCGTCAAAAGCCACGAGGGTCATCGGCCCCATTGCGGGGTTCGTCTCGCGCGGCCGCTAGCCTTTTTGGGCGTAGATGCCTTCTCCGTCCGGTGCAAAGCGTTCCAGAAGGAAGCGCTCCTGCGGCTTCTCCGATGCTGTTTTGGGAATCTCCTTCACCACCTGCAAGTAGGAGGGAATGGAATTTGCTTCCAGTTCCTTCCGGCATTTGGCGTAGATCGACGCCGGATCAAAGTTCGACCCGTCGGTCAGGACGATCGCGGCAACAACATCTTTTTCGCCCGGCGCACCCGATACAGGGGGAATGCCGTAGACAAAAACATCCGTTACCTGATCATGTTCGCCGATCACTTTCTCGACAAACCCCGGATTGACGAAATCGCCATTGTGCCGGATGCCACCGCCTTTGCGGTAATCGAAGAAGAACCAGCCTTCTTCATCCTGATGGCAGATGTCGCCGCTTCGCAACCAGCCGCCCTCGGTTTTCTTCGCTGAGGCTTCCTCATTTTTGAAATACTCAACCGTTGCCTTTTCACCGGTGATCGGACGGCTGACAAGTTCACCCATTTCGCCGTGCGGACATTCATTGCCGGCTTCGTCGACGATCTTCATTTCAAGATTGGGCGGCGGTTTGCCAAAGCTCCCGACGGGGCCGACGCCGATCGGCTTGAAGGCCATGCCGCCTTCAATCGCCCCATAGGCTTCAAGCACCTTGACGTTGAAGCGCTTTTCAAACGCCTCCCAGATGCCGGCAGGCATGCCTGCGCTGAGGACAAACTCAACCGGATTGTCACCATCGTCAGGGCGGAGCGGCTCGCTATAGATGGCCGTGGTCATGCCGCCCAGCAGGTTGAAATAGGTGCAGCCGTATTTTCTGGTGATATCCCACAATCGGGATTTGGTGAATTTCCGGCTGAATACCGCCCGGTACCTTTTGTACAGGGCGCCGGCAAGCGTCATGAGCTGGGCGTTGCCGTGGGTTAAGGAGAGGCCGGTATAGGGCCGGTGATGATCGCCTTGAATACCGAGCATGTCGGGCATCAGACATGCACCGCCAAAGCGCACATTGGCGAGCACGACGCCTTTCGGGTCGCCGGTCGTACCGGAGGTGTAGATGATCTGAAGCGGATCCATCATGTCGCGAAGGCGCATGTCGACACTCACCTCCGGCCCGTTCAGAATATCGGCGAGAGGATCGATGCCGGACATGGCGGTTAGCGAAATCGCATCGTGATCGGTACTTTCCAGAGCCCATACCCATTCGAGTTTCGGGCAGTCCGCGCGAACTTCCTCAACCTGGCCCAAGCAATAATCGCCGCAAATAATACCCCGGCATTCTGAATTGTTGAGCGTGTAGGCAAGCTTTGCACCGCGTGTCCTTGGATCAATCGGGACAAAGACGAAGCCGGTGAGAGAGGCCGCAATCATGGTTTCGATAAACTCGGGATGATTGCGCATCAACAGAGCGAAACGGTCTCCATATTCGAAACCGCGGGCAATCAACCCCGCCGCGATTTTCTGGGCGTTCAGCCACAGATCCGCATAGGTCCGCACCTCATCGGCCACGACGCCGCCACCTTCGAAGGTGACGACGTCGAGGTCGGGGTTCTGGTCCACACGGTTTGCGATCAGGTCCGCAAGAATGAACTCGTTACGTTCGCGCATGACACCTTCCTATCGGGTGAGCACAGTGACGACTTGTGCCGCCGCATCCGTGCCAATGCTGCCACCGCCATTATGTGCCAGCGCCGTTTTGGCACCTTCAACCTGGCGCTTGCCCGAACGGCCCATGAGCTGCTCGGTCAATTCGACGATCTGGGCGACGCCCGTCGCGCCGATCGGATGGCCTTTACGCAAAAGCCCCCCCGATGTGCTGACAGGTAGCGCACCACCCAAACGGGTGACACCATCCTCGATCAGCTTGCCTCCCTCTCCCTTGGCGCAGAAGCCGAGGGTTTCGTAGGCAATGATTTCAGCGGGGGATGAAGCGTCATGTACTTCCGCGACACTCAGATCGCCGGGCCCGACACCTGACAGTTCATAAGCTTCCTTCGCACATAGTTCACCCACCGACTTCGTATCGCCGAGAACGCCGTCCCAACCTGAATGAAGAACACATGATGCGATCTTCACGGGATTGTTGAGACCCAGCTCCCCGGCTTTGCGTTCGCTGACCAAAATCACGGCCGCACCGCCGTCGCCAATCGGCGAACACATGGGCCTTGTGAGCGGTTCGGCAATGACGGGCGCCGCCAGCACATCCTCGACGCTCAAGGCATCACGGAACTGCGCCCGCTCGTTGAGACTGCCATTATATGAGTTCTTCTCGGAGATCATGGCGAAGTGCTTCTGGGTGGTGCCATAAGCCTCCATATGCGCGCGCGCTGCGGTGGCGTAGATATCCATGAACATGGACCGCTTTTCGCCGGCACCTTTCGATGCGTTTGTCGCGCCGCTTTCAGCCGCACGCTTTTGCAGATTGGCGAGGATCTTGTCCAGTTCCTCCACGTCCACCGCGCCTTTGAAAGCGCCCATCGAACGAAGCTTGTCCTCGTGGTAGAGCTTTTCGACGCCGGCGACGAGGGCGATGTCATAGAGCCCCGCGGTAATCATGGCGGCTGCCTGGTGCAATGCGGTGGAGCCGCTGGCGCAGGCGTTTTCCACATTGATCACCGGAATCTGGCCGATTCCCATGCCCCGCAAGATAACCTGGCCGCGAATACATTCCTGGCCTGTGATCACGCCTGCGGCGGCGTTCGACATGTAGGCGACTTCGATATCTTCCTTCGATATCCCTGCATCCTTGATCGCCTGTTCGATGCATTCCCCGCCAATGGATTTCAATCCACGATCGAGATGCCTGCCGAAATGGGTCATGCCCACGCCAGCAACATATGCGTTGGTTTTCATAGATATGTCTCCTCGTTGGACGCTTTGCGTTTCAAAGCAATCCGTGACCCTTGATGCCGAGCGCGTTCTGAATGAAGTCGAGTTCTTCTTCGCGTCCAGGCAAAGGCGCCGGCGGCGTGAACAGCTTGTCGTCGGTCAATTCGGCAACCATTTCTTCGCTGCGCGGATAGGGATTGTCGTAGGTGTTCAGCGCAAACAGATCCTCGAAAGGCACCCGTGGCCGTTGCCCGCCGGCTTCCCAGTGTTCAAGCGGATAGCCAACCGTCTGCAGCACCAGCAAACGCGCCGGCTCAGGCACGCCCAGCGCAGCAAGAATCTCGGGGCCGTTGGGCGAGCCGAGGCAGCAGGTTCCCAGCCCCATGTCGTAGGCCATCAATGTTGCCTGGGCGATACCCTGCCCGCAGTCCACTTCATTGAGGCCGGGTTCCTTGAAGGTTTCGCGAATGGTTTCGAAGATGGGAAGCAGGACATTTTCCAGCGCCTCCATCCGCGCCTTGCGGCCGCCAAAGCCCATCGCACCGGCCTCCGTCACCGCGCGCAGGCGATCAGCCTGATGGTCGACCGCCGACGGCTGGACGTACCAGACGATGGTCACCGGTGCGAGCTGGATCTGCCAGCCAAGAATGGCCGCGTGCAGCGAACCCAGCACTTCTTTGGGGGCACTATCGCGAAAGACCGCCACCGCGCGCAAGCTCTGCACATTGCCCCAGTGCGAGGCAATCCGGGCGGCTTCGAACATGGCCTGGATCTTTTCTTTTTCGACGGGCTGATAGGGACGCAAAAAGCGAATTGAGCGCCGGCGGCCAATTATTTCACGGAGTTCCATGATATTTCTCCTTTTGAGAGTTATTTCGGGTTGAGCGCGGGGTTAAAAGCGGTCTGCGGCAGCGATGCCCAGAACGTGGTTGCAGCCATCCTCAATCATCGAAATGCGGGCATCACGGAATAGCTTTTCAATCGGATATTCCTTGCTGATGCCTGCACCGCCGAAAATTTGCAGGGCGTCGCTGGCGACCTCGAATGCAGCTTGCGTCGAGGTGACTTTCGAGGAAATTGCATAGTGAAGGGCGGGCACTTCCTGCGTCATATTGTAGGAAACGACGCTGCGATTGAGAGAGCGCGCGCATTCGACTTTGCGGAACATCTCGAACAAGCGTTCCTTGACACTTTGATGCTGGAAAATCGGTACGCCGCCCTGGACGCGCTCTTTCGCGTAATCGACCGCGAGTTCAAGAGCCGCACGCGCGACACCGAGAAACGTCGTCCCCATGCTGCCATTGGCCGTACACAGAACCATGTCTGCGGCGGCGGCATACATTTCAGGGGGAACGACGAGATTTTCCGCGGGGACTTTCAAGCCATCGAAAAAAATCTCACCCTGGTTGAGAGCGCGCTGGCCGATCTTGTCGAGCGGCTTGCCCCGGCTGACACTGCCGTCTTTCAAAGAGACGACAAAGACGCCTTTCCCAATCACGCCGCTGCCCATATCGACCGCGCAGAACAGGGCGGCGCTATCGGCAATCGTGCCATTGGAAACCCATGCCGACTTCTGGCCGGAAATGACGAATCCGTTGCCCTCCTTGCGTGCCACACAGTTCGGTTTTTTATGCGAAACCTCGCCGCGTGCTTGCAGCCCGCCACCGAAATCGATCATGTCGCTGCCATGATCGGGCTCGGTAATTGCCCAGCAGCCGATCGCCTCGGGGGTGAATTGTTCCAGGAGCGAAGGATTATTGCTCGTCGCCGCCATCATGGCCGGAAACCCCGACACACCCAGACTGATCGACAGGCCACTGTCGCCCCAACCCAGTTCTTCTCCGACGAGGCAGCGAATTTTGGCGCGTTCGGTGCCGGGCATATCGGGGTCGAGCGTATCGACCGTATGCAATCCGAGTTCGCGGTATTTCTTGTGTACGTCCCAGAGAATTGAATTCTTTTCGATGACCTGTTCGGGGGGAAGCTTGTCGAGCTTCTCGCCCATCGGACGCATGACCTCCGCCGCAAATTTGTGAGCGGTTGCCTGAATGGCCAGTTGAGTTTCGTTCAATCCGGTATCTAGCTCGAGAAAAGACATGACGCTTCCAATCCTGTTTGTTTCCGTTCCCTGAGAGCAAGCTCTCTATCGTCTCCCGCGGTCCTTTTTTTGCATCAAAGTCCGGTGATCTGTTGATGGTGAGGTTTCCGCGAAGATTTCTATTTTCTGCGCTTCATCAGCATGTTGTTGACCGGCGAAAGTTCGCCGGCATCGAAAGACGCCGCGCGGCGCTCATTGCCTACCCCCTTGTAGATTGCACTGCGCTGTTCGGGATGGCGGCTGTTGTGGACAATCAGCGTTTCCATTTCGGGCGGCGCCAATTCCTGTCCCAGGGCGGAGCCGGCCGCTCTTGAGATTGTTTCATTCATCAGTGTACCACCTAAATCGTTCACGCCGGATTTCAGGCAAGCCGAGACGCCCTCATGTCCCATTTTCACCCAGGACGTCTGGATATTTGGGATATGAGGGTGGAGAACGAGGCGCGCGACGGCGTGCATCAGCAGCGCCTCGCGGAATGTGGGGCCCTTGCGGGAATTGCCGCGCAGGTAGATCGGCGCTTCCATGTGAACGAAGGGGAGCGGCACAAATTCGGTGAACCGGCCCAGACCATTTCTCAGGCTTTCGATTTGCGCCGCCCGAAGGGACAAAAGATGGCGCGCCCAATTGACCGGGCGATCGATATGGCCATACATGATGGTCGATGTCGTATTGATGCCGAGCGCATGCGCGGTCTTGACCACCTCGAACCAGCGCGCGGTATTCAGCTTGTCGGGACAAAGCACGTCGCGGACTTCATCATCGAGAATTTCGGCGGCGGTGCCGGGCAGACTGCCAAGGCCTGCGTCTTTCAGCCGGGACAGAAATTCGGCAAGCGACAGACCCAGCGTTTCAGCCCCTTGATCGACCTCAAGGGGCGAGAAGGCGTGCAGATGGATGTCGGGGCAAACCGCCTTGATGGCGTGGCAGATATCCAGATAGGTCTGCCCCGTATAGGAGGGATGAATGCCGCCTTGCAGGCACACTTCCGTGGCGCCGCGCATCCATCCTTCGTGCGCGCGCCGCGCGATTTCCTCCAGCGACAGATCGTAAGGCTTGCCGCGCAGATTTTCGTTCTGCTTGCCTTTGGCAAAGGCACAGAACTGGCAGCCCTTGTAGCAGATATTCGTGTAGTTGATGTTGCGGTTCACCACGTAAGTGATGGTGTCGCCCTTCATCTCTTCACGCAGCCCGTCGGCGGCGCGGCATAGATATCCGATCTCATTGCCGCGCGCCTGAAAGAGCCTCACCACCTGTCCTTCGTCCAGGCACTGTCCGCTTGAGGCTTGCGCCACAATCTCACGCAAATCATCGGCGACGGTTCGATCGGAGCCATGCTCGAGCTGGCTCAACACCTCCCGCGGCGGTGACAGGAGGGAGCCGGGCGACCAGTTGTCGGTTCTGGCCAGACCGTCGGCATCCACGGCGCGCAGCAGCTTTGTCCGCAACGCTTCATCGACCCATGTCCTGGCATCCTCGATGTAACGCGGATATATCGTCAGCCGCTCGGCGAGACATTTGCCAGCCTCCTCCGTGGCATCCTCCAGTTTATCGAGATGCGGCCAGGGGGCTTCCGGGTTGACGAAATCAGGCGTCAGGGGCGACACGCCGCCCCAGTCGTTGATTCCGGCGGCAACGAGCTGCGGGAGAACGCCCGGGCTGAGATTGGGGGGGGCCTGTATCGAAATGTCAGCGGGAAGCAGAACCCGTGCAATGGAGATGGTCCAGAGCAGATCGTTCAAATCCGGTTCGGGGGCATTGACCATCCTAGTTCCGGACTTGGCCCGGAAGTTCTGAACGATGACTTCCTGGATGTGTCCGTATTGCGCATGGAGGGCGCGGATCGCCAGCAGGGACTCAATCCGTTCCCGCCGCGTTTCTCCGATACCGATCAGAATACCTGTGGTGAGGGGCACGCGTGCCTTGCCGGCATTTTCGATTGCGGCGATGCGTGTCGCGGGAACCTTGTCGGGCGAGCCGTAATGCGGCCCGCCTTTTTCGCACAGGCGCTCGGAACTCGATTCCAGCATCAAACCCATTGAGGGCGACACGGATTTCAGCGACGCGATCTCCGCTTCGCTCATGCATCCGGGATTGAGATGCGGGAAGAGACCGGTTTCCTCGAAAACGCGCCGCGCGGCTTCCTTCAGATAGTCGAGCGTGGAAGCAAAGCCCATTTCTTCAAGTGCTTCGGCGGCCACGCGGTAACGCAATTCCGGTTTTTCGCCAAGTGTGAAGAGCGCTTCCTTGCACCCCGCCGCGGCACCCGCGCGCGCCATCTCCAAAATCTTGTCCATCGGCAAGAAGGGCTCGGCGAGCGATCGCGGCGGCTGGGCAAAGGTGCAATAGTGACAGACATCCCGGCACAACTGAGTGAGCGGAATAAACACTTTGCGCGAATAGGTCACGACATTGCGGTAGGCCGCATCCCGGATCGAAGCGGCAACAGATTGTAAAAGTCCGGCGTCGAGATAATCGGCAAACATCAGCGCATCGTCGTCAGCGATTGCGCGTCCGGCCGCCGCATCCTTTAAGAGAGCGATCGGATCAACGGGTTTTGCGGGAAACAGGCGTTGCAGGATTTTGGCCGTTTCCGACCGGCCGGGATGCGCCGCGAGGCGCCCGGCAACCTGTTTCAGATCGTCGGGCTCATCGACGTCCAGACCGATATTCGCGTTCTCGACCACTGTCGCAGCGATATCGACCGCTTTGGCTGCATCGCAGTGAACCTGACAACTGTCTTTGCCAAACCGGAAAGAGATCACATCGGGCGGTGTGCAGATCAATGCGTTGGTGCCGCCATCGCTGGCGGCGCGCGCGATCGTGACGGCGGGGGCAGAGCGGTGGCTTTGCAGAAGTTCGGAAAAGTCCCGCCCGGTCGCTAGCGGCACATCACCTGGAACGACAAGAACGGTCTCGATGCCTTCAGCCGCCAATGTGTCACAAGCCCATGTGACGGTTTCGTTGAGGCCGCCGAGATCATCCGGTTCCTTGAGGAAGCGCACCCGACAGGCCTGCGCGATTTCAGCCGCCGCCTCATGCGTTGAAACCAGCACGCAGTCCGTTATGGCCTCGACCTGCTTCAATGCCGTGAGAACGTCCTTGGCCATCGCCAGAACGAGGGCGGCCCGGTCTTCGGCGGACACCTGGCTGGCCAATCTCTGTTTGGCCTTTTCAGGGACTTTCAAAGGAAGCACTGCCACGATCCGGGCCATCACGATGCCTTCCTTTCCTTGGAGCCATCCAGATCCTGCACGAAGGCCACAGTGGCGCGCGCCAGATCGATACGGTCCTGAAGCGAGTGCATGATTGTGTTCATCACCCTGACGGGGAGACCGGAGGCTTCAATCGCCGCGGCGGCGCTTTTGTCCGCCTCATCGACAATGAAACCGTCGATGAAGCCGCGATAATGATCGGCGACCGCTTCGCTGGTTGAGGGGATGCCCAGTTCCCGCATCATCTTCGCAGCCGGACCTTTGAGGGCGGCGCCGCCTACGATCGGGGAAATGGCAATGATCGGGGCGGCGCTCTTACGCATCATGGCCTTCAGGCCGGGCACCGCCAGAATGGGATCGATGCTCACGAACGGATTGGAGGGACAAAGGACAATGCCTTGAAGCGTTGCGCTGGCGAGCGCCTCCACAACAGCGGCGGTGGGGTGGGCGTTCGCAATGCCTTCAAACCGGAAGCCGGTGACCGGCGGTTCGCAGCGGTCGCGGACGAAGTAATGCTGAAATGAAAGATCGCCATCGGGCGTCAGAACGGTGGTCTGCACCGGGTCGTCGCTCATTGGCAGGATGCCCGGTCCGATCCCCAGTTTCGCGGCGAGGTCGCACGTAACCTGCGTCAGGCTTTTGCCAATCGTCAATTGCCGCGTGCGTTCCACATGCAGCGCCAGATCCTTGTCACCCAGCTGGAACCAGGTTTCGCCGCCAAGGCCGGACAGCGCCGTCATGAAGTTCCAGCTTTCGCCGGCCCGCCCCCAGCCCGTCTCCTTGTTTGCAAGATCGGCCAGCGTGTAGGCAAGCGTGTCGAGGTCGGGCGAGATGCGCAGGCCGAGATGCGTGAAGTCATCGGCCGTATTGACGATGATCTTGAGTTGAGCGGCGTTCAGTACGTGCGACAGACCGAGGGCAAGCTTTGCACCGCCGACACCGCCCGACAGCGCTACGATCGTTTGTCCCTCAGGCAAGAGAGAATTCATCGAAACAAATCCTCCTCTTTTGTCCGGTTCAGAATGCTGGCGTCCTCGCCGGAGGGTTCGAGGCGGAGGCCCCGCACCAGAATGACGGGGGCCGCTTCGGCGGCCTGTCCCATCAAAATCGAAGCGGCGCTGGCAATCTCGTCGACGGTCGCAATTTCGGTATTGGTCAGGATTCGGCCAAACAGGTCAGGGGTACCGTTTGCGATATTCAAAGGCGTGATGCCCGCCGATCCCAATGCGATGCTCACCGAGCCCTTTCGCCAGGCGCGGCCGGTGCTGTCATTGATGATGATGCCGGGTGCCACGCCATGCCGCCGCTCAAGCGCCGCTCGCAACAGTGCCGCCGTGGCATTGGGATCGGCAGGCAACAGGAGGCAGTTTTCAACCCCGTCGGGAGATCCGACATTCGACTGATCGATACCGGCATTTGCATAAACATGTCCCAACCGGTGTGCGACGATCAGGACGCCGGGGGCGGCCCTTACGATGTCGCCGGACTCGGAGAGAACAAGATCGACAAATCGCGGGTCTTTCCCTGTGAGGCGCGCCAATTCCCCGGCCTCTTTCGAAGGCACGATTTCCCGCAGGTCCCTGATCCGGCCTTCGGCCTTGGAGACGATTTTTTGCGCTATGACGATGATGTCGTTTTCGCGCAAGGTTTCGCCGGCAGCTTTCAGGCCGTCATCGACAAGAGCGGCGAGATCGTCGCCCGCCTCGACCAGCGGCAGGCCGGGAAGCGCGATGAGGGACATGCGGCCGGGGGCATCGGCGGCGGGGTTTTGAACGCCGGAAATGCGGATGCCCGCATGGCATTTATTTGCCTTGTTGATTTGAATGAGAACCGATGTCAGCGCTTCGGCTGCGGCGGCGTTCTCGATGGGACCGGCGGGCCAGCCACGCATACCGGCAGCCTCGACCAGTTCGATGACGCGCGCGCGGGCATCCGCGTCATTGCCGCAGACGAGGACATCGCAGTCGATGTCGCGGTCCGATTGAAGATGATGTGCCGCGACGTTCTGAAAGGCGGAAACAACCCTTACATCGTCTCCCAGCAGGGCTTGTGCCCGCGCGCCGGCCGAGCCTTCGCGCGGCAGTTGGACCGTGCCGACTTTCGGTGGCATCAGCGGCACCGTCACATCGACCAAAATTTTGCCCGATAAAGCCGGTTTGACAGCCTCAAGCGTTGCAGCCTGGTGGCTGAACGGCACCGTCAGGACAGCGATGTCAGCTTCCCTTGCCGCGTCTTCATTGGACATGGCAGCAGGCGCGGGCCGCCCGATGGACAAGCCGAGATCGCGCGCGGCCTCTTCAGCCTTCGCTATCGTTCTCGACCCCAGGATGACCTTGTAGCCCGCTTTGAGCCAACGCCTGGCAAGCCCGCTTCCAAGAGCACCCGTACCACCCAAAATGGCGATAACCGGGAACCTGTCTGGCATGTCGGATCTCGCTTATTGTTTTGCGTAAATAAGCCTATGAGATTCCGTTTTTACTGCCAATGACAATTTGTCAGTTTGGCCTGGACATTTTGTCGCTCCAGGGTTTTTGCTGTCCAACCATTCCGGAAAATAACCATTGAGACAATCAGGCGGCGGACGCCTTGCGGGCGCAGGCGTCGCGGTTCTGGCTTCAATAGGCGTAGTTCAGCGAGACCCAGCTCTTGTCGCGGCTCGCGAAGCCGCCCGCACCGTCGAAGCTCGCAAATTTCAGATTGAGGGAGAGATTTCCGGTGAGAACGAGGTTTGCGACCATGTCGAGTTCGTTGCCGAAATCGGCGCCGCCTTTCTCCGCGGAAAAGTCGTGCCAGGTGACGCCCAGCACGAGCTTCCTGAGGGCCGGGATGGTGTCGATGGTGTAGGAGGCACCGAGATATATATCTTCCAGTCCGGTGGCGGGTGTCGTCAGGAAGACGTCCGCCCAGCCATTGTGAGAATGGAGTGTTGCGAGCGGCGTCGAGAAGCCGGTCGTACCGTCACCCTCAAGCACCTCGTATCCGGCCGTCAAGCCGAAGGGCGCGTGGACGAGTGCCGCTTCGAGCAGACTGTAGTCGAGGTCGATCGAGCGCGGGTTGCCTTCATATTCGCTCTGCCGCGCATATTCGCCGGTGAAGGCAAGCTTCGTGCTCTCCGTGAGATCAACGGGAACGGAGAGGCGGGCCCCGTAGGTTTGCGTGGAAAGGACCGGCGCCTCGTTGAGATCGAGCAGATAGGCGTAAGCGCCGAGCGTCACACCGGCGAAAGCCGCATAATCGGCATTGAAGAGATGCGTATCGCCGCGGAACCGCCCGGCGGGGCTGTCTTCGCCGAAGACGCGGTTGACGCGATTGATATAGGTGTAGCCGAGCGTGAGATCCTCGATACTGCCATTGACGACGCGCAAGGCATCGAAGGTCTGCTCGTTCTGCCGCCAGCCGACATTGCCGACGAAACGCGCATTGCCGAAGATGATCCGCTGACGGCCAAGCGTGACGGTGGTATCGGGCAATCCTGTATAGGCGATCTGCAGCCGGTTGAGTTCCGCCGTGTCCGGGTCCGCTACCACCGGATAGGCGGACCGTCCGTTGATGGTGTCGTTGTAGTCTTCCGGACCTACATGATCGATGAGGTCGAAATCGGTCAGCGCCGAAAATCCGTAAAACGATCCCGTCTCATAGCCGAGCCGTGCGCGCGCCGTGTAGGCATTGGCATTGTTGGCCGCACCGTCTTGTTCGACGTGCTCGTAGCGCAGGCGAATATCGATGATCGGCTTGCCGCCAAGCAGTGCTTCACCTGCACTCTCTTGTGCGAATGCCGGTTCGCTCGCCGTGCCGAAAGCTGCGAACGCGACCGCAAGAAGCGAAATCCACGTACCATTCAATGCCATTCGTCAATCGTCCCTTGTTTCGCGGCGATGCCCGCAGGAGAACAAAAGAACACCTGGCCCAGGATCGCGATATGATCGTCGTTACGGTCGAGAATGAGCATTTTTGAGAGGCTTGGCGCATTTCACTTATCGCACCGCCCGCCCGATGTCATAGGCCGGTCAGGCGAAGTCTCTACTCGAACCGCTCGATCCGGGCAAGTTCCATTCCAGACAGCGACCTCCCGGACCTGTCGGAATTTTTCCGTTTTTCGCGCTTCAGCGTCCCCGATCCACGACCAGGCGCAAACAGGCAAACTCACCGAGCGCTGTAGTCGTGAACCGCTCCCTAAAGAAGGAGATCGGCGAGCTTGCGCCGGTGATGGAGCGCATCTCCATGTTGATATTCGCACCACAGGCCGCGGCGGCGGTAAAGCTGCGCATCGCAGTCATAGGTAAAACCAAAGCCGCCATGAAACTGGATTGCGCGATCGGACGCGAAAGCTAGCGCATCGCTCGACCGCGCCTTGGCCATGCGTACCGCGATTTCGCCTTCCTCGCCCTGACCAATAACGGACGCCGCAAAATAGAGATGAGACCGCGCCTCCTCCATCGCCAGCAAGGCATCGACCGTCGGGTGCTTCAGCGCCTGATAGGAACCGATATAGCGCTCGAACTGCTTGCGCGTCTTCAGATAGTCGACCACCACATCGATGACGCCGCGCGCGCCGCCGCATGCCTCGGCGGACAGCAACAGACAAGCCGCCTGATCGAGATGGGCGAGGCAATCGGCCGCCTTGTCCTGATCGAGAAGACTGTCCGCAGATACGGAGATGCCGTCGAGCGTGAGGCGATAGGATCGCCGCGTCTCGTCGATCACGATCTCGCGCTCGATCTTCGCGGCGCCGAGTGCTGCCCGGTCGAGACAAATGAGCACTGGTTTGGCGTCGAGCATGAGCGAAGCGACAACAAGATCAGCCGACGCCGCGTCGGTTACGAACGTCTTCGTACCGGACAGCGCGATCTTGTCTCCGTCGCGTGTCGCCTTGCAGGTGAGATTGGCGAGGTTCCAGTCGCCATGCGGCTCGGTGAGCGCAAGCGTGGCGACGGCGCCTTCGCAAATCTTCGGCAGCCATTCGTCTTTCTGCGCTTTCGTTCCGCCTGCGATCAAAGCCTGCGCCGCAAGTGTCGTAGAGACGAGCGGCGTTCCGGCAAGATAATATCCCGACGGTTCGACGACACTCACCACTTCGGCAAGGCCGAGGCCGCTGCCACCGAACTCCTCCGGCACAGCGATACCCAGCCAGCCGAGCGAGGCGATCTCGTCCCACACGGACTTGTCGAAGTCCGTATCCGCCGCGATCCGCGCGCGCGCCCGGTCGAGCGGAAACTTGTCGCGGCAGAAATTCGTCGCCACTTCGAGGAGTTGCTCTTGCTCATCGCTGAAACTGATGACCGGTTTCTTGTTTGTGTCCAACATGGTCCTGTATCTCACTTAGCTTTTCGGCAGGCCGAGAACACGCTCGCCAATGATGTTGTGCTGAATTTCCGAGGTGCCGCCACCGATGGTCGCGGAGAAGGCATTGAGGTAGGAGCGCTGCCAGAGACCACGGTCATAGGCGAGATCGTCGCCGACATAATAGGCGGCGTTGGCACCTTGCAGCGACAATGCGAACTGGTTGAGCCGACGCTGATATTCGCTGCCGGCGAGTTTGCCGGACATGGCGATCGAAGCCGGGCGCTCGACATTGAGCGCGTTGATCCTGGCGCGGGCCGAATTGAGCACCTGGCCGCGCTCTTCCATGATGAGCTGCACGAGGCCGTCGCGAATGTGCGGATCCTCTATGGCCGGCCGTCCGTTGCGCTGCGCGTTGCGCGCCAGCGTGACCACTTCCGCCACCTCCTTGCTCATCATCGAATGTCCGCCGGCCTGACCGCCGATCGCACCGCGCTCAAAGGCGAGCGTCGCCATTGCGACCTTCCAGCCCTCGCCTTCCTTGCCGATCAGGCAAGTGTCGGAGATCCGCGCGTCGGTGAAGAAGGTCTGGTTGAAGCCGTATTCGCCGGTGAGCTTGCGGATCGGCACGACCTCTACGCCGGGGATCAGCATCGGGATCAGGAAAAAACTGAGGCCCTCATATTTATTGTTGGTATTTGCGTTCGAGCGCGCAAGCAGGATCATGTATTTCGCGTGCTTGCCGAGGCTCGTCCAGATCTTGCTGCCGTTGAGCACGAATTCCTTGCCGTCGCGTATGGCCTTCATCTGCGCATTGCCGAGGTCGGAGCCGTTGTCGGGCTCCGAAAAGCCCTGGCACCAGATGTCCTCGGCGCTCAAAATGCCCGGAATGTAAGCCTTCTTCTGCTCTTCGGAGCCCATGTTGAGGATCAGCGGACCGGCCCAGTTCAGGCCGATCGTATTGGTCATGAAGGGCACTTTCTGGCGCACCATTTCGCGCGTCACAATGTCCTGCAGCGCTTGCGGCTTGCCGCCACCGCCATATTCCTTCGGCCAGGCCATGCCGAGATAGCCCGCCTCATAGACTTTCCGCTGCCAGTCGCGCAGGAAATAGAACTGCTCGTCGGTACCCACTTCCATGAACGACTGGGGCAGGAGAAAACCTGGATCGGCCGGCTTGTTCTCTTCAAACCAGGCACGCACTTCGGCGCGGAATTCGTCGAGTTCGTGTTTGGGGATGCTCATTGGCCAATCCTTTCCATCAAATTCCAAGCTGGCGGGCGGCAAGATCGCGCATGATCTCCTCCGACCCGCCGCCAATCGCGTTGACGCGCACCTCGCGATAGATGCGCTCAACCCGGCAGCCGCGCATATAGCTCGCGCCGCCCATGATCTGCATCGCCTCACGGGCGCAGAATTCCATCGTCAGCGTTGCCTGCACCTTCAGGAGCGAAAGGTCGGCGACCGGCGTTTCGCCCGCCTTCACGCGCATAACGCACTGCTCGAGATAGGCTTGCGTCGCGGCAATCTTGCGCGCCATCTCGGCAAATTTGTGCCGGATCACCTGATGGTCGCCGAGCCTCTTGCCGAACGTCTCGCGGCTGCGTGCCCAGGCCAGCGCGTCCTCGAAGCAGACGCGCGCATGGGCGACCGCGCTCGCCGCAAGGCCGATACGCTCATTGTTGAAATTGAGCATGATGCCGACGAAGCCGTTATTCTCCTCGCCGATCAGGTTTCCGGCGGGCACGCGCACATCGTCGAAATAGAGCGCCGCCGTGTCTGACGACCACCAGCCCTGCTTTTTAAGCGGCGTGCGCGTGAAACCCGGCATGTCGCGTTCGAGCAGGAGAAGCGAGATACCCTTGGCGCCCGGCCCGCCGGTGCGCACGGCGACGGTATAGAAATCCGCGCGCATGCCGCCGGTGATGAACATCTTTGAGCCGTTGACGACATAGTGATCGCCGTCGCGCACGGCGCGCGTCTTGAGATTGGCGACGTCCGATCCGCCAGACGGCTCGGTGATACAAAGCGAACTGATCTTCTCGCCCGCCAGAACCTGCGGCGCGACACGCGACTTGATCGCCTCCGAACCGATGGCGAGAATCGGCGGCAGCCCTATGCCATGCACCATGAGGCTTGCGTTGACGCCGCCCGCACCGACCCGCGCCAGCTCTTCCGCCGACACGATCGAATACATCGGATCGTCAACCGGCGTACCGCCATATTCCTCCGGGTAGCCGAGCCCCAGAAGGCCGATCGCCGCCGCCTTCTTGTAAAGCTCGCGCGGAAACTCGCCCGCTTCTTCCCATTGGTCGACGAAAGGAATGATCTCCGTATCGACGAATTTTCTGAGCGTCACCCGCCAGGCGCGATGATCGTCGTTATAGAGCGGACACATATAGCGATGGTCGAAATCGACCGGGCTCTGTCCGTCTGAAAACCTCGATGACATCTGGTTCAGCCCCTCACATGCTTATGGCGCGCTGGAACGCGGCGCGTTCGGAAAGCCGCTTGTAATAGGCTTCGGTGTTCGGCTTGAAACCGCCGCGAAGTCCGAGCGTATCGGCCAGATAGAGCGCATATCCGACGCAGATATCGGCGATGGTGAAGCGGCCCGCGCACAGGAACTCGCGCTCGCCCGTTGCCTGCTCGACGCTTTTGAGGCGCGAGAAGAACCACTGCGTGTAATCGTCGGCAGCCTGCTTCAAGCGCCGCTCCTCCGGTTCAAGCTGCGTATAGCGCAGCACGATGGTCTGCGGAAAAGTCAGCGTCGCGTCGCTGCGATGGAGCCAGTTGAGATAAAGACCGTAGTCCTTGTCCCCGGGGGCGAGAGCGATCTCCGTCGGCCCGTGGCAATCAACGAGATACTGGCAGATGCCCGCCGACTCCGTCATGGTGAGGTCGCCGTCGGTCATCGCCGGGACGGTGCCGAGCGGATTGACGTTGAGATAGCCCTCCTGGAGGAAGCGCGGCGGGAACGACATCACCTCCAGCTCATAAGGAATGCCCATCTCCTCGAGCGTCCAGAGCGGACGAACCGAGCGCGCACCCTTGCAATGAAAAAGCTTGATCGTCATGTTCAGGCTCCGCTGGCCGATTGTTCGATTTCGATCATCAAGGTGGTTGCCGGAACCTGATCGTCCTGCGCCACGTTCACGGCCGTCACCTTGCCGTTCACCGTCGCGTTGATCTCGTGTTCCATCTTCATCGCCTCGATAACGAGAAGCGACTGCCCTTCGCGGACATCGTCGCCAACCGCCACGTTGAGCCGCAGGATCCTGCCGTGCATCGGCGCAACAACACTTCCGCTCGATGCCGCATCCTCCGCCCCCGTGGCGCGCTGCACGAGATTTTCGAGAACGAAACTGCGTCCATCCATCGCCAGATGAATTGTACCGTCCTGATGGGCGAGATAGCGAAGCGTCTTCTGCACGGTGTCGATCAGAACGCGCGCCACGCCATCCGCATCGCTCAGCATCTCGACGGTGTGAACGCTCTCGCCTTCCTCCACCCGGTAGACATCGCGCCCGAGTGCACTCACGCGAAGCTCGACCGGCGCCTCTTCTCCCAGTTCATAGGAAAACCGGCTCGCGACGCGGCCCGCGCTCGCCCAGTCCTTGAGCTTCGGCGTCAACGCCACGGCATGCGCCGCCGCATGTTCGCGCGCCGCGCAATATTGAAGCACGGCGGCGACGGCGGCTTGCGCGCGGCTCGCGTGAACGGTCTTGAGCGCTGCCTCGTCAAAATTCTCGGCAAGAAACGCCGTCGTTGCCTCGCCTGCCGCGAACCGGCCATTGGCGAGAATGGCGACGAGAAAGTCCCGGTTCGTCACCGGGCCGAAGACGGCCGTTTCCTCCAGTGCACGGACGAGACGGCGACGCGCCTCGTCGCGGTCTCTGCCCCAGGCAATCACCTTCGCGATCATCGGATCGTAGAAGGGGGAAATCTCTTGTCCCTCGCTGAGGCCGTGATCGATGCGGACGCCCTCGCCCGTCGCCGGGCGCCAGACATCGACGCGGCCCGACTGCGGCAGGAAGTTATTCGTGGGGTCTTCGGCGTAAAGCCGTACCTCGATTGCGTGGCCCTCAAGCCTCACATCTTTTTGCGCGATCGGCAGCGCCTCGCCGCGCGCCACGCGAAGCTGCAAGGCAACGAGATCGAGCCCGGTCACGAGTTCCGTCACAGGATGCTCGACCTGAAGACGCGTGTTCATTTCAAGAAAATAGTAATCGCCACTGCGGTCGAGCAGGAATTCGACTGTGCCCGCGCCCTCATATTTTATGCTGCGCGCCGCCTCGACCGCCGCCTCGCCCATCATGTCGCGAAGCGCCGGCGTCATCACCGGGCAAGGCGCTTCCTCGACGACCTTCTGGTGGCGGCGCTGCACCGAACAGTCGCGCTCGCCGAGATGGATGACATTGCCATGCGTGTCGCCGAAGACCTGAACTTCGACATGGCGCGGCTGCCGCACCGCCTTTTCGAGAATAAGCTCGTCGGACCCGAAGGCGTTGAGCGCTTCGGAGCGCGCGGAGGCGAGCCCCGCGACGAGTTGATCCTTCTTTTCAACCAGACGCATGCCGCGCCCGCCGCCGCCAGCGGCCGCCTTCACCATCACCGGATAGCCGATCCGGTCCGCCGCCTCGATGAAGGCCGCGTCCGCCTGATCCTTGCCTTCATAGCCCGGTATGCAAGGCACACCCGCCTCGATCATGCGGCGCTTGGCTTCCGCCTTGTTGCCCATGAGATGGATCGCATCCGCGGAAGGTCCGATGAAGACGAGCCTCGCATCGGCGCAGGCCCGTGCGAAGCCGGCATTCTCCGAGAGAAACCCGTAGCCCGGATGCACCGCGTCGGCGCCCGTTGCCGCTGCCGCCTTCAGCAGCCGCTCCGGATCGAGATAGGAGGAGGCAACCGGCGCCGGGCCAATCAGAACCGCCTCGTCAGCGAGCGCGACATGGGGCGCCCCGGCGTCCGCCTCCGAATAAACCGCGACGGTGCGGTAGCCCAGCGCGCGCGCCGAGCGAATGACCCGCACCGCGATCTCGCCGCGATTGGCAACCAGTACCTTGTGAAAATTTCTCATCATGGTCCCCATCAACCGGGCGTCACGGCCCAGCGGGCCTTGCGCTTTTCGATGAACGCGGAAACGCCTTCCCGGCCTTCCTCGCTCAGCATGCAGCTTGCAAAACCATCCGCCGCGAAGTCGAGTGCTTCGGCACGGGGCCGCCGTGTCGCCTCGAAGACAATCGCCTTGGTGACGGCGTTGGCGCCCGGCGCGCAATTGGCGATCTGGCCGAGCACCTCCTTGCAGATACGATCCATGTCGCCGGCACCGTCGGCGAGGAAATGTCCGATGCCGAGCCGCACCGCCTCCTCGCCCTTGAAGCGGGCACCGGTCAGCATCAGGCGGCGCGCCTGCGTGAGCCCCACGCGCTCGACCACGAAAGGCGCGATCTGGGCCGGCGGAATGCCGAGGCTCGTCTCGCTCAACTGGACGCGCGTCTCCTTCTCGATGATGGTGACGTCGCCAACGCAAGCGAGCCCCAACCCGCCGCCGACCGCGCCGCCTTCGACAAGCATCACCACCACCTGCGGCTGCTCGTTGAGCTTGATCATGAGATCGCCGAAGGCACGGTTGCCGCGCGCGATCTCTTTGGCGTCGCCCGACCCCTGCATGCCGGACTTGAAGCCCTTGATGTCGCCGCCCGCACAGAAGACGCCGCCCTTGCCGCGCAGGACGAGCGTCCTGATCGAGCGGTCGTCGCGCACCGCGTCGAGAACGGCGGCAAGCTCACCCGTGATCTCGGCGCTCAGCGCGTTGCGCACCTCGGGCCTGTTGAACCAGATCCGGAGCACACTGTCCTCGCGTTCGAGGATGAGGGCCGTCGTCGCCGGAAGTGCTGTCATTTCCAATCCTCCGAAATCACATACGCGCAATGCCGAAGCTGTTCGGCCGCACCTCGCGGTGCCGCGCCTCCCAGCAGGTCTCGAGCAGGAAGCCCAGCACACGCCGCGTATCACGCGGATCGATGAGCCCGTCGTCGAGCAGATGACCGGACGTGTAGAAGGCGTCCGACTGACCGTCGAAATGCTGTGTCAGCATGTCTTCCTGCGTCTTCATCTGCGCCTCATCGAGATCGATGCCGCGCCGGGCCGCACCTGCCATCATCACCTGCGACATGGTGCGCGCCGCCTGCGCGCCGCCCATCACGCCGGTTCTGGTGTTCGGCCAGGAGAAGACGAAATCGGGATCGTAGCCCCGTCCGCACATGCCGTAATTGCCGGCGCCGAAGCTCGCCCCGATCATGAAGGTGAGACGCGGCACGCTGACATTCGTCACCGCCTGGATCATCTTCGAGCCGTGTTTGATCATGCCGGCGCGCTCGTACTGCGTACCGACGAGATAGCCCGTGGTATTCTGGAAGAAGACGAGCGGGATCTGCGCCTGATCGCAAAGCTGCATGAACTGGCCCGCCTTGGTCGCGCCGTCCGGATCGATCGGCCCGTTATTGCCGATGAGCCCGAACGCCTGTCCGTAGACTTCCGCCTGAAGACACACCGTCGAAACACCGTAGCCGGGCTTGAAGTCGAGGATCTCCGAACCATCGACCACGCGCGCCACCACTTCGCGCACGTCATAAGGCTTTCGGTAGTCGAGCGGCACGATGCCCGCGATCTCTTCGGGATCGTAGACGGGTTCGGCAAACGTGCCGCCCGCACGAGCCGGGCAACGCGCGTTCCACTGAAGCCGCGCCACCACTTCGCGCGCGATCAGAAGGCCGTGGCCGTCATTCTCGGCGAGATATTCGGCAAGACCCGAAACGCTTGCATGCATTTCCGCGCCGCCGAGATCCTCTTCCGTCGCCACCTCGCCGGTTGCCGCCTTGAGGAGCGCAGGCCCCGCGAGGAAGGCCTTGCCGCGCCCCCGGATCGCAACGACATAATCGCTAAGGCCCGGCATATAGGCGCCGCCCGCGGTCGAGGCGCCATGCAGCACGGTGATGACGGGGACGCCCGCCGCGCTCAACCGCGCGAGATTGGCGAAGATGCTGCCGCCCGCGATGAAGCCTTCGACCGTGTATTTCATCAGGTTGGCGCCCGCGCTCTCGACCAGATGAATGAAGGGAAGCTTTTTCTGAAGCGCGATTTCCTGGCAGCGGCGCAGGCGATAGCCACCACCCGCCGTCATGGCACCGGCATTGATGCCGCTGTCGTCGACGACGATGGTGACGCGTACGCCCGCGACGAAGCCGATGCCTGCGATCACGCTGCCACCGGGTACGGATTTTTCCGGATCGTCGGTGTCGAGCAGATAGCCCGCCATGTTGCCGATCTCGAGGAACGGCATGCCGGGATCGAGAAGCCGCGACAACCGCTCGCGCGGCGTCAACTGGCCGCGTTCATCGAAGCGCGGTTTACGCTTTTCGGACGCGAGGACGCAACGTTCGTTCAGTTCATCGAGCTTCGCCGTCAGGTCCAGCATCTCGGCGCGATTCGCCTTGAATGCGTCCGACATGGTGCTGATTTTCGATACGAAGCGTGGCATGGGAACACCCTCTCAGGAATTGGCAGATAGACGCGCTCAGGCGGCGGCCAGCTTGTCGCGCCGGGCGAGCGCCGCCGGCACCTCAATCGGAACTTCGAGCAGCAATTGCGAATAGCCCTTGCCCTGCGGATCGTTGCGTAGACTGGCAACGCCACCGCCACCGAGAACATCGTGCAAAAGAAAGTTGATCGCATGGGGTCCGGGCATGATGAAGCGCTCGACCTTTCCTTTCAGGAAATGGGCGAACCGCTCCGTCACGACGTCCTCGGTCAGCGAACGGCAGATATAGGGCAGATATTCGGGCTGGCGCGCGATGACGCCGACATTCGCCTTGTCACCCTTGTCGCCGCTGCGCGCCCAGGCGAGTGCCACCAGCGGAATGGAAACCATCTCGCTTGTATCTTCCGCCTTCGGCACGTCCGGCCGCGCGAGAGAGGAGGGGTCGAAACGCTTGCCATCCATATCGGCAAACGCGGTCGTCTTGCCATCGACATCGACGGCGATGGAGACGGCCTTTTTCGGGATCGCGAAGGAAAAGAGGCGGGCCACCGGCGTCGGTC
>TARA_R110002110_G_scaffold397000_1_pt1 | contig 27064 bp, 44 predicted proteins | sample TARA_R110002110 | Tara Oceans TARA_R110002110 (sample SAMEA4397330) | marine metagenome | biome: Polar Biome; feature: [SRF] surface water layer (ENVO:00010504); material: water (ENVO:00002006), including particulate matter (ENVO:01000060) such as... | depth 5 m
GGTATAGAGCTACCATTAGTTAAGCTATTAGAAAGCATCTACGAAGGACTTGAAGAGGAAGAGTCCAAAGAGTTCTTTAAAGCAATTCCAGTTGCAATTGGAAAGGACGGTAGAGACTTATCTTTAGTCAAGTGGGCCTTTCTTCGAGATACATTAAAAGTATTGCAAAAACAAGATAAAGAAATCCAAGCGGTGATAGACCTTGTAATTGAGGGCATGACAATACTTGCTGATGGGGGTGTTTGGCATGCTGCTGATTATGCTGCTGCTAATGCTGCTAAAGCTGCTCATGCTTATGCTGCTAATGCTAATGCTGCTCTTGCTGCTGCTTATTATGCTGATGCTGCTAATGCTGCTGCTGATGCTACTAATGCTGCTTTTAATGCTGCTTATGCTGCTGCTCGTTCTACTGATGCTGCTACTAATGCTTATAACTTTGAGTACAAGAGACAAGCAGCATCAATCCTAGCATTACTTAGCGCCGCTTAACTGCGGCTTTGCTGGTAATAATAAATAACGGGGTAATGAATATGAGTAATTTAGACGAGCCAATAATACCTACGCATGAACAAGTTATGGATGGATATGAGGCGCTATCTGTTAGGCAGTACGCTTGCATTAAAATGGCCGTAGCAGATAGCGGCTGTGCAGAGTTGGACGCTATTATTGAGAAGGGTAATAAGCAGCGGCTAGCGGGTTTAGCTATGCAAGCACTGGTAACGCACCACGGTGATGATGGTGATGGCGCGTGTAATCCACTTGCAGACAAATACGCAGACGCACTTTTACAACAACTAAAGGGTGATGTATGAGCAACTTTATGAAGAAGCCTTGTGAGCACTGCCCGTATCGTGAAGATGTTAAGCCATTCCTAGCCGCACAAAGAGGTGAAGAGTTAGCTTATTTAGCACAAAATCGATACAACACTTTTCATTGTCATAAAACAACTGAAAGTGTAGATGACGGCGAAGGTGGACACATGGAGGTTGTGGAAACGTCTAAGATTTGCGCCGGCTTCCTTAGTTTGCAGCACAACGAAAACGGTGAAACTTTTTACGATAAGGATGGATTTAAGCCTAGCTCTTTAGTTTATAACGAAAGTTATGATATGGAGCAGGCTTATTATGATAATGGAGCAGGCCAATGAGCAACGTAACGGTGTACGAATTAGTAAGCCAGCAAGACAACTCAATAGCAGGCGTTATATCTGCAGAAGCTGACTGGAAGCACGTTGGCGCAAATGAAAACCCGTATTCACCTGTAAGTCACCCGCTAGCGCATAAAGCGTATATTGATACGTTTGAAAGCCTTATTGAAATGGAACGGAGTATTTTCGCATGAATGTAATACAAGAAAGGTTATCAGTTATACAGCAGCACCTAAAGGCCCCAAAAGGCCAGCGTAACGACTTTGCGAAGTTCAACTATAGATCATGCTCGGATATCATTGAAGCTATCAAAGGTCACCTTAACGGCGCTACAATCACGTTATCAGACGATGTGGTAGCTGTAGGTGATCGCGTGTATGTAAAGGCTACGGCAACGCTAACTTATGAAGCGGATAGTGTATCAACTACAGCTTTTGCCCGCGAAGCCGTGACTAAAAAAGGTATGGATGATAGCCAGATAACCGGCACGGCCTCAAGTTATGCCCGTAAGTACGCGCTTAATGGATTATTTGCAATTGATGATACTAAAGACGCTGATACTAACGACTACGCTAAGGCCACTACCAACGCGTTAGCCAAATCTAAAAACGCAATGGTAAAGGCTGTTACTGATAACGATGCTGGAGCGTGTCAAGAAACGTGGCGCGAATTAACCAGTAGTGAACAAGAATCTATTTGGAGTGATTTGCCTGCGAATATCCGTAGTGCAATTAAAGAACTATTAAAGGCGGCAACATGAAAAACGTATCATTATTTGAAGTGACCAGTAATTACAATAATGCTTTATCAAGCCTATACGAAATGGAACAAGACGGCGCAATTGATAGCCAAACCTTTCTCGATACAATGGAGGGGTTAGAGGGTGAGCTGACAGAAAAGGCTAAAAACGTGGCCGCGTATATCCGCAATAAGTTAGCAATGGCGGCGCAAATTGATGATGCCGCTAAAGAAATGGCAAAGCGTAGTAAGGCGCTAAAGAAGCACGCCGATAGCCTGCAAAATTACTTGCTTAGTAATATGCTAGAAAGCGGCATTAGTGAGATTAACAGTCCGTGGTTTGATCTTAAAATCAAGAAGACTCCAGCCGCGATAAAGATTGATGATGGTGCTGAATTGCCAAGCGAGTTCTTGCGTACAGTAACTACAACCGCACCTGATAAAATGGCGTTAAAAGCCGCGTTAAAAGGTGGTGCAGAAGTTGAAGGTGTTAGCTTGGTCTCAGGTCAGCGATTAGAAATTAAGTAACGAATACAAAGATAAACTGGAGAGGTAAAATGCAAGAATTATTAGTGATTTAAATAAACGAGCGAAGGGTAAGTAAGATGCAAAAAATAAAGCAATGGCTTTGCGGGCTAAGGGGGCACAACTGGACTTGTAAGGCTGAACAAAGATTTAAGGCTAACCCTTGGCAATTGGAATCCATAGAAGGATTTTACGACTACGCTAAAATGTACTGTAAGGATTGCGGCCATGAATCTACCCTCAACAAAAAATAGCGCTTTTGCGCCAAGCAATAACTCTTTAGAAGATGTTTTGCTAGAGCTTGAAAGGTATGGGGAGCCAAGAGTGAGTAAGCTCAAAAACGGCTGGTATTCGAGTGTAGAGGTATTTGTCACAGGTAAAGGAATAAGTTTTGATGTTAAATCCGACTACAACTTGGCAACTCCACATGGCGCGGCATCACAGTGTTACGACAGGCTAATGTTAGCTATAAAATCAATCAAAGAAACAAAGTAAGGGAAAACAATCATGTTTGCAAAATTAGTAAGATTAGGAAAAGACGCTGAATTAAGAAGCCTTAACAATGGCGACAAGGTGGCGAGTTTAGCAATGGTCTATGACGTTGGATATGGAGCTAATAAGCGTAGCCAGTGGATAGATGGAACACTGTGGGGTAAACGTGCGGAGTCACTAGCGCCATACTTGACCAAAGGTTCGCAGATCGTGCTTTATGCCGATGATATTGAGCTAGAAACGTATCCGAAAAATGACGGCTCGACAGGTTCTAAGCTCAAGTGCCGAGTTAATGATGTTAGTTTGATTTCTGGGCAAGGCGAGCAAAGTCAGCAGGCTCCGCAAGCTCCACAACAGGCTCCGCAGCAGCAACAATATCAGCAAGCGCCTCAACAACAGCAGGGCCAGTACCAGCCGCAGCCGTCACCGCATTCAAACGGAAGCTATCAGCAACAGCAGGGCGCGAGACAGCAGGGGCAGCAAGGGCAACAAGCCCCAGGGGGTTTTGATGATGGCCCACCGTTCTAGTTAGTGCTTAAGGCATAGAATGGGTATTAACCAAGGCCTGCCGTCGGTGGGCCTAATTAACTAGGGGAATATTATGGAATGGATAAGCGTAGAAGATAGATTGCCAACCGAAAGCGGATTATACCCTGCATACTCGATCAATAAAGATAGAGCGCCGCCAAAAGACTGGCTTGATTGTTTTTATTGTTTTGATGCTGAGGCTAAAGAAGGGGAAAGCAAGTGGCAGCATTTTAGCGGCCTTTATGATAATGGGCTTACTCACTGGATGCCTTTACCTGAACCACCAGCTAAGGGGTAATGATGTTCAAAATAGACGAAAAAGGCGCGAAGGGCACAATTGATGCTAAAAACATAGCGGGCGAGCTTGGCGAATTAATCCAGATAATTAATCGAGTAATAGTAGCGGGGCCAGTTATCGTTACAGTTGAGCGTGAAGCAAGAAGCCTTAGCATGAATGCCAAGCAACACGCGATGTACGGTGACATAGCCGCCACAACTGATCTACGTGGGCGAAAATACAAAGCAGAGGTTTGGAAGGCTCTTTTAGTTGACGCGTTTGAAAAGGAGTATGAGTTAAGTGTGGGGGAAAAACTACCAAAGCCAGGCGTTTGGATGATGAGCTTATGTGATAATTACCCTGTACGAATACGACCATCAACCGCGCCATTTAATAAGAAAATAGGCTCGATGCTTATTATGTTTTTGTACATGAAAGGTGCAGAATACGGCGCGACTTTCAAAGATTCTAGCTTGTCTCATTATGAAGAGGCGGCGCAATATTTAAGGAGTAAAGATTGAAAGTTTTAATAGCATGTGAATATTCCGGCAGAGTGCGGGACGCTTTTATAGCTAGAGGCCATGATGCTATATCGTGCGACTTACTACCTACAGATGCTCCTGGGCCACATCATCAAGGCGATGTAATCGAGTATCTAAACCGCTTTAAAGATGGCTATTTCGATTTAATTATAGCCCACCCAGAATGTACAAAATTATGTGTTTCTGGTAATGCTCATTATGGCGAAGGTCAGGCGAAATATGACCAGCGACTATTATCAGTTGCTTGGACTATGAAATTCTGGGAGCTATCAAAACTAAAGGCTAGTAAAGTGGCATTTGAAAACCCTGTAGGCGTGCTGCATAGGCTTGGCGGCATACCAAAAGCAAGCTATGTGCAGCCTTACCAATTCGGCCATTTAGAACAAAAGAGAACCGGCTTGCATCTTCATAACCTTGCACCACTACAATCAACTAACAATGTTTATGATGAAATGATGAGGCTCCCTAAAAATATCAGAGAGCGGATACATTACCTGCCACCTTCTCCAGATCGGTGGAAAATAAGATCAACAACTTACCAGGGTATTGCTGACGCAATGGCCCAACAGTGGAGTGATTAAAATGCAACGAAAACCAACTAAAAATACACGCGGGCCGAATGCAGAGGAAAAGCGATTCGCGGCCTACACTAAAGGAAGCGATTGTATAGCTTGTGGCGCAGAGGGGCCAAGTATTGTAGATCATGTAGCAGGCGCAACGTATAAGCACAATAAGGTGCTGATCGGCCACTGGTTCCTTATTCCGCTATGCGTGACGTGTGACACTATAAAGACCCAAGGCAGTGGCAAGGCTTTAGCCAAACATGCTTGCATGAGCCTTTCATCACTTTGGGATTATCACGCCGCTGACTATTCAACTATACCGCCGCATGCTGTTATTAAGTCTATTTTGGATTGCGGCAAATGAAGCAAAGTAAAGGCGAAATGATATTAACCGCTGATCTAAAAAAGGCGGGAATACCCACGCCAGAAGCGGAGTTTAGGTTTCATCCAACGAGGCGCTGGCGTTTCGATTTCGCGTGGCCAGATCAAAAGCTCGCTGTTGAAGTTGAGGGCGGCGTGTTTAGCAATGGCCGACACAGCAGGGGCAAAGGCTTCACTGAGGACTGCGTTAAGTATAACCAAGCCGTATTGCTAAGGTGGCGAGTATTGCGCTTCACCACTGCTCAGATAACGCAGAATGAAGCGGTGGAAATAATTAAATCAGCGCTAGATTAAATTAATATTACAAATGTGTTGCATCATGCTTCAAATGTGTTATTATAACTCTATCGAAACGAAACACAGGCGAAGCGAAATGTACCAAGCAAATATCAAAAAGAATTCAGAAGGCAGTTTTTACGCGTTAGTAGTGCGAATCGACAAAGATGGTGAGCAAAGCGTTTGCGGTGACTATAAAAGCCGCCACTTTAAGACTGAAAAAGCCGCCATCAAATCAACTTCGGCATACATTGCAAAATGTTAGTCGATACATGTAACAAAATGACACCAATCAAAACGATAATCGCGCCATACGTATCAATTCGAGCTGCGGCATTGAGGTTTAATGTTGCCGATGTACAGCTTAAACGGCTGGCAGATAAGGACGCTTTAGTTGATGAATGTGGGCAGGTTTATATTAAATCAAAAACAATACTAAAACTGGACAATAACAATGAATAATTACGATAAATATACACACTTAATGCCTAGCCATGTGGTAGCGCAAAACGAAAAGAAAGCCCGCAGAACTGCCATAATGTTTAATGTGCTTGGCTCAGTTATCGGCGGCGCTTGCGTTTATTTTTCTATTATTGTGTGGCTGGGGTAGATTATGCCTATTTGGATTTGTGAAGAAGAGGTAGTCGACCTGCGTAATAAGTTGGTTAATGAAATTATTGACGATAAGTACGCCACTATTAACGGGAAAAAGGTTGGTGTACATGATTTGCTTGAGTATGCAGATATAGACGACTTATTTAATATAACGGCGATGCTATTTGTCAATAAAGATGATGCGCTAGACCACGCTGTTGATATTCTAAAGCAGCGATTTGATGTGTTATTTGATGATATAGCCTTGAGCGCCCACTTAATCAATGAGCGTGAAGAAGATATCGCAGAACGCCATTATCAAGACGTAGAGGGTTAATCTATGAGCCACAGAGACGGAATTGCAGCAAGCTTTAATAAAGAGCTTCTAAACAAGCTTGATATAGAGCTAAACGGCGCAGCTAAGAACGAAGCCAACCAAATGGCTAGTAATGCTGCTTTTACAAATAAACGCCGTGAAGGGGAGTACAGGGCGTCTAATAGAGCTTTAGCGGAAGAGCTTGGCGTAACAGTAACAGAGTTGGAGAATTGATATGTCAGCAATGGATAGACCTACAAGCAAGCCTAATAATCAAAATTTTACCGAAAATTGGGACGGCGTTTTTAAAGACCCTGTAAAACTTGGCGTTAGCCCTAGCACCGAGGTAGAAAATTGGTACTACACAAAGCCAAAGTGTCATGCTGATTCGCTTAAAAGCTTGGAGTACGCGGGCGATAAAATCGAGCCTATTGCGGGGGACTTATGAGCAAGCGTAAGGCGAATAATCCACAGCGCAGAATTGAGCGACTAGGTAAAGCAGTGCTGAAAGGTTGCGCGATTATGTTTGTTGGCGGCGGTGAAGGAACCTGTCAAATGGTAGACCTGAAAACTCAGAAGCCGTTTAAGCCTGGCCCCGCATTAGCTCGCGCAATTGAAACGGGTCGTTATTCATGGTCTGTTTATTGCGCTGTATTTTGCCGCGATCAAACAGGTAAGGAGTATATGAAGAGTATCGTTGTCAACACTGTAGATAATTGCCGCCAAAATGACCTCGTGGCGACTTTAAACGATCATCACTTGGCATTGCTAGAGGATTGCAATAAGGCCCACATGCTTAACGTTGGGTGGCTTGCTTCACCTGTTGGGCATGAATGGAGTGAGCAGGAAGCGGGCGCAATATTCACTAAGCAGAACGCGTGGGATTTTGTGGCTAAGTGGGAGGTGACAGTATGAGCGAGAATTTCCCGATTGAATCCGTAGTCGGGATTATTACAATAATTGTATGGAGTGTTATTGAATGGATTTGAAAGCGAAAATTGCGCGATCTTTGCGTATAAGCGAGCTAACCAAAGAGCGCCAGATTTACCTTGACGCAGTGGATGGCGGCAGCAAGTTTAGTGCTTACTACACTAAGAAAGCTGACGCAATAAGTGCGAAAATTGAGAGTATTTAAAGTAAAAAAATCCCCTCGTAATGAGGGGCTAAGGGGGAATTAATTTATCTGGTTTTAGCCGCTAAAGCTTCATTTTTCTGTCCTGAGCTGCGTGTAGTGCCAGTGAAGAAGGTTAGAGAGCCTAGCCAAGCCGTTAGCACTGAGCCGAACAATGTGTCTAGCATGCGTTGGTTGGCCTCTGGTATCGTCAGCACCATTAGAGCGCAAGCAAAACCAATTACAGCAAGCGTTAAGGTGATGCAGATAGTCGCGGGCATTTTTGAATCTTTGTGAGTTTTACGCGCATTCTGCACATCACCTAATTCTGCGTGCGCCATCTCACTTGCAAGCTCTTTCATTCTAAGCTTAAAGCTATTATCAGCCTGTTTCATCTTAAATAACTGCTCAGGCGTAGCGGCATCAATAGCCCTGGATAGCTGATCTTCATTCGTTACTTCTAGCCCCGTAGCGTCTTCTATTGCTTTCATAGCTAACGCAGGCAATGAGGCACCACCGGTTAGAACAGCCGTGGCAATTGAGGGTGCGTACTCTTTTAATTTATTTAGCCATCCCATATTAATTCACCCTGTTTTCTAGCCAGCCAAATACGAACCTCTCGTCTTTTTCGCGGCGTTCAGATAGCTCAATATAAAATGCACCTTGCAGGCAGTTAAGAGCGCGATATAAAACAACCTCGCCACGCTTGCCACGTTTAGCTAAGAATGCACTCAAAGCCAGTAATGTTGCAGGGCCTAGATCACGATCTACTACCAAGTCTTCAAATAGCTTGCCTTGATTATTAAGCGCATTAAGCGAGCGCTGTAGAAATTCAGCCGCTCGACCTGTGCCCATGTTAACGCCAGTGTCTGCTAATTCTTTAGCGATTATCTGAGAGTAATCTTCTATATCATCTAAGCTAAGCTTATCCCAATACATTGCAGAGTAAATATCAAACGCCACACTTCGCGGCATGTCGATCATTGCGCTAGTGTAGCCATACTTACGAGCCACTCGAACGGTAACTCCCCAATTAGTTTCGCCGCCTGAGTCGTTGGGGTCGTTTGCATAACCACCTTCAACGTCGATTATATGCTTAATCGTGCCTTCTTTTAATGTGATCATTTTGCCCCATCCCTTCCCGATTCGGAATTATCTAGCTCGGCTTGCATCTGCTTAAGTTTAGCGTTGCCTATTTTAATGTGATACCAGCCGTGTTTAGTTCTGCAGACCTGAAGCCTGAATTGATAATAACAGGTCTATTTAATATACTACGGATAGGTTGTAAAATAGTCTCACATAATAACACCAAATTAGTCAATTCATTGACCTCAGGTGTATTATCGATATTTTTACGTATAGCTGTCCCACTCTTAGTTAATTCTGAAAGTGAGAAGTTCTTAGTCAAGTTCATTATCTTATACCTTTATTAATGTTAGACTCTTTTCTCAATGCTGATCGTAAAGTCTCATTCTGAATAAAAAGCTCAATTCTTTTTAGAGTCTCTAACAACTCGTCTTTTGTGACCATTACAGTTTGCAGCGTTATAATTTGACTTTCCATCGCGGCGATTTTTACTTCTACCACCCTTTGGTCTGAAGAAATAGCGGATACAGACTCGGTGACAGTCCAAGAAAAGTAAAACTGTCCTGTTATCGCCATGACTATGAGTGGGTAGAGCACTCTAGTCTTTATAGATTCAAAACCCATTATATCTTCCCGTCAATTAAATCTGACTCTTTCATTTGAACACCTGTCGTCATTTTTTCCAAAATCTGTATTATTTTAAGAGGTGACGGTTTGCCGCTGCCAATTTCAAGCCCTGCTATTTTCGCCGCCACGACTTGAGACTCAAAGCAGAAGAGTTTGGAGCCGTCCTGAGCGCCCCACGGATAAAACAGCAAGCCTAATAGGTCGTACTTTGTACCTATGAACGGGCTTATATCCTCGTCCGTAAGAACGAATTCAGGCACGTCATACACTACGCATCGACGGTTAGGCTGTGGCACTCGAACTCCCAAGAAACCTAGCGAGGCTGTGGTATCGTAATGAGTTCCGCTATTTGTAATAAAACTTCCGTGAGACCAAGGGCCGCTTGTCAAGATACTGCAAACAACCCCGAAGGGTTTAGTAAAGTCTGCAACGTGGAAGACAAATTTCATGGTTGAATACCTTTTAATTTACTTAGTTGCGCGGATGCTTTTATCTTAAGGTCCTCGCATAAAGTAATGCTGTGGTCGTATCGTAGAGCACGTTAGCGGTATATTCGTTTTTGCTGCCATGATAATTACTCCTAATATTTGTTTAATAATTGCTGTTTAAATGATAGCACTTTCATCTTTTATAATGTATACCATCCCGAGAAAATCAAAACTCCACTTGCGCTTACTTCGCCTACAGTTAAATTTGATGTACCAGTCGCTGCGGAAAACTTCTGAAGCGTGGCGTAGTCAGAGCCTACACCTATATAACCAGATACCGCATTTACTGCTGACAAAGAAAGTCCAGCACCATATCCTATATTTATAGTAGATTGTGTGTTGGCTGTACTGCTAGATGAAAAAGGCAACCCTCCAATGCGAGCCGATTCTCCTGTTGCAAGTGTGCCAATAGAAGCTAGCGTCATAATTCCTTTAAAGAAAACTTTATTGGCGCTCCTGCTATAAGTTCCAGAAGCTACAGAATATGTTTGCCCTTCAGACGGGCTTAACGAATCATCCAATAATGTCGGAGTCCACGATTGCTCAACATCTAGGGCAACATTAGAGCCTGCAACTATCGCTGGCAAGCCACTCTCATAGTCGTTGTTTGATGCGTCTATAAATCCACCACTGCCAGTTTTAAAATTATCTCCTAGGCGCAATCTACTGCCTTCTACAGTAACTTTGGCATAATTTGCGTCCACATTGCTGCCTATAGAACTCATGTAGCAGTTTTTTATTCCAACTGTAGATTTGTAAGCATCGGCTACATTGCCGTTTACTAAAACACAGCTATTTGAGCAAACCTCAAGATCAACACCGTTCAGTAATATTGGGCCGTTCCCTCGCTGGACACTAACCCCATATGCGATCTTCTCAATAAAACCGCCGTTAACAACCAGTCCATTGATGTTAGCTAAACTTTTAACCAGTACTCCTGATGCACCCGTTTTAGTCTTGCCCCAAATTCGCGGGGATGTGATAGTAACTCCGTTTGACCCGAAGCCTATGGCTATAGCGTTCTCTGCAAAGTCTTCTATGATATTACCGTTTAAGTGAGTACCCCAACAGTACGGGCCAACATCTATCGCGTTGCCTCCAGCTATTGTATTTATAACTTTGCACTCAATAGTCGAGTATGGCATGCGCTCAATATACACGCCTGATTTTGTCACATTATTACAGTCGAGAGTGATGCCTCGACCGATAAAAGCCGCATCCCGTTGCGCCCCACCAATGTCGTTGTAATTACCAAGCAAAAAAAGTAGCATCGATTCAAGAACTATTGTTCCACCATCGCCTATGTTATTTCTAGTAACCCCCGTAAATCCTACCGCTGCCTTTATTACTGCGTTATTTCCAACAAACCTATAGTTGGCGGGGCATAATATAGGGCTGCTTATAGAGTATAACCCTGGGGGTATGAAAACGTCAGTGTAACCAACAGACGACACGACAGCGGAGTCAACAGCGGCCTGAATTGCGGCGGTGTCATCAGTGACAGCTATGTCGCCCTTTGCATTGTAGTCTTTAACGCTAACAGACTCACGTAGCTTACTCTCTACAGTACGTGCAACAGCACCTGTACCACCTTGTAGGAAGGTGACCGAAGTAGACGGTACCTCATCTATATTAGTTACAGGATCAGCTTCCCATATTTGTACGTCGTTTGCATCTTTGAGAATTACTTTAAATGTGCCGCTTAAAAATATATCAGAAAATAAACCATTAGCGTCGGCAATTACTGGATTAGTGTTAGCTGTAGACCCTGCTAAATCAGAAAAGGTACTAGCGGGCGTACTTGTGCCAGTGGCGTAAAAAAATAACTTAGCCCCAGACGATGGTTTAATGCCTCCGCCAACGTCTGGAAATGGTAGTACAAAGCGTGATAGTGCCATTATTTATCTTCCTTTTGTTCTAAATTTATGTCGTCTAGAAGTTGCGCCATAGCTCTTGCAGATGCAGGAGATTCAGGGCTTAACTTTCTAATAGCTTTCATTTTGGGCGACCATTTAGGATTATACATGGTTTCAGCCAACGCGCTAACCCTGCTATTAAATGCAGCGCCATCACCAATTCCTGTAAAAGTTTTTATAGGGCTTGAAATAAATTCTCGTATTGACTTAATAGCCCCGCCGCTAAGATCTTTCTTTATTTCTTCTCGCGCTGCTGTCTGCGATCCTCCAGGTCTGCCAATTCTTGCGCGACCAAGAACCGTCTGGATATACTTGAGATTTTTTGATTGCTCAGGGTTGAGGGCTTGATACAGCACTTTAGACTGTTTATCGTTGCCAAAAATAGCCCGATATAGTTGACCAGGTATGTTCTGCAACGTTTCACCTTCATTTGGCTTTATACTTCCAAGCCTGCGTTCTAGCTCAACACGTACTAACTGATTCCATGCTTCAGGATCAATATCTGTAATGATGGCCTTCGCCTTAGCTACAACATCTGGATTACTTTCTGCAGGGTTAAACATTTTTGAAGATATGCTTTTTAAATCAACATCTTTGATTGATGCAATCTTACCTATAATTGAATCTTCAAGCGCTCCAATGGGTGCAGAGTTGCGAACAAAAGTTTCTCTTGCTTGCTTGAATATAGGGCTTACTTGATCCATATTATCTAGCAGCTGGCTTTTTACCTGCACAAGATTAGCTTTGGTTGTATTTCCTAAAGAACCCTCACCAACTTTGTTGATCATCTGATCAATTTCAACCTTAATATTTTGTAGCTGGCGTAGAGATTGTAGTGTGCCTGCTTCTTTTGGCGCAAGCATTTGGGATACTTTAGACAAAGTACGCGCCACTTCACCTTGTTCCGGGAAGTCATCAAGCGTGGTTTTTAATGATGCAACTATACCAGAAGTATCTAATGACAAGCCTTCGTCAAATGCTTCTTTAAACAATGGAGAAGATTTTTCAGCGCGGATTTCTTTAGCCCGACTTATTGCCCGCTGTGCTGCAGACCTAAACTTTTCAGCACCCGTGACAACTGATTCAGGTGGCGCAATTAATGCTAAGAAGTCATCAACCGCTTGGCCCGCTTCTTTATTTTGAGCTTTTAATTCTTTAGACGCCTTAAGAGTTCCGGCCGGTAATGATGCAATAAAAGACTGCTTTTCCAACTGGCTAGGGACTAGTGTTTTTTGCGCCTGAAACAATGAAACGCCCGTAGCAGAAGCGGCTTCATCTGCTGCAGCGATAGAGGGCGCGACTTGTTCTAACTCTCTAGCACTAGCGCCAAGCTCCCCTGTCTGTCTTACTTGCCTAATGCCTTGAATGGCGGGCACTACCAACTCAGCAGCGCCACCTAAACCGCCCGCTATAGCAACCTCGCTTTTGTCAAAGTCGCCCCCAATAGCTTCTTGGCCAGCCTCAATAGCCGCTTGAGTTCCTGCAGACGCTAGCGATCCTAATGCAACCTTTTTAGCTAATGTTGCCGGTATAGCCGCCGCCGCTGCTGCAGGTGTAAATGCTGCAACTGATCCTATCAACTTAACTAAATCTTGACCGCTAAATCCTGATTTATTAATAGCAAAATTATTACCACTTGGAAAAGTGGCCACTAAATCACCTTTTTCGTCTGGCGTAATCTTTGTGCCAGGGAATTGAGATTGTAGAATGTCACCTACTTCTGCATCATCAAATGAAAATAGAGCGCCAGCACTTGCTAAAAATGATGGTAACGATAATTTATTCAACTCAGGAGCCGCGCCAATTTCTTGCAATGTGCTTGCACTAGGAACTTTAGCAGCAGGATGAGGGGGGGGAGTCTCAGGCGCTCCACCAACTGAAGCTGGTATAATTAACTTACTAGCCCGATCTTCAACTGGCTGCACTGGTGCCGGGGGCTTAGTGTATTCAGCAGTACCGCCAACAGATGCTGGAATAATTAAAGCCATTATTTAGCCCCTTTTTCAGCAGAGCGCCATGCTTCCAATATTTCACCGCGTGTTGCGTCTGGGTTAGCGCCCCTTACGGCTTCCTCGAACTTATAATAGAAAACTGGCAAACCTTCCGGCGTTCTCTGCTTTGCTGAAACCATCGGAGTATTGCGCTTAAACTTAGACCAAGCCGCGTCTGCAGTCTGTCCGTCATTATTGCGAAACTTACCACCAGAAGCCTCTAAGAAAGTATCATAAAAATCCTTTCGACTAATGCGCCGGTTATTTAGTGCGCGCGCCGAATCAATAATAAACTGATTACCTTGCTTGCTATTACCTAAGCTAGCTACGGTTTTCCTAATAGTTATTTCATCTTTGTCTGTCTGTGGGCCTTTCTGCGAGGCTTTTACTGATAGTACAATACGTTGCGCTTCAGCGTTAAACGCCTCACCACCAGCAACATTAGCGATCTTAGAGCCATCCAGACCAAAGGCAGTAGCAAACGCCGCAATACCTAGCTTGGCCGGCTCTAACGCGCCTGTCTCAATGTCAATATTTTCAAGTACTGATAATGATTGGTTGGCATCAATAGCAGTATCTGCCTGCTCTCTTACCAAAGATACGTTTTGGGCTTGGCCTTTAGCCATTTCTTTAGCAAATGCCTGCTCACCGTCGCCTACGTTTATAGTAGTGTCTGATTTGCTTAATGATTTAACAACCTCTGCTTTAAATTCTGGAGTTCCAGGAGCAAAGCCAGCCGCCGCTAAGTTCTTTTGTAGGCTAGTAGGTGTTTGTACCTCAACTGCCGGAAACTGTCGCTTATATTGATCAGCAATACTTTGCCCTTGCTGAGCTTGCATAGTTAATGCTTGCCCCAACGCTGCATCATCGAGCTTTAAAGCGCCATCAATGTTGCTAGTGTCTCGACCATCTTTAATATATCCCGCACGTTTTCGCTCTAAGAATAACCGGCGTTCAATAGGGTCATTAATAGATAAAGCATTTAAAGAGGTGCGCGTTAATTCTTCATTTTCGCGCAAATCTTCCTTTCTTTCTGATTCATTGGTGGCTGCATTGTAAGCCTGTAGATCAGCGCCAAATGCAGTTCCCGCAACATCTTGCAAAGCTTGCTTATCACCAGCCCTAGCTCGAGATTGAGTTTCCGCTAATTGGCTAGCATCTTGAGCTTGCTTATTAAGCGCTTGTCGATTAGCCATTGATTCACTAATCTGTTGGCCTTGCTGAATGCCTGTACCAAATAAGGAAAAGTTTGGAACTAGCTTATTGTAATCTGGCGTTATTAATTGTGCCATTATTATATTGCTCCTAAATATGCGCCGCCAAGTTGTAATAGCCCGCCTGTTGCCGCTGCGTTAGCTTGCGCCGGTCCTAGCAGTCCAGTAGCTTGCGCCGATCCTCTATTTGCTTGTAGGTTAGCAATATTTCCAGCAGATTGCGCCCCGAATTGACCAGACGTTCCAGCGGCGTTCTGCCCTTGGCCTGCTAACTGACCTAATCGCCCGAATTGATTTTCTATATCCTGCTGTGCAAATCCCATAGCCTGCTCTTGTAGTGCGGTGCGAACATTACCACCGCCTAAGCCGCCAATAGCGGATTGATTGCGTAATAAAGCTTTTTGTTGTCGATCACGGAGGAAACGCTGTCCGGCAGACTCTTGTAATTGACTGTATGCCTGATCTTGAACCGCTTCGCCAGATAACCCTAATAATGCCTCTTGTCCAGAAAAAGCACGATTACCGCCCTGTATGCGTGCCTCTAAATCCCCTCGGGTAAGGTCAAATTGGCGGCGCTGATCTTCAATACCAGCATCAGCAGCTTGAGTCTGCACATTAGCCGCTTGTTGGGCGGCCTCGCCCGCTGCCTCTGAGCCGGTTATATCATCGACTAGACCGAGCGTTGCAAATTTAACAACTTTGTTCACAATGTTAGACATTTAATTCACCTCGGATAACGCCAACTAAATGACGATCCCATAATTTGCCGTTTTTCATATAGCTCATTCGATTTAAACCCTCATCTTTAAAGCCTGCGCTAATTGCCACATCATACGCTTTCTTTGCGTAGGCTGGTATGTAAGCATTTAATTTTTGTATCTCTATCGGAAAGTATTCGTTAAACCATTCTAAAAACAACTTAACTAAAGATAAATATTCTTTTTTATGGCTGTGTAGAATGTAAGGATGGAACCAAGCCGCAGTGCCGTTTTCTAAGTGAGAATGCACTAAGCCAATAACTTCGTTATTTTCAACGGCTAACACCCAAGTCTCGCGCCCACTCTCTGTAAAATCAGGATCTAAGCTTGCACCATCCTCAGACGCTAGTTTATAAATCTCAGGCTTCATCATAAAGCTTTTGATCACTGCAAGGTCTATTGTGCGTTTTAGTATCATAGCTCGTTGCCTGTAACTCTAAAAGCAATTGATGCTGCAGCGCTGCTTTCCATTCTTAAGGTGCCGCCTGGTGGTATTAACTGGCCCACAATTGATGGGCCTAAATCAAATCGATTTCGAACTATTATTTTCTGAGGTATTACCGCAGTCAGCGCCGTTCCGTTAGCATCATAAATATAAGCCTTGTAAGTCTTGTTTGAGTCTGTATTGTTCGTGGCTGTAAATGCAGTTACGCGAGTACCACCAGCACCAGTTGGCGCGGTATAAAATACCTGAATGGCGTTTGGCGAGGCGTTTTGGGCGCTGTTAACTAATATAGCTTCTGCCATTTATACCTCTGTTATCTGGTAAAACCAGCCGTTAACAACGATTGTGGCTGCTGCTACAGATGCAAACCTAAATCTAGCGCTTCCAGTTCTTGTATTTTCATCACCAATATAAACACTGAAAATAGCGGTATTATTCGCAAGAGTTGAGGCATTTTTATAATACGTATGATTAATGTTTAATTCATAGGGGCCAGCCGACCCTTCTGCAGCGCTCATAAATAAATCAACTTCTTGAGCCGCTGCGTTAGAAAGGTTTATATCGATCCTAAAATTAACTACGTCGCCAATCTTTAGACTGGTAAAATCAAACTTATTTGTAGATGGATTCCATAGCGCATCTTTAGAATCTGGATTGTACGAATTGGTAAAAGAACCAAGAGCGTTGTTAGTTAAATACGTATTGGTTGCCCCCGCTCCGTGCGTAATCGGCGTGGCTGTTGTCGCTGTGTCATTCGCATCAAACCAATAAGTTTTAGTAAGACCTGCGAGCGCAGCTATTGCTAAAGCGTTGGCTGCAGCAGTTGCGGCAATTTCTGCTTCATTGGCGTTAACTTTGACAAACGCATCGCGCCAAGTGTCGCCGGTTCCGTCGTTAGCTGTTGCGCCTACGTTTATTGGACTCAGTGCCATTTTTAAGCCTCGGTCATATCTACATTTAATTTAATTGAGTCAACAGTGAATCCTGTGTCATCAGAAGTCAAAAAGTCACCGCTTCCCACTTGTTCTTGAAGCGCTAGCAAATGCGCCCTAGCCGATGACCCATCGCTATTATCGCTAATATAAATGACATTACTATTAGTCTTGGTCGTCAAAGCTTCTAAATATTCAGCAAACCGTTGAGTAGGAACGCCGGACTTAGTTAAAAATTCACTACGGCGTGGCGGTATTAATTCAGCCATATTTTATTCACCCACTTCAACATCAGCTTCGAGTTTGATTATAACACTTTTTACGGGGTCTGAGGTTTTAAATCGAATGACACGATGTCTAGGTATGCGACCTTGTCTACGCCATGTAGGTAAAGACATATACTCGCCTATTTTTCCATAGGAACGCGAGAACTCGCTTGAGAATGTGCGCCCTCCATCGTCTGAAAAATCCATTCGCACAATAGGGTCTGATCCTTGACCAATAGCTAAACCCACGCCTGACTCCATAGTTAACTGAATCTCACCAGCGAATATGGGTAAACCGCCTGCAGAAAATGGCTTTGATGCTTTCTCCTGCACCATAACATCACCGTATTCTGTGTAATTGGCATTGTCTATGTACCCTATATTACCGCCTAGAGCGTCGCCTACCATTAGTTTACCGTAGACTGATACTATTGAGTTAACGCGCCAACTGTTATTAGTAACGCCTGTTTGACGCTCGTGCCAAGTGCTTGAACCTGCTAGTACTGAGGTTGTGGCATCATATACAAAAGTTTTATTTGGTATGCGGATGCTTTCAAAAGTAAAGCCGACAAAATAATTACCACCAAGGGCATACGTCCACGAAAAACAGTTTTCAATTTCTGCGCGTGTAAATTGCTGTATGGCGTTATCGATTGCAGAAGTTGATATTTTTACGGCAGATGATGATCCGGTTACTTTCCAGATTGCTGAAGCCTCGTTAATGCCACCACCAACAAATGTAAATGTATTATCAAACTCAGATACGCTATAACTAGAATGAACACCTTTTTGAATGTTAGCGCCAGGTATACGCTGAAACGGGAAGCCTGAACCGCCTACGTTTTGAAATAACTCAATAGTTTCTACGCCGAGAACGTACAGCTCGTTATGATTAACATGCAGGCCTATAATTCTATCTGGGTTAATTTCTGCTGTGCCAAAGTCTAAACCGCTAAATGTAAAGGGGTCGTTTAGCGATGAGTTAAAAAATACACTTCCGTCGGCTGCAGAAAACACAAAGTAACCATCTTTATAAACTACGGCGCTGGCTTTTCTTGCGGTAAAATCTACATCGGTAATCTCTGCCAGCGCGCTTGATACATTATCATAGGCGTATGCTTTTCCATTCGGGACTACAATAACAAGGTATTGTCCATTGTTAGCCAGAGATACGCGCCCAGTGCCTTCAATAGTGCCTAGGTTAGTTGATACACCGGTGGATGAAACAGAAAATAGAGAAGTTCCGTTAACAAAGTAAGCAATTTCTTTCATTTCCTGACCGCCACGATTAGCGCCGGTAACAGTCGAGAATAGCGTTAAGCCTGGAGCGTCAAATAATGCTCTTTGATTTAATGCTTCAGCCTGTGGGATTACAGGAATCCAATTAATGCAACGCTGAGCGCACAAGGGTAATGAGTCGCTAGTGTAAAAGCCTGTTGCTATTTCTAGTTGCTGGCGTGGCATTAAAAGTTATCCCGTTCGTTAGCAGGAAAGAAACGGCGATCAGTAACAAATCCGGCGCAATTATTCCCTGAACCCATAGGCAGCGTGTCTGGGAATTCAACGTCCCCGATCTTGATAACCGCCGTCATTAGCTCGTCTTTACGGGCCTGCGCTTCAGCTAATAATACAGGGTCTGCAGCTTTTGAATACTCAGGCCCCATGATAACAGCAAGTTCTGCCTTAATAGCAGCGTGAGCAAATCGCGGAACCCTAACTTCATCGTCTTTGTCGGCAACTGGTGAAAATCCTAACATAATGCCAGACATTTCCCACGAAATAAGCATGTCATTTAATGCGTCTAATCCGTCTTGCATTTCAGACGCTTCTATTGGAGATTCAGAAGTACGGATGCCCGCTTTTTGTAACGCGCGAGTAATAAAGCTGCCAGCAGTTGCCATAAACTAAGACTCCATTAAATCTTTAATTTGTGTAATCATTTTACTAGGCTTGAGCCTGCGGTCTAAGTTTACGCCAAAGTGATGCTTGGCATAATCTTCTAATTCTTGCTTGTTCATTTTGTTAAAATTCAAAGAACCGTTCATGTAATCTTTAACGCCTTCAACCGCGTCTAGTGCTTGTTGTGCCTTAGCTGCTTCTTCTACATCACCTTTTGTGATTTTCTCTTGACTAATACCAATAGTCTCAAGCTTTAAGAATTTAGCGGGTGAGTCTGCCCATCCTTCTGCGCTCATTTGCTCATATTCACTAATATTAATAATTTTAGGTGATTTGGTGGCGTGATAAATCCAAGTTCTATAATCTTCAGTCATTACTAACCCCAAGTTAAAAGAAAGGGGCCGTTAAGCCCCTTGGTTACTAGCCCGTTAAGCGAACCGCAAAGTCTGAGTTCTGAGCTTTTACGCCGTAAAGAATATCAAATCTAAATATAGTCTTATCTGCGGAAATGTCATACTGACGAACAGCGCGAATTGAAACACCCTTAAAGCTTTCACGAGAAGCGCTTGCGCCATCTTCAGGCATATCAAGCGGAGCCATCGCTAAGGTAATTGCATTCTTATGGAACGCAAGGTTTTGCGGATAGCTTGCGCCGGCCGTACCAGTCTTAACCGTGATAGCTGCGTTATCAGCAGGGGCTGCGGTAACGGTCTGGTAAGGGCCGTCAATGATCATGGCAGGGCTAATGGTCAAAGTCGCAGGGCCAGTAGAAGCGCCAGAAGTTGCATTAGCAATTACAGTAAAAGTCTGTAAAGAGCCAGTGTCAACGCGAGTACGGCGGTTAACTGAGTTAACGCCCGCCATGGTAATTACATCACCTGCTAATAGCACATCGGTAACACTGTTAGTCCAACCATCAGTGATTAGAGACTGAGTATTACTATCACCACCAACCGCGTAAGTGACACCTTGAGTCGCGCCGTTAACCAAAGGAGTGCCTCCATGAGCACCAACAACGTGAGTTGCTAACGAGTTAGACTCGTAGATGTCAAAACGACCATAACGGCCCACGGTAGCTTCTTCAATTGCTTTACGTGCAAGGCTTTCAGGAAAAACACCCTTTAAGCCGTCTGATAATGCAACCGAGGCATCGGCAGTAACAAACATGCAGCGATCACCCATTGGTACACCCAACTTACTTAACACAGCGCCAGTAGAGGCAACAGTCAAGAAAGTTGTCGGGGTAGTGCCTGGCGTGCCGGTAAAGTTACCAATGTTTGCATAAACATTTGCAATACTGGTCTCTACTTTCTGAGCTAGCTCTTCCATAGCTGGACGAATATAACGCTCAGTCATATCTTCAACGCTTAAAGTCATATCTTGAGAAGTAATCTCAAAATGTACCTTTTTACGCTGGTCAAGAACTACAGAAGCTGCGCGTTCTTCAATTGCAGTTGCTGTTCCTAAAGTAGCGCCATCGGATGATTCAAACATCACAGGGCGGCGTACCTGAATCGTGGCTCCAACTTTCTGGAACTGCGAATCTAATTGACGGTCAACTTTCTGACCCATTACTAATTGGTTAAGGAATTCCTTAACCGCGATTTTAGTCACAAGTGACGTATTCTTGAAATTATTAGCCATTATTTGCTAACCTCATATATAGTTTTTTGTACCATCATAACGAGTAAATTTCCTCCATAGACATTTCACTATAATCTTTATTTAGTGATCCACCTGAAGAAAGAGGCTCTATTGGTGATGGCGCTGCACTGGTTTTAATTTGTGGTTTCATATTTAGGCGCGCGCTTAACTCGCCCAACTTCATTGCCGCGACCATTGGCAAAGCGCTTGCAATTTCTTCAGCAAGGTCTAAATCCTGACTTAAAGCGAGGGCAATTTCTGCTCCCTTGTTAGAACTCATAATCGCATCAAGCGTATCCTGTTTAAACTGAGGGAGCGTTTTAATTCTCTCTTGATAATCAGGATGCTGAAGCATTACCTCTGCAACTTGCGCGTTAAATGAATCTGCGCGCTGTTGGTTGGCCGCTTCTTGCTGTGTTGCAATACCTTCCTTCTGTAATCTTTGCGCTTCTGTCGCCATACCTTCACGAACTTGATAACTGATACTGGCAGCATTAAATGCTTCCTCATCATAATCAAATTCTTCTAGCGTTGGTGCTTTGGTCTCGATAGGCTTCTGATTGGCTACCAGTTCATCATACCGGCGTTGCAAATCTTCAGCCTTGCGCTTTTCCGCATACTTTTCTGCGGTTATCTTGTTGATTCGCTTTTGGGTATTATCTACCTCAGTAGCGTCATCAACCGTTAAGGGTGCTGATTCCCCTGTTGTTTCAGGCAATAGCTCCACTTGATTAATAACATGATCAAGTGGCGGCATATTGTCGTCTACTAGTGCAGCGTCATTCATTTTTAAAGCCTCATAATATGAGTAGTTAACCGCGAATAGGTCGCGTACCTTTTTATTTTAGCTTAATAGGTAATTATTTACAATAAGGAAAGTTTTGAAAGTATTTTACTATTCTTGTAGGCATAAAAAAGCCTCAGTGTAGAGTATATATAAAGTTAAGAGGCTGTTTTTATCTTTGGCAGTTGTTCTTGTATTTATCATAAGCATTATCCCAGAAATTAACCTGCTTTGCTGCTCTCTGTGATTTGTATTTCCTATCTAATCCTCTGGCTATTCTGCTAATTATCATACCTTTTCAGAAGACTTTAAGCTCAATGCAAGTAAGGTTAGATGCAATCATTTCTACATCACGGCTTGTTTCTATCATTTTCACTCCTTGCTCATTATGCTTTGTTTATATTTCTGGGAATTGATGAGCTGATTTGGGAATGCTTTTGCAAGTGGCTCTATCGAGTGGCCGCTATTCACTAGCGGTTTATTTACTATAAGTAAAAACTCATCCAGCACCACGCCATTAGTGTTTTTCTTTTGCAGGATAGCGCCCTCGGCCTTTGCCGCGTTAAATATCTCAGTGCGTTTGTGCGCCATATCGCTTGCGTTAAAGGTTTTCATGATACCGCCTTGACAATAAATACAGGTCGCGCCGTACGCCTTCTTTTTTTACGATCCTTATTAACAAATATCTCGCCTTCTTCGTTGATATTAACGCCTGCAATAGTAAATTTGTCGCCTACTTTCATCTTATCGCTCATCTTTTAGTCTCCATTAGTTATGTTTTCTTGCCCGCTATCATTACCCCAAAAAGCCCAATGGAATAAACCTATAAAGCCAGCGATAAAACCTAAATCAAAGGCAGAGCTACTGCCGTGACTAATACCCAAGTAACAAACGCTAAGCAAGGCAATGCTAATTAATACTTTTACCAAAACTCTTAATAGTTTATTCATTTTAACTACCTCTTTATATATTAAGTCTAATAATACACCAAACAAAAGGGCCAAACAAGCCCTAGTGATTTATTGCTGTGGTGGTAGTTGTTGCATTACTTGCGCTAACTCATTGGCCTGCTCAGAATTAGGGCCGTCATCTATAGAATTTTGCGACTCCGCGATAATGTCTCCCTGTTTTATTCGTCTATCATTATCACGTACTGACACTGGAATCCCTATATCTTGCTGTGCTGTAAAGTTTTCAAGCATAGTTTTCATAGCTTCCATGTTCTCGCTGTTGATTTCAGACATAATCTTAGCTGTCTTTGCATCACTGTTTAGAATTTCAGCCATCATCTTCTCTGTTTGCATCTGCACGTTTTCAAGAAGCGCCTTTTCGCTTTCTGTGGGCTGCTTAGCCTGCCCTAGCCCCATCTCTGCGGCCTCTTCGTCCGTTGCTTGAACAACTCCACCCTGAATCATTTGCATTCTTACGCGCTTTGTCAGCTCTTCTGATTCGAGTATATCTAGGTTTTTGGCAATCAAATCGGTGGCTATAGCTGCAAAGGCCGGATTGCTTGCTGTAAGATCTATAAGCTGCTGTGCTGATTCTTGACGCTGGCTTGAGAATGATGCACCTGTTGACACCACTACGTCATATTTGCCGCGTGATAAGTCAAATACAATTTCTTCTTTCCCTGTCTGCTCATCTGTAATGGTTTGGTTAAACTTAGCTAAACCTTTGCCTATTTTAACCTCTTCACTTGTTCCATCAATATTGAGGATTCGAATTACTCGATCTGTGTCCATGATGCGAGGGATAAGGTCTACCAGTATTTCGCCGGTGTACTCGATTGATTTATTAAGGTTATCAGAATAGACAAATGAGCCACGGTCACCCATCTTCTGCTGTGCAATAATTGCCTTACCACTCTTAAGCTCTGGACTATTGCCAAGGCTTGCTGGCTCAATGCCAGTGGTTGCGTAAATATCTAACGCTGCGTTCTGTCGTTGGCCGATCATTGCAGCTTGTACAGAAGGTGCGCCGGTGCGCTGTGGTGGCCCTGGTGCCGCTGGGTCAGCCGTGTATAACATAAAAGGCTGGTTTTTAGTATTAAATGTTCTCAGCGCTGTCTCTTGCCCCTTAGCTTGATTGACAGTCATCCAATACGGGTCTTTAGGCGTCAAGGCTGTTGTTTCAATCTCACTTGACACAGTGTAATTATAGATACGGTTTGGGTCTTTTGCATTACGAACTAAGCCACGCACGTATTCTTTGCCTTCAATGCGCGCAACTTTACCGAATGCGGGTATGAGGGGAATGTATTTGCCTGCCCAGTCGCTTGGACCCTCTAAGATTGATGACCCGCTCATCTTGTACATTGCCACTTTGTGACTCTTGACCTTGCGCTGATTCTGAATAGTTATACCTTCTTGCGCCAACTCATCAAGCACTTCTTTCTCATTATCGACATCAATAATTCGACCATCAGATAAAAAAGCAATATTGCGAGTAATAGGAATCTTAACCCAATACTCAGCCACTCTAACGGTATCAGTGCTATACCATGAGCTGCACAAGCTGGCATTAAAGCGCTCCTGATCAAAAGACACTTCTGGTTCACCAGGGTAAGCCGCCTTAAAATCATCAACAGGCATCATAGTGGTTAAGAATCCGAACTTAGCATCACGTTTGTCATACGCCTTGGCTGCAGGGTCAAAAAATAATGAAGTTGAGGCTGAGTCAATAGTGTGGATACGTATGTCTTGCTCAAATGAATCATCATCAGCGTATTCCGTAAGAACACGCCAGCCTCCATACCCGCCAGTGACTAATTCATCGTAAGCCATGTCGTAAGCATTTTCTGCTTTTGATAGCCCTTGTATATTGCGAATCAAGCCGTTATATATTTTAGCTAATTCAGCATCAGCACCACCACCAACAGGGCGAACCTTAATGTCTGTCTGGTTTTGTCTGCGATCACCTACTAACTGATCAATAGCACCAGCCACACGATTAATTGTATAACGCGGGCGGTCTTGTCGCTTAGATATTGCGTTTTCATCCCATTGGCCGTCTGGTGTATGGGCAAATTTAGCATCTTCAACTGCTAAAGCTCGTTGATCTCGCTCTCGACTCATTATGGTCTCAAAGCGTTTAATAGCTTCTTTGTGCATTGCTGCCAGCTCTGTTTTAGTTGCCATATTTAAAATTCCGATTCAAAATTAAGTGTTACTGTTTGTTGTTTGGATACTGGCTCTGTAAAAGTTAAAGCGCCTGCATCGCCAAAGTCGGGGCTAAATCCTAACTTTGATTTAATTTTATCCTTTGCCCATAATACACGCCTATCATTAGAATCTCTATCATAAGGGCTTGCGCACATATCAGCTTGCATTTCGTCGCTGTCTGGTATTTCAGGAGGTAGGTTTTCGTCTGCCATCCAGTCTGCCATTTCGCCCCATATTTCATTACGTTTATTTTTGTATTTAATCGGGTCTAATGGCGTAGAGCTAAAATGCACAGCTTTTACGTTTTCATATCCCAGTTCTTGTAGCCTGTCCACAATGTCAGCACCGGCGCCGTAATCTATAAACATCATATCGGGCTTCTTGCCTGCTATCGGACACACCTCGTCTAACACTCGTTTACAGATGGCTACATTCTTCCCTAGCTTGTCGCACTGCTCACCCTTGTACGATTCCATTCCATACATTTTGCGCGTCTGCCTGCGTACAATAGCAAACCTGTCGCCGCCTCTTGATGGGTCAACTCCAACAACGTAGGGTCCGTTACCGTTAACTTTATTACGCCTTGCGGCCATACACATATCAGAAGTTATTAACCCATCGCCTCCAGATACTTGAAATGCTTCAGCCGCGTTCATTGGGTATTCTTGTTTGAATGCTTTATCACCATCAACGCCGTCAGTTGTTAACTCAGCAATCTTCATTCGACGCCAATACATCTGCTCGCTAGATAAATTGTAATACTGTTGCGCCTTGTGCTCTTCAGGTTCTAGCTCAAAATCTTCTGGCAATTTCTTTTTATATTCTGATTGCCAAAACCACGGCACAAATATAGCTTGAAACTCAGAATGTCCAGACTCTGCCAGCTTCCATTGCTCGTGAAAGTAATTGCCCACGCCATTAGCTGTTGACTCAAGTATAACCTCCGTTCCTGCGCCGTCTGGCACTGCCTGCATAACACCTTTTGTATGCTCACCTGCGTTCATCCAAAAAGCGACCTCTGAGCCGTGAAAGTATTGAATAGTTTGACTACGGCCTACTGACTTATTGCCCGCGGTTCCAACTTTATAACCAGAATCAAGCTTTTCAAAATGAAGCTCTTTTGCATTGTCTTTTAACACTAAAGGCTTAACAAATGGAGGTAGGTTTTCAAGATAACGCTGAGTCATCTTAAATAACGTGCCTGTAGCCTCAGCTTCGTGCGTAAGTATAAAAGCCTGCACACCTTTATGATGCGTTGTCTTGTGAATAAAACGGCCACCAACGTATGTAGAAGCGCCTTGCTGTCGGCCTTTTAATATAATAGCGCGGACTTTTCCGGTTTTTTCTATTTGATCTTCTAGGCGGGTGTGTATGTATTCTTGAGCTTCGTTAAGCACTAACGACTTCAGCCCTTCGTGCTTTGTGCGAATTTGTAGACAGTTTCTAGCGTAGAATTTGAAGTCGTCCTTTAGCTGCTGCCTCTTTTCAATCATTTAAGACTATCCAGCCATTCCTCGTGAGTCATTTCATGTACTGTCACCTCTTTCTTATCTAAGAATGCTTGAACATCAACATGTTTTCCAATGATACCTAGCGCGGCATTAGCGCCCGAATGTTCAAACTTGTATTCGCCTGTAGGGCTTCCTTCGCGGCCTGTAACGGCTTCCTCTTGCATACATCGGTCATAGACTTTCTTAGCGCTCATTAGCACCCATGCAGCGTCTATGAGCGTCTCATCACTACGACTTTTCTTAAGCTCGGCTATAAATTCGGCTATATTAGGTTTTCTAAGGTTTTCACTGCCGATTTCCGCTGCCGTCTTTTCACTATAACCGGCACGAATAGCAGCCTGAGTGCCATTTAAATCAATTAGATACTCTTCACAAAATCTTGTCTGCTTTGCGTTAAGCTTCTGCATTAATCAAGCACCGTGAACCGTACAAAGTCCCCTACTAGTTTACTAGTTGAGCTAATTACCGCAGTACCACGTAAGCGCCATATGCCAGGGCGTGATAAATCATTCGCTTTGATAGTGTACTCTAAATATTCATTAGCCAAGTAAGTCTCATCACCTACAGCAACATCAACAGTACCCACTGTAACATCGGGATTAGTCGCTATAACTGCACCGTTAGGCCGATCAACATTTAACAGTGACGCGTTCTTACTGCTCCCCTGCTCTGGCTGTATAACCATTTCCAGTACAGTGCTGGCAGATATGTCTTGTTTCATATTTGCCCTAACTACTTGACCGTATTCGTAACTGTTTAATGATTGCATTGCTTAACCTCAACAATTTAATTTTATACTTAATAGCTAATTATAACACGTATAGGTATTAGGTTGTATATCATCTAAAACAT
>TARA_R110002110_G_scaffold79776_6_pt1 | contig 26961 bp, 12 predicted proteins | sample TARA_R110002110 | Tara Oceans TARA_R110002110 (sample SAMEA4397330) | marine metagenome | biome: Polar Biome; feature: [SRF] surface water layer (ENVO:00010504); material: water (ENVO:00002006), including particulate matter (ENVO:01000060) such as... | depth 5 m
GCAGTATAAAGATAAGACAAAAGACGGCGAAGGTGCAAATTGGATCAATGCGATGAGCAGTTCCGGCGGACAATTGTCGAAATGGAGTAATTTTGGAGGAGATTATCACGGTTCCCCACTATACTCTATTAAATTCAAGGAAGGTTACGAAGATGTTGAAACCAATATAACAGACCTTGTTGAACAGTGGGTCGCCGGAACAAAAAGTAACTATGGTATTGGGTTATACCTCACAGGGACTCAAGAGGGATATTTTAAAACTTTAACTGGAATCAATAGTGCTTCATGGATGCACAACGTGACTGGCTCTAGAAGATCCTATTATACTAAAAAGTTTTTTGCGCGCAGCTCAGAGTTTTTCTTTAAGCGCCCCATGATTGAAGCAAGGTGGAATTCTGCCAAAAAAGATGATCGAGGAAATTTCTATAGAAGTAGCTCTTTAGCAGATGCAAATGATAACCTCAACACATTGTATTTATATAATTTTGTACGAGGCCAGCTTAAAAATATTCCAAATGTCGGAACTACTGGCACTGGCCACACAGGTAAAGTTTATGTCAGGCTATATAATTCTTCCTCCGCCGGCGACATTCTTGCTCCTGCCGGCAGCGGCACTTTTACTGCTCTATCTTTTTCAAACTCCGCCGGAACCACTGTGACTGGTGGTTATAGTTCTAAAGGAGTGTATACTGCGTCGTTTGCTTTAAATACCACAGCGAGCGTTTTTCATGACAGATGGTATACTGGGGCCAGCGGAAGTCTGCACACTGGAACTGCTGTTACAGTTAAAGCAATGAATGCTTCGACTTATAATCCGAGTCCGAAATATGTTACCAAAATAACAAATTTAAAATCTAGTTATACGAAAGACGAAAATCCAACTTTTAGATTATTTATAAGGGACAAAAATTGGAATCCAAGTGTTTATACAATTGTTACCACAGAACCAAAAAATAAAATTATCGAAGATGCTTATTATAAAATAATAAGATCCACCGATGATGAAACAATAGTTAATTACGGCACAGGAAGTGACCAACATACAAAATTATCTTTCGATGTTTCAGGAAATTATTTTGATTTAGACTTTGACATATTAGAAAAAGACTATGCTTACGGAATAAAGTTCGTTTACCGTGTTAATGATTCCTATCGCGAACAGCCAGAGACTTTTAAATTTAGGGTTGATTAACCATGTCGATTAAAGACTTATTTAACAAAGACAAAAAAACATTACCACAGACTTCAATCGAAGAACTTGGCAGAGAGATAGAATCTTACAAGATCATTGAGGCTAAATTCAAAGATGATCAAAAAATTATTCCTTATGCGAATTATGATGATCCGCATACATTTGTAAGATTCGGTTCCGCTGAAGAATATTATGAACAGTCAATTAAAAGGATATATCAATCCTACCCTTACGATGGTTCAAAATTTGAAAAAATGACTTGGCATAACAGTTCGTCATACTTAGACGAGCATGTTTTTGAAACTATCTATCCTCGAACAAACGGATATATAGTCTTTTCCCATGGTTCATGGGGAACAAAAGTAGCAGATTTTCAAGGCTACGGTGCACCTGCCTCTTCGTCTTATGAATATATTTTAATTAAGGGCGGACCTCACAGAGATCCTTCTGCTCAAACTTTACCAAAAATGTTTCCAACTTCTGATGGTAAGTCGAATGTATTTAATTTTGGACAAAATAGAGAATCTAATCTTAAAATAGGTGGAACTGATGGGAATACAGTAGAATTTTGGTTAAAAAAGCATGCTTTTAATACGACGAATACTCAAAAAGAAGTAATTTTTGATCTACATATGACAGAAAGCCTATCAGCTAGTGTAGATTATGCTAGATTGAGAATTGAGTTGAGCGGAGGAGTCAGCGGGACACCTTTTTATGCAACATATCAATCCGGGAGCAAAGGCTTCGGCCCTACACCAATTGGAGCCAGTTTGACACCAGCTCTGGTGGCGGATAATCATTGGCACCATTATGCGTTCTCGTTTATTAATTCCGGCAGTCATATTAGAACAATATTGTATGTAGACGGAATAAGAAATCAAGTCTTGATGACAGGCTCGACCGTTGGGTACGTTAGCGGCGCACTTGTGGCAACAATTGGAGCTTTGGCAGCAAGACCATCCGGTACGTTGTATTTGATTGACAATTCCATGGGCGGAGGTAGTGCCACAGATCATATAGCAGACTCAATTCCAAAAAGGGGCTGGGGCAAACTATCGGCGTCCATGGACGAGTTTAGATTTTGGAAGGTTGCTAGAAACGCAAAAGAAGTTGGCAGACATTGGTTTACACAGGTCGGTGGCGGAACAAACACAGACACAGCAAATACGCATTTAGGTGTTTATTATAAATTTAACGAAGGCATAGTTGGAAGTTCAAGTATAGATTCGACTGTTCTAGATTACTCTGGAAGGATCTCTAATGGCGAGTGGCAAGGTTATGCTCAAAAATCTCGTCAAACTGGATCTGCCATGGTCGAAGCCAGAGCTGCAAAAACTGAGTTTAAAGATCCAATTATATATTCTTCACATCCAGATGTTAGAACTGTTATTATAGACAAAAAAGATTTCGGAAGAATATATGACTATTCAAATAACTCCTCAATTTACAAATCAATACCAGAATGGATAACTTCTGAAGATGATTATGGTACTAAAGATATTAAAAAGCTGACACAAGTTATGTCTAGCTATTTTGATCAACTAGCTCTACAGATTGACATGTTCCAAAAGCTTAAAAATACGGCTTATGTAAGCGGAACTCATAAGCCAATTCCATTTGCAAATAGGCTTTTAGATGTCCATGGACTTGATGTTCCTGAGCTTTTTGTTAATGCTAGTATAGTTGAAAAAATATTAGAAAGAGGTGAAAAAAGAGAGTTTAAAGAAGACATTCAGGATGTTAAGAATCTAATTTATCAAAACATTTATAATAATCTTTCATATATTTATAAATCAAAGGGTACGGAAAAGTCTTTTAGAAATGCACTTCGTTGCTTTGGAATCGATGACGAATTAGTTAAAATTAATATATTTGCTAGTAATACAGTTTATGACTTCAAAGAAAATTATACAAATAGAATTGTAAAAAAGAATTATGCGGCGTTCAATCATACTGGAAGTTTTGAAGCTACCGTATATCAAATGACGGGTAGTAGTAATCCTGAAACAGTATCTTTTGTTTCGGGAAGTTCAAACTTATTTGACGCCGGCGACATACAAACTGTTGAAGCAGAAGTTATTTTTCCAAAAGCTTTGAATATAGATTCTGATGCTTATGCATATGCAAATTTTAATGTTGTTTCACTTTTCGGCGCACATGACGCAATTGAGGATTGGCAACATAGAGACGAGGTAGACGAGCTTAGTTGGGCATTCGATCATGAAACTTCAGATTTTCAAGTATATGCTGTTAAAGGTAGTCCGAACGGAGCTGATGCTTATTTTAAATTGACCTCTAGTGCATTGCAACTAAATTTAACAACAGATGTATACGAAGACATATACAGCGATAATAAATGGAATTTTGCTGTAAGAGTCAAGCCGATAGCTTATCCGTGGACACCTGCAGTAAGTGGCTCTCATAATAGCCCAGGTATGGTCGAGTTTTACGGAGTTAACACCGAACAGGGGGTCATTAAGACGGCCTTTGAATTAACCGGCGCAATCGGCCCGGATAAATTAAGTCCTTGGTTGAGCGGCTCGAAGAGATTATACGTCGGAGCACATAGAACAAACTTTACTGGCTCAGTTATAGAGAGAAGTGATGCAAAAATATCTTCTGTTAGGTTTTGGTATGGAAACGTCTCAAACGAAGAAGTGAATGTACATGCGAAAGATCCTACAAACTATGGGACGTTAAATCCTCAGAGAAATGCATTTCTACTGCCGCGCTCTCGACCAGAGAGAAATCTTAAAAATCTTTATATTCCTCAAGCTTCAACGCTTGTTTTACATTGGGATTTTAATAATGTTTCCGGCTCAAATGAGGATGGAACGTTCTTTGTTGAAGATCTATCTTCAGGCTCTCTTGCGGAGTCAACTGATAAATATGGCTGGATGACAAGAAGACTTGCGGCTCAACATACTGGTAAGGGACATTTCTTCCCTAGGGGAAGACCATTCAACAAAGCAGTGGACAAAAATTATTTAGCGGCCTCGAAACAACTCCTACCAGAAATGATTGGCAGTTCTGATATGGTTGAAATTAGAACTCAGGATGACGTAAATTTCACAAAGGAAAGCCGTCCAATAACTCATTTCATATCTATTGAAAAGAGTATGTATCAAACAATCTCTGAAGAGATTCTTAATTTATTCGCAACAATCAAAGATTTTAATAATTTGATCGGCGCGCCCGTCAATAGATATAGGCAAGAATACAAAGATCTTGCTAAACTTAGACAATTATTCTTTGACAGGGTTGGAAATACGCCAGATCTTGAAAGATATATAGATTATTATAAATGGATCGACGCCTCAATCAACACTATATTAATGCAATTAATGCCAATATCAGCAAATTCATCTCAAGACATAAGCACTATTGTAGAGAGTCATGTTCTAGAAAGAAGTAAATATTGGACTAAATTTCCAACTCTTGAAATGAAACAAGGCGATCCGGAAGGCTCTCTTCGTGGCCACCATGAACAAATGTATAATTGGAAGTTTGGCCACGCCCCGCAGTATTTATCTGGATTTAGTTCTAATAAAAGTATTTCATTCAATGGCACGGACGATCAGTCTCAATTGACAGTCCCCGATGCAGCCAATCTTAGTTTTGGAGATGGATCCGACGATAGTGCCTTTTCAATTTCTGCTTGGGTGAAAGTACGCAGTTTTGATGAAGAATTTGCAATTGTAAATAAATGGGGCGAAGGCACCGGCTCCCAAGATGAATATCGATTTTATATAACAACGAGTGGACAACTCATAATTGCGCTATATGATGATCACTCCGGAGCCCGGGTGATATCACTGCAGCGAAATTCACTTGGTACAGCTTATTGGCTAAATAATTGGCGCCATGTTGTGATGACATATGATGCCACAGAGGCGGCTACTGGCTTGGAAGTTTATATTGATGGCGATCTTCAGACGTCTAATCTTACGCGTCCTACGTTGGGGTCATATACTGCCATGAATAATCTTTCGAAAGATTTTGTCATTGGTCGCAAAAGTGCCAAGAATGACAACGACGTTTCTGACGGATTAATCGACGAGGTCGCGATCTTCGATAAAGAATTGTCAGCAGCAGAGGTTACAACACTTTATAATGGCGGCGCCACTTGGGATCTAAAAGTGTCATTTGAATCTGATTTAATTTCTTGGTGGAGAATGGGAGATAAAGCTGCCGGATCAGCTCCAAACTACGTAATTAAGGATCAAATTAGTTCGAATCACGCTGTGATGTCTGAGTTTCAAGGAACTTTAAGCAGTGGAGTTGTTATTGATTCCCCGCCCCCTGCATCCGCCCTAGGCGCGGATGTTAAGAAGAATTCTCTTTGGTGGAAAGAAAGAGCACTAAGATTAATCTCTGCACCTAGTCCCGAAAGCAAATTGCGAAGTGATGCGTCAGATATCGATGGGGATAGAGATATATTACTGAAAGTAATAAACAATAAGACAGATGGCAAAGGTCGTGGCCCACAGTACTTCAATAGATTTAACATATATTCATTTACAACAGATATTGGTAACAGTCCTCCTTATAATATACATGGCGGACCAAATAGAAAAGGGAACAAAAACCGAGATCTTCTTAAACAAGCATTAAGGATTGGAAACCAAAGATATTTTCAAATAACTTCTAGCGATATGGTGAGAGAAGAAACATGGAATCATGATGCCGCAGAAATGAACCCGTCGAAGAAATTTCAATACTCTTTCAAAATCGACGCATATGATGTATCAAGAACTACTGATAGCACATTTTATCCATTAGCTGGGGGCACGTTAGCTGGAGATTATGGCGCCGGCAAAGGAGATCTTCTTGCACCGTTTAGTTTCTATAGTTCGTCAGTTGCAAGTGCCGGCAGTATCTATGATAATAATGATCCAATCGGTGTTGTCACAAATATTCACCACGACACATATAATCTTAACGGTGAAGTGCCGATGCAAGGTCCGTTCACAGAGAAATACGTTGGAGGAATGTCACATAGGCACGCTACAATACTTACAACCGGTTCACAAGATCGCGCCGAAGCTTGGAATCTTGAACTTGGCGATCAGTTAGACGGAAAAACAGATAAGCCAAGAAAGATATTAATTCAACCAAGAACAATTCATCAAGTTCGTTCTCAATTTCTACGTGATGCTGTGGCAAAAAGACCGGTAAATATTGCAAACATACATCATACAACTGGAACAATTCCTGGAGGCCATGCTGGTGCAAAATGGTCTAACGATATCGAATTTACAAAAATTGGTAATTTTGATAAAAGGTATCAATTTGTACAAACTTCCGGAAGAACACATAATAATAGACATTTTGTTGAACACGATGGAAATATGGCGACCAATGATGGCACAGCTTCGCTTGTTTATGGAATATCAGAGTGGACCCTGCCTACGCGAAATAGACATGAATATGTTTTTGTTGAAAGATTTTCAGCCCCTGGTGGTCCAGAAGTCATGTCTCGTGGATTTTTAGACACAGCCGCAGAAGAATTCTCAGTTTACAATTCTATGAATTATAGAAATTCAGTTGTTAGAGGCGCGCACAATAGATTTTTAAATTCTCCATCTGGAAAATTTGGTCTCTTTAGTGGCACTATTGCTTCTCCCGGACATTACATGATGTCCGCTTCATATCATAAAACCAACAGAAATCCGCAGAGATTTTTCAGGGGCAACGATCATTATCACACACAAGATAGTTCAGGTGAAGGCACAGACCTTTTGACAGCATCTGTGCGTTATGATAATGCATTTATAACACGACCAATTCCACAAAGTGACCTTCAATATAAGTGGATTAGAGATTCTCTTATCGGCATTTCTAGTTCAATGATGCCGGAATCTCGAATCCGCGGCGGACATTGTATTGGTTTTTGGGGCACTGATCCAAATTTTGGTGGTATTACGGGTTCGATTGACGAAGGTTTGGGTAATGGTTGGGCCACGCCAGGTCAACAAAAAGAATATTGGTCCAGCGAATGCGGTTATCTTTACGGCTCCGGCGGCGGAGTAGTTGGGACTTTACTTTATAAGAATTTGGGTCATTATGGCTTTGATGGTGAGACGTGGGTCAAAAGATTGCCGTTTGGATATGCCCAACCAAATCATGCCTTCGCCGGCAGCCCGTCGACCGATCTGCAGTTTGTAAGTGCATCAGATATCGTCACTTACCCTGTCGGCTCGCATGTGACGGCTTTTGCGAAAAAAGGCAGTAGTCGTTTGAGCCCCATCTACGGCGGTACTCTTGATCATACGTTTGTTGATTTTGTTGGGCTAAACAATATTATTATTGAACCTATTACAGGAAATCTTTTGGGATATGGCCAAGATATGGATTCTAAAGCTGTAAACAGAGATTTTTATTTCGATGGTACGGGATTCTCTAGACTTGTTGATAAAGACAACCACTCCAGTTGTGTGCCCGGGGCGCCAACCGGTCAATCAACTGCGTATAGAGGATTGAACACAGTACTAATTAATTCTTCTTCACTGCCGGCAAATCGAGCTTTTTCCCAAGGCGCAATTCCTGGTGGAATTGGCTTTTTAAATGCTTTACTCTTAAATCGAGGCGGAGTATACGGTTGGCCAACTTGGAAACAAGTTAGAACGTCACAACATCCAATAGCGAGATATCTTAGAAAATCTAATATATTACAATCAGTTAACAATTATAAGGAAGACATTGGCAATACATATGTTCATATTAGAACCAAGACGGATACGCTACATTTGCCTTCTGATCAAATGCAAACGCCTTTCCAGGTATTCTCGGATGAAGGTCGATCAATTGATTCTTATAAAATTCCGCCATTGACGAGTAAATTTAAGCCGATGTCTCACAAGGTTCGATACATGGCTTCTGATCAGGACGATCAAGTAAACACACTAAGACATACTTATGGAAATTTAATAAACTTCTTTCCAGTGAACCCTCATGGAAAATCACTTATTAATACCACAATGGATCTGAAACTAATTCCAGACAAGGTATTAAAGAAAGTAGAAGAAAAAAGGATTTACGAAAACATAACAGATCTTATTAGAAACCCATCCGCCAGATCATCAAAATATTTGGAAGCTGAAGGATTCACACTTATAAATCTATCCTACCAGGAAACAGTTTGGCCAAAAGAGGAGAACACTTATTTAAGTGGAACTCGCTCAAGAATAAGTTATAAAGAGACCCCCGGTAGAGGAGAGAACGGAATAGATAGGATTCATGGAAAACACAGAACATTTTGGAGAGATAATCCTGGTGATCGCTTAAGAAATGATCAAAGTATGAAAGTTCCTACACGTACCGGAGATATCTTCCGTGCCGGATCACCCAACCCGAACAACAACGCGCGAAACTCGCAAGGATATCCTATTTTTTCTGCTAGAGATGCAGGTGTTTTTGATTTAAGATTTGCTTTTCAAATTAATCCAACATGTTTGAGTACTTGGCCATTAGATTCTAGTATTAATGAAAACTCTGAAGGTTCTCCGCATATCGCCGGCGAACTTTTTAGTACAGATTTTTGTTTTCAACAGGGATCTCACTATGAGCTTGTTGTAGGCGCAAACGACACCGCTCGATTAACAACGTTATACAACAATAGCTGGTATAACCACACAGCTTCTTTGAAATATACATGGTACAATCACTATGGTAGTTATAACGAATACATTGGATATGGTTCTAACCAGAATACGGTCACGAACAATATTTATGGAATTGAAGTTGGCTCAGGCTCTGCGACACATAATTATGCTTCTGCTTCTCAAATGCATCACTTTAGGCCAGCTTATAGTGCTAGTGAATTCTCAAACAATGCTCCATGGTATGATTCATATGAAGAGTTTTCAAAAGACATTCGTTATATGGCAAAAGACTACTCAATTATTCCAGAATTTAGAATATCTGAACATATGGATTTTTATCTACAAAACGACTTTTCACCAAAAGTTATAAATCCAAAATTCATGACAATTGACGGCGCCACTGAAGTTTCTTCTAGTGCAACTCGTTACATAAATAAAGATGGAGCCCCCGCGTCCCTAAATAGCAAATTCTATAGACTTTATTCAAATACTGATTTTATGAAATTTATAGATATCGTTAAACAAGACTACGAAGAAGGTATTGCTCCACGCGGTCAACAAGCTAGATTTGTTATGAAATGTAAGGGTATCAAAAAGCTTCTCCCTTATAATGGATTTTATCCTGTTTTAAGAACAATTCAACTTGGAAGCATGTTGTCTGAATCTTTTGCACCGCATTTGATTGATAAAACAGATCTTCATCAACACCAAGGATTCCGCGATGTTGTAGACGATGGGGATAAATATGGGCCACTCAATAGAAGTGAAGCGTCCAAATTACAGGCAATATTACAACCATTTATGGCGCCCGGGATATTGTTCAATACAATAAAGGCAGGTGTCGCAGTTGACTGGCCTATATACACAGGCTCATATATACCATCTTATCGAGGATTTAGCTCAGGTCCTTTGGGAGTCCTTGGATATTTGACCACTGGGGCAGTAGGAAATTCAGGACAGAAAAGTATTTGGGGCAATATTGCACCAGTGCAAAGTCAGACACCAGTATTACCAAATATAAGATTGCCCATTGAAGCATTGGTACAACCAACCAATTATCTACCAATTGGTACAGGATCTAATATACATATACTTGATAAGAGCAGAGCTGGATATAAGTTTGTTGATGACGTAAAAGAAGGGAAATCTTGGAGACTACTATTAGATATGTCAATGGGATCATACCAGAATCGTGAAGGTCACGCAACGGCATGGGATGGAAAAGGCAATCATGAAAAATACGAATTAGCTATGAACAACTTCTTGGGTGAAGTTCCAAGATTCTTTCTTAAAGACGAAAGAGTTAAATCTTTTGCATCATCCCCCGGTCCATTTTCTATGATCTCTGGAACAACGTATTTCATGGATGTAGGTCTTGGCAAGTCTGATAATATGATCATTTCCGAAGGCCCTGACCTCCGCGGCTATTACATACCAAAATACAACGTTAACTTGACAGGTGGAGCGAGAGGTATATATTATGGACCCGCAGGACAGTGCAAGCGCTCCGCGACCGTCGCGCGACGAGATGACGGAACGTTTCAGGCGCCATCGCGCGGGCCATATGTTAGCATGCAGGATCCATGCTGGGCTGCCTTCACGCCACCATATTTTTATGGAGAAAAAGTAGAAAGAATCAGATTTAGTCCGCATGTTCATAGGGTAATGGACCCGGAAGAAATTAGCAACTTTTCTATAGAAGAAATTATTAGATTTGCTCAAAAAGAAACAGTTGAACATAATGTCGATATCAGGGATAATGCTGAGCAACTGCGCATTTCGGCTAGCTTCGAGTTAGCTCCCTATGTTCCAGATCATGACATGTTTGCTGTAACGGCTTCTATGAAGTTAGATGCAAGTGTTAATTTGTTTAATAAAATAAGAGTTCCAGAAGTTGAATTTGAGAAAAATGAAAATAATGGACAATTTGAAGTATCTAAAATGAAAGATTCTACCTCTGACATTGTTGATTTGTGGTCAATCGGGACAAAATTTGAATGTCCAGCTTTGAACTTTACAGGAAGCTTAAAGAAGAATGACGGCACCCCAAGTCCGCACGATCATCGATATCCACGCGTGATGTGGATGCAATATGGAAAGCCTCCTGCTGAAAAGGAAGGCCTTTTCATGAGAATCAAAGAGTCCTTCCCAGAAACAACGACTGGTGGAACACAAGGTAAAGCTGCAGCCGTTGATGGGCTAGGGACTGGCGACTCTCACTTAAGGAGTCCACATGGCTGGCCTGTTCCTCACAGAACCGGTTCCCTTCTTAAGAAATTAGGATTTGATAAAGTACAAAACGCCAGATCTCCTATTAGAAAAATTGGTGAAGTTGCAAACAGAAAGACAGTTTCAGAGGCGATTGTCGCGATACCGTTGAGACAGGGAACTGGCGATCCTTATTTCCATTTTTACCAATCACAAGTAACTTTTGCTTTGAGTGGGAAAGGTTCCAATTCAATAAGAAGCTTGGTAGAATCGCAGAAAAAATATGTATTCCCGCCGCACCTTGACTTTGTTAATAATAGGGACATAAGACCGATTGTAATGTACGTTTTCGAATTCGAGCACACTTTTGATAAAGATGATCTTTCAGATATATGGCAAAATTTGATGCCAAAAATCGCAAGAACGGCAGAACATGTTGAATCAGTCATTGAACATCCTCTAGGTTTGTATGGTGAATTTTTTAACACAGACGGGTTACCTGATGACTTACAATGGATGGTGTTTAAGGTTAAACAAAGAGCAGAAAGCAGTTATTTTGGTATGTTAGCAGATTCATATGGAGCAAGATTGTTGACCCCTGATCAGACTCAGAATAATTCTGTTGATGAGTCGAAGTTTGATGTTCAAGGGGAGAGGCCAAAATATAGTTTTAATTGGCCATATGATTATTTCTCACTTATAGAATTGGCTAAAATTGACGCCCGCGTCGAGTATACTGATCCAACTCTAGAGAGAGAAGGGCCAGAAGTACCGGAAAACATGGGAGAATTCTTTAAAGATTTGAAGCAAAGGGACGCAGAACGAGGGATTTATACATCTGGATTAGAACCTGCGTCTCTTCGAATAGAAATAGACAAAATTAATTTGCTCTCTCAAAAGGCAGCTGCAATGGTTTTGCCAATGGGCATGCCTGACGTCAGCGGACTCCTCCTAGAGCCCCTAGGACCCCTAGGGCTCCTAGACCCACTTGGGGGCCCTCCTGGAGGCCCTAGGCTGTCTCCAGGCATGAACATCTCCTCAGTTGGATATGTTGGCAGCACTGCGATGGACACTGGAAAGGTTGCAGCCACAGCTGTTATAAAAACAAGCACATCGGCCAACACCTATGTGACGGTCGGAGCCGGCACATTGAGTAAAAACTCTCTGGTTGGCACGGCTCAAACAGCGGCAACAACTGGAAAAACTACTGGATATGCTAGTAAAGGTGGTGATAAAGAGTCTCCCGCCATGGGATTGAACTTTTTCGATGATAACTATTAAAGGATAAACTATTTACAATGAGTATATAAGTAATGGAATTTTTCAATAAAAAAGAAGATGTTATCGACATTCAACTTACCCAATATGGTAAATATTTGTTATCTATAGGAGAGTTCCGCCCGGACGGATATGCTTTTTTTGATGACGATGTGTTATATGACGTAGGTCATGCTCATTTTTCCGAAGAGCAAAATAAATCATCTTCAAGAATCAAAATGGACACTCCCAGGGTTAAAACACAATATGTTTTTAGCGGTATCGAATCTCAATTTCAAACATTAAAGGGAAAGATTCAAAACACAACTCAACGCTTCACTGGTCCAAGTAACGATTGGTTAGACTTTGGAGTTGTGCAACAAGGTCCGGAAAAAAATTATTCATTGTCTTTGCCCATGGGAGAGTCAGGTTTAGCAACCAAATTCGCACCAGCTTGGAATATAAACTATATCAATGGCACATTAACAGGATCTAGTCAGTTTATAACTGGATCAAATTTTTCAAATGTCAGAATACCACAATTAGAAAGTGATATAAAATATAAAACTTATGTTACTTTTTTTGATGAAGAAGGAGAAGGTTTAGTTGAAGATTATATTCCAAAAAGGTTTAGAGACCTTGAGCAAGATGAATTTGATGACTCAACAGATTTTATAGACGGGTCTGTAATTCAAACAGAGCCGGATTTTTTGTTTCTTGACGTGACAGAAGAGAATACTAATTTTTCAAAGCTAAACTTTGATATTGAAGTTTTTATGATTGAGAAGGCTAAAGATAAAGAAGGCAAAATTGTTGATAAAGAAACCCAACTTTATTTTGGAGGCATGCTCGGTGAGTCTGCGAATTCAACTCTTTCAGGGTTTGAAGATGAGGAAACTGAACAAATATTTACTCCTGGACATGTTCAATATTATTTCGACATTTTAGTTGACGAATCGATAGATCCCGATTTATATTGTGCAAGTGGAAATCGGATCGAAAGAAAAAATCAATTCTCAGATCAATTACTACCGTTTGATTGCGATGACGACGTGAAAACAAAAAAAATAAACCCATACGACATTGACACAACAAGTAAAGACAGTGAGGAACTTTGTTAATGACTATTAATTTAAATAGTTTATATAACTCGAGCATCCCTGGCGTTTTTGTTGACAGAATATCTCTTGATTTAACTCACCAAGTACAGACTTATAATCAATATCAAAATCCCCATCTAGAATATATGTATGGGGATGCTGCCGATTATATTAGCAAGTCAGGATATTGGAAGCAAAACCCGGATGTAAATGTCTTTAACACGATTATAGATCCGATTACCGGTAAAATTTCTTTTCATCTTGAGGAAGTTAAAAAGGGTACGAAAGAATACGTAGAGGCCGTCCCGGCTTTAAAGGCACCCGGAAATCCAGAATATGATCCAGGCGAAGCACCTGTTTCGGATCTTGTTATTGACGTTGATTTTACTGTACACTCTTTCGTAAAGAAAGGAAAGGATTTAATTTCTAGTTGGGTCGCGGATCAAAATTTTCTAGATTTCTATAGAGTCAAATATATTTTAAACACCGACGCTGCTTTATATACAGAATTCATTACCGCTATTGAAGACCCAACTATTTCCATGGAACAGAGTTTAGATATATTTCCAAATCATGTTTTTCACACTGTTCATGAATTATCAATACATGATACGGGTATCTTAAATATGAATGAGGAGTCTCAAGAAGAATATATCAACACAATTAATTCAGTTATCGATGATAAAGGCAACAGGCTTTATGATATACCGTTCCACTCTCGACAATTGATTAAGGGAGATGCCTTTCCAGAACATTTGTCTATTTTTCTAATACCGTACTTAGATCTTAAGAGTGCGAGCCAAAAATATAATATCAATCAAAGTACAGTTAAACCAATGTTTGGACATCCAATAATAGAGTTGGTTATTAATAATGGGAAGTCCGGACCTGAAAAGACAATTTATAGAGAGCGCGAAAGCGGCATGCTTTGGGTGGGTCCAGCATATCAAATGCCAGATGGAGAATGGGTAAAGGGCTGTGGTCCCATGACAAAATTAAAATCTTATTACTACACAGACGCACAAGGAAAAATTATATACGACCCTGTGAAGGCACAAAAACAAGAAAAAGAAAAGTTTTTGGATGCGGATCCAGTGTCAAATTATACAGTGCAGGATTTTAGACCGGTATATGAAATCAAAAAGACTCTTGCTAGACTGAGCCAAACTGAAAACTCTTTAATTGGTATGGATTCGGTAAAATTGTTGACGAATGATATCGTCGATGCTAGTTTTGGAAGAAAAGAGTCATACTTTTCAAATATTTTTATTTCTCGTGATCACGACAGTGCTGCTAGATTTTTCTTTAGTTTTGATTTTTTGTCTTTTGTTAAAGATAAAAGCGCTTTTAAAAATTTATTCCATCCAGATACTGATAAGATGTGGCAAACTGCTCTTCAATCTTTGGGGTACAACCCGAATGCGGGCCAAGATGTAATTCATGATATCTTGACTAGCTCAAAGATATTAAGAGTTAGATTGTTTCGAAAAAGAGCAGAAATTACAGCAGCCGGCAGTTCTAACCTGGAAGTTCATAAAATTAAAGCCTTTTCAGAGGACAAACTACAATCAGAATTAATTACGGAATGGAAACCAGCGAACGGGTCATCCGCTTTAAGAACTGTTGATATGATGTCAGATAAACCCAGATTTCGTTCTCCGTATATGTATCACTTTACTGGTAAAGATATCGATTCTATAAATATAACAAGTGGCTTGTATTTTTATGAAATTGAAATAGAAGTTTTAGACGGTTCTGTTGAGTTTGCGGAAAGGGTTTTCAGCAAAATTATTAACTTAAGAGAAAATTTTAATGAGTATTACATTTTGGCATGCCAGCATAATCCAGAGACTAAGACCAGTAATTACAATATTGTTACGAAAAAATATATACCAGAATTTTTTGATACTCTTGTTGCAAAATTACCTTTGTTGGCAGCCGAGAGTACTAGAAAACTTGCCCTTGCAGATTACATTTACGCACTAACATTGTTTTATTCTCAATCCCGCGGCATTATGAAAGACGCAAATAAAATGAAACATTTTGAAGAACAATACGGAAACCTTCTAGATTCCATGGTAAAAATTACTAATCCGGTCACCGGCTCCCCGGAAGGTGTTAAGATAATTCTTGAACTTCTTGATGATCTGATTACAAATCTTGAAAGAGGTCTTGATTCCATGATCTCTGGTCCAACAAAAAAAGCCCCCGCTCAGGCCAATACTGCTCAGGCTCCAACAAATAGATTTACAGACTCCACAAGAACATATAAAATAAAATATACTTTTGATGATTTGGAAGAGGTCTTTGATAGTTGTATTCCAAAAGACCTAGGCGTTGATTATGTGAAGACAAATGAAAATTTTTATGTTAGCCCCGGGCTGACGGGTATATCTATCGCCAACCTGCGCGAAAGGGTCTCTAGAGAAGTAGCCAAATACAATCGAGGTGCAAGTATAAATGTTATTAGTAACGCAGGAGATGGCACTGGGCCATGGGAGACAGCGGAGAAATCGTTACAAAAATATTTTCCTATTGACATGTACCCATTAGCATACACATATTTCACTCCTGAAAACATTTCGATGCACGATGGCCAACGTATGCTTAGCGAAGGGATAGATAACGATTTAACTTTTTATAATGATATATTTACCAATTTAGTTCGTTATGAACAGCACTTGAACATGGAAAAAGAACCATTCACAATTGGTAATTTTATTTTGGATGAGTACTCAGGGTATCCTAGCAAAAAAGCGCAAAAGTTTAGAAATAATTTATTAGACTTGTTTTCGTCTTTTGGTTGCTTGGTGGAAGATATGTCGAGTTTTATAGTGCCAGAGTCTGGACAAGAAGATCCACCCATTCCAGGACAGAACCCAACATTTACAGCAAAAGGAAAATTAACAGAACCTAATGTTTTTGAACTTGACGTCCTTTCGGAGCAGAACTCTCCTTCGAAGGACAAAACTGAACCTCAAGATATGTTATTTAAGTTATTAAGAGAAAAGCGGCAAGCGGCCGGAACAGTTCCAGAAACATATAGATTGCTCAATGATGCGGGTCAATGGAGATCTAAAGGCGCCCCTGTCGCCATAGACGTTCCTGACTTTATATATCTACCCCCTCAGTTTAAAATCTTGATGGCATATTTTACTCAATTATATTTGGCCAAAGACAATGTTGGAATACAAGGTAGCGTAAAAACTAAAGACATATCTAAATTAATTTTACCAAAACCAGAAAATCAGGCGAATATTATTCCAAGTGTTAACAGCTTTGGTGGAGTATATTTAAATTTTCTCGATATGATGGAATTACAATATTTAGATGGATATGAAACATCAACTCCAAAAGGTTTAGAAGAGGAAAAAGTTTTTATGAAAAGCCCAATATTCAGAAAAATGCATAATTTCCCTTTCCAAAACACAAGCCAGTTCGCGGTCAGTTTGTGCAGAATCAAAAGATATACTAATGAAAATTTTCACAAAAATACCAAAATGATAAACTTTCCAGTATATAACGAATACTTTTTTGTTGCTAAAGATCCAGATTCTGATGTGGGGGAAAATATGGGTTCTGGAGAAGCGGGGCTGGAAGACGTCACCGGCGCACCAACTCCAACTGGAGAAGCGGTGATCGTCACAGAGGTCGCCGGCGCAGCCGCAACTCCATTTTCGGCAGAACAGATAAAAGCTTCATCTGTGCAACAAAGTTTCGAATCTGTTATGGCAACTGTTGGTTCTATGTCTTCTGTAATTAGCGATTTGCAAGCTCAAATGGACGCTCAAGCTGTACAAGCAGAACTTGCTATGCAGAAAAAAGTAGATCCCAAAGGAGTGATTAATGATATCATTACTGGAAAACTTAATACATCGCTTTCTAGTGTTAAAATGGCAGATGCTGCGATCAAATCTGGCAATTTTAAATTTTCTCCCGCTGTTGATACCGCTATGTCAGCCATTAAAGCAACCGTAGACACAGCCATGGTAGGTACCCCCGCGCAGGCAAATAAAAACAAAAAGTTGATTAAAAACTTTATTAGTAACTTAAATAAAGGCACCAACGCCGCGGTAATCAGCACAGCTTTACTCGACAAAACAAAAGCATTGCTTCCGCCCGCCGGCTCCACAGCTGTACAGTCTTATAAAAATATGTTGCAGAATGGCACTTCTTCATACGTCACAACCCCCAAGGCAACTCCTTGTTGCGAGGAGCTTTTGAAACGCTGGGATCATATGAACGCAAATTATGGTAAAGAAGTACAATTTGGATATACAGTGAAAGATACCAAATGCGATGGAGTGTGGGTGGCTTTAAAGTCAGCAGGGGAAATAGCGCATAACGCCTATATAAATAAACAAGCTGATAACAAGTCAGCCATAGACCCTAAAATCACCGTTCCATATTCTATAATGGTGAAGATTAAAGATTATTGCAATGATCCGGAAAGCTGGCGCGGTCTTATTCCGAACCAGCCGGATTAATAGAAGAAAAGGATTTTTATAGATAAAATGGCAAATGATAATACATACGAAGGCCCAACCGTTGATTTAAAAAAATACGGCATTGGAGAATACGGAGAAATTTTTGGTTCTTTGCCAGAAGGCGTTGTTGAATATGAAACCGGCGGCCCAAATTCACAAAAAATCATGTACGCAGAAAGAAAAAGGATGGTGTTCAATGACTATGAAGCGTATTTCATGGGAGGTTTATTGCCGGAACAACTCACCGCGCTAGGAAAAGATTATACTCAAGAGCAAATTGCTGAATTAAAACTTAATAAGATCAGTCATTTAAATGCGCCGAGCCTGTTATACAAGATCGACAGCGAACAAGACTATAAAGACATAATGTTCCAAACCCACACCGGCGTCAACGATATATTTGCGAAAAAGCTTTATGATCAATCAAAAGATCCGGTCAGAGCAGGACTTGGAGCACTTTGGTTTTATCCAAGTGAAGTATCAGCCTATGTCATATGGCTACCGAAATGGTTAACTCATCCGGAAAAACTATTTACACCCACCAGCGCCATGCCCGCCATATACGCCGGCCCGTCCGAAAAATCAATTCCACTGATGAGAAAGCCATCTCATTCTTTTGGAGATACAGATTATCCATACGAGCCATATACGATTGAGATGGATAATGATTCTGGATTTTCAGAAGGTTTTCAGTTTAAGCACGAACTCTTGTCATTAACTTTACCTCCAAGTTATAAATCTGCATTTGAAAATATGGTGGTTCAAATGCAAGATATCGCGGAATTAAAATATACTAAATTGAATTATGCAGATTTTGTTTTTACTTATAATCAACCTTTTGATGAAGCAGAGGTTAAAAATTTTGATTTTCAAAACGCTCCACTTTATGTTAGACATGAATCTAATTATAATTTTTTTATTGATATCTACGAAGCCGCTACGGAGAATGCAGCTTATGGCTATAGGCCAGGATTATCGGAAAATCTTAAACAAACGCCTGTTGACCTCGGCGCCCCAGTAGAAACATTGTTACCAAACTTGAACATATCTTTGCTTGAGGGAGACTCTTTAGATCCAACTATTGATTTATCAACGGAGTCTGAATTAAACAATAAAGATATAACTGATCTATATCCTGCGCATATGTTTGTTACATTTGCTGGAAAAATAAAGGGTGTATTTAAAGATGTACTAAATGAGAAGGGCGAAAAAATTGGGGAAAGCGACAAGGGACGATATTTTAACAAATGGGTTCGCGCCGGTTTTAACGAATATAAACATCAACTAAAAATGAACATGAATAAAAGTAGTAATTTTTGGGCAAAAGTTATGATGGAAAAAAATAAAAATTATATTTTTACAAAAGAAGCAATTGCCCGTATGCATAAAAATTATGGCAAAAGATTTTTATTTCCAATGTTTAATGAAATCGAATTTTCAACGACAAGATCCGGATTGGCTGACATATTAAATGAAACAAAAATGTCTACAGCTATTTTAAGAACAATTGTAGAGGGCAATAAAGGAATTTATCAAGAGCCTCCCTTAAAACCAAATAAGTTTGTCTTCGATGATGAGTCACAAAAAACTCCAAACGATGGGTTTCTCTGGACATTAGAAGAGCCTAGTACTTGGTACGAGCAAGCGAATGCAGAAACAAAGCCTTTATCTTCGTTCATCTTATATGGAACGTATCCAGCCGTCAAAGCTGTTAAAATCCAAGAAGTAGGCGGCGAGAATACAGAATTTGTGACTGTCAATATGCAAAAAGACTGGGTAAGTTCATATATGGAACATGATTCTAATATATTTTACCCAAAACCTAATTTAGACCCTGGAATTGTAGACTCTCTTGTAACTGAACAAAATTCCCAAAAAATGATTTTGGATTTAACGGAATCAGAAGAACTTGTTCTTTCTGAAGGTGCCGATCAAAATCCAGATTCTGATTTCTTAAAAAATATATTATTAACAATATTTCAAGAAAAATTAGCAGACTATTCAAACACATACACCAGAACTTATAGAGATATTTTATTAGGAAAAACTGCACACAATGAAACGGTTTTTTATCGAATTGAGAAGCTCGATCAAGATGGAAATTTTATTCAAAACTTTTATTTTCTAAATTCAAGTGAAAACGAAGTTATTAAATTTGTCGATACTCAAGTTCTGTATGCGAAGACTTATACATACAACATATATGCATGGCAAGCGGTTTTTGGGACAACCTATGAATATGTACCTGTTGAGGGTAGTTTCAATGGAACTCCTTTTTCTGAATTCAATATAAATGTTTTGTCTAGGCCATGTGTTAAAATGATTGAAATGCCTTATTATTCTTTTAGTAAAACGGTCATCGACAGTCCGCCAGTATACCCAGACGTTAATATAATTCCGTATCGAGGAATAAATAATAAGTTATTAATTAATTTGAACAGCAATAGTGGACAAGTGGAACAGGTGCCAATTTGTTGTTTTGAAGATCAAGACGCGGAGGTTTTTCGTTTACTTCAAGAAAAGAGATATGGTCATGAGCTTATAACTGGCCTGACGGATTCGGAAACTGAAACTGTGATCTCCGAGGGTTATGACTTTGGATCTCCAGAATTTATTGAAAGATCTCAAGAAATGTTTAGTGATAGACTTGGCACAATGCCGGTGTTATTCGAATCTGACGATCCTGCATGTTTCTTTGAACTTTACAGACTTGAAGAGAAACCTTTTAATTATTTAGATTTTAGAGATAAAGGATTTAAAAGAGGTTTCAAAGCAAAAAGAGCACCTTCTGTTTCTTTTATTGACACGATAGAACCGAATAAAAAATACTATTATACATTTAGAGTTAAAGATGTACACGGACATTCTTCAAACCCAACTCCAATTTTTCAAGTTGAATTAGTGGACAACGGCGGCGCGGTATATTTGGCTCAAGAGATAGTTAGATTGGCCAAGCCGGATGTTGGAGAAACAAAAGTGCCTATGCAAAGATATTTAGCTGTTATCCCGACAATACAACAATCGAGAATAAACTTAGAAGAAAGCGATTCGAACACTAGTGGAGAAAAAGTAGCTGTTGGTGCAAGCGCTGTGGGCGCTGCTCCTACATTAGGTACTTCTGATGAACGATTATTCGAATCTGATAAAATATTTAAAATTAGATTAACTTCAAAAACTACAGGAAAAAAGATCGATTTTAATTTAAAATTTAGAACAGAGCATATTGTTACAGAATTAGAGGATAAAGCCGCAGGAGGTGCGCAATCTTTCAACGCTGAAGTCTCCACACCAGGGACATGTCGGACCCCTCCTGTTAATTATGATAAGAGCGATGCATATCTTGAAGCTCTAGATATTTTTGAGGAATCTGATTAACTAAAAATGAGTAAATAAAAAATAAATGAACTATTTATTTCTAGCAGTGTATAATTAATTTTAAAAAGGAGAATAATATGGGTTTTCTTGATAATAGTGGCGACATAATTCTTGATGCAGTTTTAACTGACACGGGAAGAATGAGAATGGCCAAGGGAGATAATTCTTTTAAAATCGTTAAGTTTGCTTTTGGCGACGACGAAATTAATTACGAAATATATCAAAAAAATCATGCGAGCGGAAGCGCTTATTATGATCTTGAGATTCTTCAAACTCCCGTTCTAGAAGCCATAACAAATAATACGTCTGTGTTGAAACACAAATTGATGTCAATTCCTAGAACAAATCTTTTGTATCTTCCCGTTGTAACTCCAAACGAAGATACAAATGAATCAAAAAGAAACGAAACTACAACTCAGGCTTTCGGCCAGTGGGTAGTAGCTGTTGATTCAAATACGAGACATAGCACCGGTGAAGAGACCAATCCTGGTATCATAAACCCGGCGGACCCTAATGGTGTTATCAACGGTCTAGACAATAATCCTGCAGGATCTGTGATTAGACTTGATCAGGGACTTAATACAAATGAAATTTCCCCAACATTTTCCCTTTCCAGAGACTTGTTGGAGACACAATATATAATAGAAATTGATAATAGACTTGGTTCAATTGTCTCCCCCGGGTCCCGAAGTGGTCTGACGGTACAGGGCTCAGCGAATCAGTCAGCTGCAGTAAGTTTCATAGACGACGATAACATTGCAAGTTATTTCTTCTCTCTAAACACAGATCCTCAGTTTGTAGCCGATATAACTGCCAAAACGGGAATAAAGGAGTCTCCGGTAAGAGGTCCACGAGGAACAGCATTAATGTTTAAGATTAGATCTTCAATAGAACTTCAGACAAGCAATTTCCTTTTTGAAAGATTAGGAAAGACAAATTCTCGCGACTCTTCTACCTGGGGATCGACAGCAATTAATTATATTGATAGTATTGTGCGTGTAACAGGTGCCACAACAGGCTATCGTTTAGACCTTCCTGTAAGATTTGTGAAGCTAGCATAAGGTGATATAAAATGGCGACAACTTTTAAAACATTTTCAAATAACGATATTGTCTCTTCGAGGACATTATTGCATGAGGCAATTCCAATTACTGGTTCAATTATATCAGGAACATATGGCCGCTGGCCGAATGAAGACAATATTAAAAATTATTCTCATGGTATGTTTCAGTCAGTTTATGATTACCCATACCTAAGTTCTTCTGCAAATCATCTCTTTGATATTACATGTGGTTATTCTTCACAATCAGTTTTGTCTTCGTCAACGAATTCGCAAAACTCTAAAAAAATTAATATTTACAATCAAATGGCTCAGATTTTGTTAGGCCACAGTACATCGGGAACAATCAAAGAATTTGAAATTCCTGGAGCTACTGGCCCAGACGGCAGTCACAACAAAATGAGAGAGTGTTATTTTTTCAATTTCTCAAGACTTTTAACCAAAGACGAAATCAAAAAAGGCTCTTTCAATATGTCGTTCTTGACCGGGGTTGCTGTTACTGCTCCTCAAACTGGTGGTTCCAAAAGAAACTTCACTGACTCCGGAGCAGAAAATAATTATTTTACAAATTCTCCTGTTGGTGAATATTCAATTTTATCCGCATCGGTCGACCGCAGCTCCGGCGTAGATGCTGGTTCTTATACAGTTGCAGCATCTGATTCAAATATAAATTATAAAGGTGTAGGCCTTCTGTTCTACCAAGCCGGCATCGCAGTGTTATCATCGTCATTATTTTGGGAATACCCAGATCAACGGCTTCACTGTCATACAGACGTAACGGACGCAACGCATAATCATTGGGGAGGCGTAGTTATGTCTGCTTCTTATCCGCATAGATCAACATATACTTTCCGAGATATGTTTACAGGATCAGTGATATCAGGTACGGCGGATTCACTAAGAAATAGAATTGCAAACGTTTCGTTTAACAACACAACCGAGCTTAACTCCACGATTTATTTCTGTAGAGCTAATCATAATGAATTCAATTATAGTTCAAACCCGACTTACTTGACAGGAAGTAAAATTAGAGTTAAAAATTCTAGTTTAGACCAGCCAGTGTCTTATATTACTACAATCGGAATGTATTCCGCTGATAACGAAATGTTAGCCGTGGCCAAATTATCAGAACCAATTAAAAAGACTCCTGATAATGAATTAACATTTAGGGTCCGTTTGGACTATTAAAAACAATGTCATATTTTCTATTTGGGCCAAATGATTTATTTTATAATCAAATAAAGGCTTACCCAAAATGTGATTTTTTAATATATGACGGCCATACCTACTATAATAATAATCCAGCATTAACTGGTAATTTTGGTTCGAACGTTCTTCATATGGAATCTGGCCATATAAGTTTGTATGAAATTAATGTTGATCGTCCTTCTGGTGATTTAGTTTATCCTTTCGTGGTAAAAGATTCTTCTCTTCACGCTTTTAAGACTGTTACAAAGAGTGATTTCCATAGTGATTATCAATATGGCGATGTGATAAATGGAACGTATCCTTTAACAGCTACAATATCTAGAGAAAGATATTCAAGCGGCCAGCACCGTCGCAGACTAGGGGCTTTAAAAAATAATCTAAATTATTATAAAACTTTAAATCCAAGCTATAATTATGATTTTTTTGATACGGAAGAAATAAATGTTATAAACATTCCATCAATTTTTTATGGTGCAGGCATTAAAAAAGGCTCAGTTGATTTGAAATTTTATGTAACTGGAACTTTGGTTGGCAGAGCTGTTGATAAAAATAAAAACGGAGCAATCATTGAAGTTACAGGATCAAAAGCGGGCAGCGGCGTCGCAGACGTTGTAGGCGTTGTTTTATATGACGAAGGGTTTATTATATTGACAGCTTCATATGATTTAGATCCTACTTCTCCTGGGCATACCGAACAGTATGTTCCAGGTGCCTCAGCTGAAAATCCTGCCTGGGTATATTTTGGTGCTGGATTGAACAGTACCGGATCAATTGTATCGCCCACTGTTATCCCATCATCAAGTTTCGGATTGTCCTTTGAAGGCACAACTTACACACCAGTTGTTACTATGCATGCCCATGCGCGAAAAGGCAAATTAAATTTTTCAAATAATCCGACATATATTAGATCTGGTTCGACTTATTCTCACAGTACTAGTTCTGTTAGTTATTCTGAAAATAAACGCGTCGAGATTAAAAATATTGTTTCCAGCTCTCATGTTGGCCATAGTGCTAGTTTTGCAAAACAAACTTATATTTCAAAAATTGGAATATATGATAGAAAAGAAAATTTAATTGCAATCGCAAAATTAGCAACGCCTGTTAGAAAGCGAGAAGAAGACAACTTTACTTTTAGACTTAAAATAGATATATAAATAAACTATAATATAATAGTGTTTCTTGGCTTAGACATATCTACATCAATAACTGGAGCAACTCTGGTTGATGATGTGGGGCAGGTAATGTATTGCGAAGCCTGGGATATGAGAAACAAAAAGTATTTCCCAGACTTATGGAGTAAGGCAAATTTTGTAAAAGATCGTTTACTGGATTTGAAAGCAATGTTTGTTGTTAAACATATTTTTGTCGAACAATCTCTGCAAGCATTTAGACCTGGATTTTCTTCAGCAAAAACTTTATTGACTTTGGCGAGTTTTAATGGTATAGTATCATACATATGTCAGGACGAATTAGGAATTAAACCAGAATTCATCGGTGCCTCCACTGCTAGAAAATCAAATGGAATTAAAATTCCCAGAGGCGAAAAGGCAAAAAAGGTTGTTTTAGACTTTGTTCTTGACAACGAGCCAGATTTTGTGGTAGAATATACAAAACAAGAAAACCCAAAGCCCGGCTCTTATGATCGGGCAGACAGTTTAATTATTGCGAGAGCAGGTTATAATTTATGGAAGGAGAAAAACTCCAACTCCTAAAAAGTATTTTTGGCAAGTTTTATCATTCAAATGATGAGCATTTATTTTATTGTCCAAAATGTAAACACCACAAACGAAAGCTTTCTATTAATTTGGAGAAGGATGCTTTTAAATGTTGGATTTGTGATTATTACGGCCGTTCTCTTCGACGACTTATAAGAAAATACGGCGACTTCCGCGCGCTGCAACAATGGGATAAATTATTTGGACGAGAAGACGTAACAAAATTTGACGATATATTTTCAGAAGACAGCGAAACTGAGGAAATACAGAGAATTGATTTACCAGAAGAATTCATTTCTCTTGCTAATGACGACCTTACTCTGGCAATGACGCCTGCTTTAAATTATTTGTACAACAGAGGAGTGACAAAACAAGAGATTCTTCATTGGAAGATTGGCTGCTGCATGCGTGGCGATTACAACAATAGAGTTATTATTCCTTCCTTTGACGAAGAAGGTTATGTTAATTATTTTGTTGCAAGAACATTTAATGGAGCATGGAAGAAATATTTAAATCCTCCTGCTTCAAAGAATATAATATTCAATGAACTATATTTGGACTTTGATAAAGATCTTGTAATTGTTGAAGGTATATTTGACGCAATCATCGCCGGCCCGAACTCTGTTCCAATTCTTGGATCTACTTTGCGCGAGAACTCAAAACTATTTCAGCAAATTGTGAAGAACGACACTCCGGTTTATGTTGGTCTCGATATTGATGCCGAGAGTAAATCAAAAAAGATAATAAAAGACCTCTTAAATTATGGGATAGAAGTGTATAAAATTAATACTTCAGATTATGAAGACATCGGATCAATGTCGAAAGAGGAGTTCTCAAAACGAAAAAATGAGGCGGCATTATACGATTCTAACGACTACTTATTATACGAAGCGATAGGAGAAATAAAATGAAAGGCTTACTACACAGATTGAAAAATCTTTTAAACCCAAATCACTGCTGCTGTTGTTGTGGTTGTTGTGAATGCGATGGCTGCAAAGGCAAGTGTAATACTAAATCACGCAGAGGTCGACCTAAAAAGAAATGAAAATAACTAGGTCTAAACTTAAACAAATCATTAAAGAAGAACTTGAAAAGATTCTGAAAGAAGGTTATGATCTGACTGGTGAAGCTGAGGCAGTTGTCGACGCTTTGAGAATAGAACACGGAGAACAAATAAACACTCTTGACGATGAAGAATTATCAACTCTAGCTTATGGAAAGGCTCAAGAGATGCAGGTTCAAGATACTTTTTCAGTAGCAGAGTTAGCGCATGATATGTTGTTGGTGGGCCAGAGATGAAACTAAACACAACTAATAATTTAAGCGAAGGCGATAAAAGAGCCATTGTAGAACACTTCGCGCACGAGGTTGTAAATTTTACTCTTAAAAATACAAATGGTGATTTTAATCTGGCAAAGAGTGTTTTTTTTAAAGCCGCCTCTTATATTCAAAAACAAATAAAGGAAATGGAAAATGAAGATCTCGACTGAAAGATTAAAGGAGATCATTAAAGAAGAGCTAGGATACGATGAAATGTTCTCGCCAAATGAAGCAACGGAACTTCGCTCGCTTTATAACAAATTTGTGGATAGCCTTCCCAAGGATACCATTAATATGAATCTAAGGGACCTTGATGAACAAATTAGAGATAAAATAGAGCAAATTGAAATAAGGTTAAATGAGCTTGCAAAATAATTCTTGACAAGCAAAATACTTTGTGTTATAGTAACAAGAGAGACAAAATAGGAGACCGA